>WOR8_10003158_pt1 | contig 19070 bp, 16 predicted proteins | sample DeeMarSeWOR38_10_FD_19890 | JGI IMG/M metagenome (IMG submission 19890)
AATTATTTATCCTGAATGAATTTGCGTCCTGATGGACGCAAACATCTCAGCTACGATAGTTGTCCGGCTCTTTATCCGAAAAGATGCGGATTTCAAATATTTTTCGAAAAGATTCCTGCCTATCAAATCTAAAAAATCCAGAGACCGAATTATTTGTCAGCTTCGATCGGTTTGACCTGCTCAAAAGCTTTTTTTTCTATTTATTTTTCAACCAAAAAAATCAAGAAAATTAATTAAAATTTAGATAGTTGGCACTCATCGAGCCTCCAATTTTTAATTTGACAATCCGAGTTTTATATTGTATTATGAGTAGAATATTTACTCATAAAAGGACAATCCATTGTGGACAATTTATTATCCGGGCTAATCGCATCCAAGACAAGAATCAAGTTGCTGATGCGCCTTTTTTTCAACCCTAAAGCCCGCTCTTATCTGCGAGAGCTGGCCAAAGAGTTTAATGTGTCCACCAACGCCGTGCGCGAAGAACTCAACCAACTAAAGAAAACCGATCTTCTCAAGTCAGAAAAAAACGGTCGCCAGGTCTATTACAGGGCCAACACCGAACACGCCCTCTTCCCAGAACTTAAATCTATGGTCAGCAAGGTCATGGGAATCGACCAGGTGCTCGACAGCATCATCAATCGCTTGGGAAAGCTGGATAAAGCTTATCTAATCGGTGATTACGCCGAAGGTAAGGATACAGGCATCATTGACCTGGTATTGGTGGGTGATATCGACCATTATCACCTGAATGATCTGACCAGAAAAACTGAACAATATATCAAGCGCAAAATTCGATCTCTGGTGATCAGCAAAGATGAATTCGAGGAATTTTTGCCTGAGCTGAAAAGACGGTCACAGGTATTAATTTGGGAAGTCCGCCAAAAATAGAGCGATCAAAGGCATGATGCTTGCGTGGTGATCGTCAGCATCGCAGAAATGTGAACCGAATGGGGGTTATAATGGCGAGCGAAGGAGTCACATCTTGAATATTGTTAGTATTGTCGGCGCACGGCCTCAGTTTATCAAGGCTGCACCGGTGAGTGTTGCATTAAAAAACGCTGGACACCAGGAGATATTGATACACACCGGTCAACATTACGATGGCAACATGTCAGGGATTTTTTTTGAAGAACTGAACATAAAGAGACCGAATATGGATTTAAAAGTCGGTTCTGGCCCCCACGGTCAGCAAACTGCCCGAATGCTGATGGGCGTCGAAAAAGCCTTGATAGAACTTAAACCCGATCGTGTTTTGGTATATGGCGATACCAATTCTACCCTTGCGGGTTCGCTGGCAGCAGTGAAGCTGCACATTCCCCTCGCCCACATCGAAGCAGGATTGCGCTCATATAACCCAAGAATGCCAGAAGAGCACAACCGCAAAGTTTCAGACCACGTATCGGACCTTCTTTTTTGTCCGACCCGCAAAGCTGTGCAAAATTTAGCTACAGAGGGAATTGCGCATGGCGTTCATCTTGTTGGAGATGTGATGTATGACTCCGTGCTGCAAAACACAAAACGTGCTGAAAACCGATCGCGGATAATGGAAAAATTGAATCTGAAAGAAAAAAGCTATGCACTGGCAACCGTGCATCGAGCAGAAAATACAGAGGTTCAGGAACGTCTCGTCTCGATTTTTCAAGCGCTAGAACAAATTGCCGCGGGAGGAATTCATATGATTATCCCTTTGCACCCCCGCACCCGCAATAAACTGGAGACTTTAGGGTTGTCGGTATCTGGACCCGTTTTGATTGAACCGGTTTCCTATCTGGATATGCTTTTGCTGGAGAAATACGCCCGCATCATTCTGACAGATTCAGGCGGCATCCAAAAGGAAGCCTATTTTTTTAGTGTTCCCTGCGTGACTCTACGCGAAGAAACCGAATGGCTTGAGCTCATTGAAAAAGGCTACAATGTCCTGGCTGGAAGTCATTCTGACAATATCTATAAAAGTTTTCATTTGATGGTTGAAAAATCAATTACCTTTCAACCCGATCTATACGGAAGCGGACAAGCCGCTAAAAAAATCGTCGATATCATTGAAAAAGACAAAGCGCAGCGAGCAGCTTTTAAGTAATTTATCTTGAAAAATATGCGCGCAAAGATTCATAAAAACTGAATGAAATTTTTGAAAACTTGAAAAACTGGAATGGTCGCAGGTGTTATTTTATTTGTGGTTACTAGTTCACAATTTGAAATTTGTTTAAACTAATTAGCCACTTTCTCTCAAATTTTTAAAGAATATAATTATATATCCATATCTGAAATCTATTATTACTCTGGCGGATTAATTCAGAAAATGCGTACAGGCTTCCCTTTATGATAAAAGATGCGATCTTGATTAGACTAAAGAATTACGCGAGTCACAAAAAAGTTGTCCATCAGACCAGTATTTTATTTCTTTCTCAAACGCTTGTTCTTGCCTTAGGAATACCTGTCAAAGCAATTCAGACCAGAGCATTGGGTCCAGAAATGTTCGGCCTTTTAGCATTTTGGGGAGCTTTGACGGGCTTTATTGTTCTCTTTTTTCGGTTCGGCTTTTTCTCTTCATTGCAAGTCCTGTTAGTAATGAGCCATAGTGAACAAGAGGAACGAGAGCTAATTGGAGCAGGATTTATAATCGCGCTAATGATCGGGTTTTTATTTGCATTCTTTCTATTTATCTTAAGTTACTACATCGACCAAATTTTTCACGTAAATTTCGGAAATATTCTACGAATGGTCTCGCCTTTAAGCTTCACTTTACCATTTAACTTTTTTATTCCAGCAATCAGCACCGGCACAAATAAAGTCGAAAATATTGCTAAATTCAATCTCATTTCGATTATTTTGTTTCTGCTTTTGCTCGAGGTCCTATTCGTATGCGAGAAACTTTCGCTTGAAGTCGTTATTTCGGTAAATCTTTTCGTTTCTATTTTCGCTACGATATTCATTATGAATCGGTTTAAACCGCTTTTCAAATCTACAATGTTAAGAATTAACGAAATTTTGAGGGAAACCAAAAATTACGGCTCAAAAATTTATTTAGGACAAGTTGTCACTCAGTCAACCTATAAATTAGATCAAATTTTTATTAGTTATTTTGTAAATACTATCTGGGTTGGCTATTACTCGCTAATTGTAGTTCTGACTTCCCCAATGTACATAATGACGAATGCTTTAGCAGTATCTCTTTTTAAAAATTTTTCGACCATGAATAAAATACCCAGAAAAGTTTTTCTTTATAATATAATTTGGCTATCCTCATGTGCTGTCTTTTTCATCTTTTTAGGAAAATACGTTGTTGTCTTTCTGTTTTCAGAACAATATATACCATCCACGAAGCTCATAACTCTTTTGTCAATTGCCACCTTATTACAAGGTCTATATCAACCCCACATCAGTTTTTTAACTGCGCATAAGCAAGGGTATTTTCAACGTAATGCTGCTATTATGGTTGCAATCTGCAATTTTTTAGCGAATTTAATATTTGTTCCTGCTTATGGTGCAACTGGCGCAGCAATAGCCTCTGTCATTTCTAGATTTTTTGCATTGATTGCCAATCATTATTACTATTGTCGAACGCAGCATTTTTTAACTTCAAAATTTACAGATCAGACTATATGACTGAATGCTTACTTTATTTATAATATAATTTTTAAAAAATGTAACAGGGGCTTGATATGATAAATAAGAAAAAATGCATTGTCATGGATATTGATGGAACACTGTGCCCGGTAAAAAAACCCGAAGAAACATATGAAGATATTGTTCCCTTCCCAGAAATCGTATCAAAACTTAAACTATATAAAAAAGCCGGTTTTTATATCATTCTTTATACGGCTCGCAATATGCAAACATATGAGGGCAATATTGGAAAAATAACTGCCAACACAGCTAAATTTACAATGGAGTGGCTAGCCAAACATAAAATTGAATTTGATGAAATCCACTTCGGTAAACCCTGGCAAGGAAAAGGCGGTTTCTACGTTGATGACAAGACGATTAGGCCAAAAGAATTCCTAACTCTTGAATATGAAGAAATCATGGAGTTAATCTCAAATGAATAGATTAGTCCTATTGCCAAGTGCAAAACTTATCCCGCTCGAATTGCAGAATGAATTCGGAAAAATACCATCGGCAATGATTCCACTAGATAGTCGTCCAGCAGTTCATTACATCTATGAATATTACAAAAAAGAAGGATTTGACTTTCTGGTCGCTGTTCATGATATGGCCGATGAAGTTATTAAATACTGCAATGAGCATGAAAATATTATGGCCAGTATAGTTGACGTTGGAGATACGAGAAATCTTGGAACCACTACTCTAATAGCTCTTGAAAGCCTTAAACAACTTCCTGATTATCTTATTATCAACTTCGCCGACACATTTACTGGTGATAAACTAATAGATGGTGATTTTATTTTCCATCACAAACAAGAAGATGTTTATCGATGGACAACTTTTCAAATAAACGACTGTGGTAAAATCATTAATATTAGAGATAAAGGTATAGATAAAAACAACACAACTGAATCACAATTTGTTTTTGTAGGTATTTTCGGTGTAAGTGATCCTCAAAAATTTGTTGATTTTATTCGATCAGCTTTATTATCAGCTAATGGTGCTCAATCCGAACTAGATCCCTTTTATGTTGGATTATGTGATTATTACAATTCCCTTCACAAAAGTAAGATAACCTTTTACCCGGTAAAACATTGGTGGGATTTTGGGCATTTAGATACTTATTATGAAACGAAAAGAAAAATATCTAATAATTTTAGATATTTTAATAATATGAAAGTGGATAATGGGCGCGGAATAATCCAAAAATCTAGCAAAAATTCAAAAAAACTTAAGGAAGAAATTGAATGGTATTTAAAACTGCCCAGTGGCCTTCAGTACATGGCACCCAGAATTTTTAATTATAATCTTTCTTTTGAAGAGCCATCGGTTAAAATGGAATTTTATGGTTATCCCGCACTGAATGATATGTATTTATATGGTAACCATAATATCGGCGTTTGGAATCATATTTTTGATGCCATAGAAAATATCATTTCGGATATGTCTGAATATGTGCTTGAACCTATTGAAAGTGTTGCTATTCTAGCATCTATGAAAAGCATGTATGAAGTAAAAACAAAATTAAGATTAAAAAAAATTATAAGCGATAAACGATTTGAACAGTTCTTTTATAATCAAATTACCATTAATGGAAAACGCCTTTTAGGTCTTAACCAGATTATGGATTTGCTTCCCGATGTAATCAACAAGGTTAACCTTTATGATTTATCGAGATTTTCAATTATTCATGGCGATCTATGCCTGAGCAATATTTTATATGACCAGAGGAACAGGATTGTAAGAGTCGTCGATCCTCGCGGTGGATTTGGATCATATGATATTTACGGAGATCCACGCTATGACATTGCAAAACTTTGCCATAGCATCGAAGGGGACTACGATTTCCTTGTAAATAGTCTTTTCAGCCTTAGACAAAATCAAAAAGGCCTGAATTTCAAAGTACACATCCAGAATAAACACAAAGCCATTAAAACTTTGTTCAGAAAACGTTTGATAGAAAAGTGGCAGGTAAACTATACTCAAATAAAGCTCATTGAGAGCCTTCTATTTTTGAGCATGGTTCCTTTACATGCGGATAAATATAATTCACAAATAGCCTTTATCGCGAGAGGGCTTGAATTATTCACTGCGATCGTAAATAATACATTGTCGATTACTAGACAAGATTAAAATGAATATTATTATAACAATGGCTGGTCTGGGAAAGCGATTTAGTGATGCTGGCTTTAAAGAGCTGAAATATAAAATCGAGGTGCATGGGCATTCGTTATTTTTTTGGGCAATCACAAGCCTTCAAAATTTCATACACTCCAAAAATACTTTTATTTTTGTTGCCAAAAAGAAAAATGGTGTCCTCGACTTCATAAAAAATGAGTGCTCCTCCATTGGTATTTCTCAATACGAAATTATCGAACTTTCATCATCGACAGACGGGCAAGCAACCAGCGCTTTGCATGCTAGTAACAAAATCGATGATTTTAATGAACCAGTGATAATATATAACATAGATACGTATGTGGAACCGCAATATCTCAGAACTGAAGATATTCACGGTTGGGGCTGGCTACCGTGCTTTCCAGGGAAAGGGAATCATTGGAGTTTCGCTCGCATTGGACCATATGGTATCGTGGATTTGGTAAGAGAAAAAAAACGCATTTCACCACATGCAACCATCGGTCTATACTACTTTAGATCTTTCAATCTTTATAAGGAAATGTATGATGAATATTATTCAGATCCGACCAATATAGAACCTAAAGAAAGATACATTGCCCCTCTGTATAACCAGCTCATCGCTAATGGTTTGACCGTATATATAACCCAAATTCCATTTAAAGCTGTTCATGTGCTTGGAACACCAAGAGAACTTAAAGAATTTGAAGTGAACTACTACTATCAAAAGGAATGATTTTAATGAAGCTTGGATTTGCGATTACAGCTTATGATAAATTTGAAGAAGCTAAAATTTTGTTTGAAATATTGCGCGAGGAATTTCAAGAGTATTATCCTATATCTTTTTGCAGTAATCATCCAAAAGCAACGGAATTCGCAAAGACCGAACAACCTGAAATATTCACTGAAGGTTTTGATTACAGGTTTCCTCAAAAAGAGCTGCACCCCTCAACCCTTAATAGAATCACTTTTAAACTAAGATCTACCGAGACAGTTCAAAAATCCTGTTTGGGGGCCTTGAGTTTGGATGTTGACTATATTCTGCACGTGCATGCTGATGCGTGGGTTTTAAATGAGAAGAAATTGCGTGCGCTACTAAAGGAGGTCAAAAAACGAAATAAAAAATTCGTCATTAGGGGACTTGGATTATCTTATATGGGCAATGATACCCCGCTGGGTCATATGGATGACCACTTCTTTATTTTTGAAAAAGAGTTTGCAATAGAGCGGCGGTTCTTCGATTTTAATGTCGAAGAGTTCTGGCCGCATAAGTTAAGCGTTCACGGAATTCTAATAACCAATCTAATTTCTAAAATCGGTTTATCAAATATATGGTATTACCGTAATGAAATAGACCTAACATACTGGGATGGCAAAAAGAAAATTAGTCCAAAAAGCCCTGCAAAACCGTCTAATTATGATAACGACTTTGAATTTTTACATCTCCACCGACAATCCTTTCCATTAGATTATGGAAAAAAAATCCAGGCATTGTATCTATCAGAGGCCGGATTCAATAAAAGCGATTACATAAAAGAATTTTTGGATCGATATCTTATGCCCAAAGATCAATTGATAAATGAACTAAATGAAATTGAACGAAAAACGAACAATCAATTAAAAAGACGCTTATTTTTTTTGGTGAATCCTGATAATCGCGACTTTAGTGATAAAAAAAAGATTCTAAATAATTATCAAATCCGGCATTCATTTAAATGGCTCCTTCAATATGTCTATTTAAATATGTTTCCTAAAGCCAGACATTTGTCCCTTCTCCCCCCACAAATTTATCCTAAGGCGATCACAAAATTCTACAAAGAAGATCTTGATTTTCATGAGATAGTAGGAGGCGAAAGAGACTGGTTATCTGAGCTGGAAACTGGCTATAAGTAATCGATTTAAATTATGATTATTTTATAGTGAACTTAACGCCATAAACGAGTTCTGAATGCAATACCAAAGGAATCCCGAGTTATTTTCAGGTAGCGACTACGTTCTGGTTTTTGACCCGAGTCAGTGCTTTTAGTCGATTTTGATCAATTCAATGCTAAAAATAAACAAAGAACATTCGCAGGAAATACGGACAGCGATCCAGAGGTTGGATGAATGGATTGATCATAATGGCTGGGCCGGGTACGATCCTTATGATATCAAAGGAAGCCCCTTATTTATTTATTTATTAAAGTTGCCTAGCACCTGTCCCATACCATTGAGAGCGTTTCGTGCTGTTTTGAACAGAATCGAAAGATGGCAGCCATTGAGGCTGAGACGTCTTTTTCGAATAGAAAAGCAAATAAACCCTAAAGCCTTAGGGCTGCTGGCAGCCGGTTACCTGAATCTTTATGAGATTACAGGAGAAGGCAGCTTTAAGGAGAAGGCAATTGAATGCCTCGAATGGTTGAAAAAAAACCCATCGGACGGATTTAGAGGGATATGCTGGGGGTATCCGTTTGATTGGCTGTCTAAGAGATTTATCCCAAAGGGAACCCCTTCGGCAGTGGTCAGCGGCATAATAGGGCATGCATTTTGGGCTGCATATAAAATTTTTCGCAAAGAACAATACCTAAATATTTGTGAACAGATTTGCGAGTTTTTTATAACAAATTTAAATATCAGTTGGATTGACAACAATTGTATTTGTTTTAGTTATACACCTCTGGATGATTTTCATATACACAATGCCAATCTTTTTGTGGCTGAGTATCTGCTCCGAGTGGGTATGGAGTTGAACCGTAATGATCTTCTAAATTTTGGCCATCTGGCCGCTAACTATGCTTTAAAGGAGCAAAATCCCGACGGATCGATATTTTACTGGGGAGCAGTCCAAAACCACTTTAATCCGAATCATATGGATCACTATCACAGTGGTTTTGAGATGCGCATGTTGTACAACATTGGACAGACAACCGAGGATAAACGATTTAAAGTAGCCCTTAAACGATACTATCGCTACTACCTGAAAAATATGATGCACCCGGACAATGGATACATGATCCCCAAATTGAACCCAAAACATCTTTATCCAATTGATATTCACGCATGCGCCGAGGCGATTCTTTGTAATTCAACACTTGCACACGAGTTCAGAGAGGCGCAGAAGCTGCTGCCGTATTTAAGTCTATGGGTAATTAAGAAAATGCAGACACCCCAGGGCTGGTTTCGTTATACTATTTTAAAAACACCGATAGGTGAATATTCGGCTAACATACCCTACCTTCGCTGGGGACAAGCCTGGATGCTGGTTGCACTGAGCACCTATCTTAAAACCATTACGAATGAAATTCAAAATAGATCAAAGCAAACATGCACATGGAATGATTTATAACGAGAACCGGCCTTTTCCAGCGTATATTCGAACAGAAAAGGAAATTGACGCCTTATGCGCGAAAAGTCATCGAATTTCTGTGTTGACTCAGCGTGTACCGTATAAAGCACCTCAGGAAAAAATGTACTTAAAAGCCGAGCATGCCTAAAATGGCGTTATCTTTCTGTCAGTATCTGGCGTGAAGTATTTGAAATCTAAAATTTTTCCCCAATGAGTGGGTAGCCCACAGTAATAATTAATAATTATTATATATACTTTGAAATTCATGAATCACTATAAAATATCTTTTTTTATAATTGGAGCTGGGCGCTCGGGTACCACACTTCTTCAAAGCATGTTAAACGCACATCCGGAAATAACAATTCCGCCAGAATCGCACTTTTTCAGAAATTATGTAGTCTCCGAAATTAGAGGACGAAGAAATAAAGAACCCATTCAAGACGTGGCAGATAAATTAAAAGAAGATGAATATCTGGTCAGGTTTGAAATCGATTTAGATCTGTTGCTTAAATCGTTTTTACAGGAAGGTGAACAATTTTCTTTCCGCCTTTTATTTCTAAAAATTCTGAGATCGTATGCTAAAAAGATGGGAAAAAGAATTGTAGGCGAAAAAGATCCGACTAATAGTCTTTTTTTAAAAGAAATACATACTGCCTATCCAGATACTTTTATCTTTCATATCATACGTGATCCGAGGGATGTAGTTTTGTCAAAAGCAAAAACTCCGTGGGGAAAAAATCAATCTTTTTTTTCTCATCTTATTAGCACCATAGATGCTTTTTCAAATGCAAGAGAAAATGGATTGAAATATTTTAGTCAAAAATATATCGAAATTTTGTATGAAAATTTAATAGAACATCCAAAAAGAGAACTTCAAAAAATCTGTCAGGCATTAGACCTAGAATTTCATCCGAATATGCTGCAATTTTATAAACAATCTTCCCAAATTGTTGCGAATGATGAAACTCAATGGAAACAAAATGTTTTTAAACCGGTTATTAAAAGCAATACTCAAAAAGGAATTCATGAGTTACCAAAATGGAAAATTATTTTCATTGAAGGCGCATGCCATAAAGCTTTTAATGAACATGGATATCAGAGGAGCGGCTATGGGGGAACTTTTTTGAGGTTATTCTGCAAAGTGCTTGTAAATATATTTTTAATATTACGAAAAATTAAACGCCTCGTGACCAAACGCTTAGAACGTTAAAAAAATCTAATTTCCCTAAAAAGAGGGAGCCGACTTACATATCCTACTTTCTCGAATAAATTGGACGACAATTGAATATCCCAAACAAAAAAGTATGGATTCTAATTACGGTTGATCTGGAAAACATGAATACGCCTTTACTGGAAGGCAAGTATAAACGTAATTTATTCAGTATTGAAACAATCCAACCCCTAATGAATATACTTGAACGGTATAACATTAAAGTCGTCTTTTTTGCCTCTGTTTTTGAGTGCTGTCGATTTGGCAAAAATGAAATATGTACCGTTTTAAAATATCTCCACTCAGCAGGTCATGACATTGAGCTTCATACACACCCGGTCTGGTGCTACGGTAAGGAACATATGTGGCAATACCCACTTAAAGAACAAATTAATATCATACGGCATGGGCGAGAATTAATTAACGAATGGCTCGGCAAGGATCCAATTGCACATCGTGCAGGCGCTTATGGAATTAATCGAGACACGATCGAAGCGCTTCGGCAAAATGGCTTTTCGATTGATTCATCTATGTTTTTCAAACATGAAAATTGTAAATTAAACTGGAGCATAAATAAAATTGTTCGGAAACATAACATTTTAGAAATTCCGGTAACAGGTTTTTACCGGCAATCATACTTCAATTTCTCTTTTTTTAAATTAAAATATAAAAAAAAATTTATTAAAACAGATATCGATTGGTGTTCTCTTAATGAACTGAAAGCATTTATCAATTATGCAATAAAATACAATATCAAATTTATTACGTTATTCATGCATAGCTATAGTTTTATAATGCATGATAGTAGATATAGAAGTTTTAAAACTAATGAAAATAACGTCAAAAAGCTTGATACGTTCATTCGGATCTGCCTTCAAAATGAAAATATTCAATTTATGACTTTAACGGAATTTTGGAAAATGTATCAGCAAAATCAGCAAATCTTTTCAGAAGATGACCATGTCCCAATTATTTCACGCAACATAGATGTTTTTCAAAAACGAAATCAAGAACAGAATCATGGATCTCATTCAAATCTAACAGGCCAATAAATTAAGGAACGAAAATGCACATCGGTATGATTTACAGCGAAAACCGACCCTTTCCACCGGATATTCGTGTCGAAAAGGAGGTTAAAGCCCTGTGTGCAAAAGGGCACCGTATTTCCTTGCTAGCTCCGCGTGTACCAAGTAATGCGAAACAGGAGGAAAAGCTGTACAATGATCAGGTCACGATTCGACGCGTTCACATCGACAAACCTAATCTTTACGGGCGCCTTTCGCAGATTTTTCTTTTAGAATATCCAAATTGGATTCATCATCTATCTGGGTTCATCGCTCAGTATTCACCAGAAGTTCTGCATGTTCACGATCTGTATTTGCTACCCACAAGCCTACAGGTCGGTCGGTCGGCGGGATTGCCTGTCATTGCAGATTTGCATGAAAATATGCCGGCAGCCAGAAAGGCTTACCGTTCGGGATTAAAGCCCTTAAAGAAGCTCGTTTACGCTGTCGCATTTAACTACACAATTTGGAGATGGCATGAAGCCCGTGCCTTGCGAAAATGCGCTAAATGTATCGTTGTCGTACCAGAAGCTGCTGAGAGACTATTCCTATATGGAATACCAAAAGACCGGATTGTCATTGTTTCTAACACTGAAGATGAAACAACTTTTACGGTAAATCCGGAATCTATCGACCCTGAGATCGTTGAAAAATATCGTTTACGTTGGATCGTTTGCTATGTTGGAGGGATAGGGCCTCATCGTGGTATTGATACAGCAATCAGAGCAATTCCACAGGCGGCCAAAGAAATCTCCAACCTGCTGCTCCTTATTGTTGGTGCGAAAAAAAACGACCAACAAAAGCTCATGGATTTAGTTAAAAGAAACGGGGCCGAAAATTGGGTTGACATTATAGGATGGCAGCCATTTGATCAAATAAAAGGTTACATATTGGCAAGCAAAGTTTGCTTGGTTCCCCATAATAATTTTGAGCACACACAAACAACTGTACCCCACAAGCTTTTTCAATATATGATTTGCGGCAGACCTGTAATTGTCAGCGATTGTCGACCGCTGTCTAGAATCGTTAAAGAAACAAAATCCGGATTGGTATTCAAAGCCGGCAATAGCAAGGACCTAGCAATGCAATTGGTGAAACTGTATAATGAGCCACAAATTCTAAATAAAATGGGAACCGAAGGAAGGTCTTCAGCTTTAGGACCCTATGCCTGGCGACATGACTCAAAAAGATTAACAGACATGTATTCAGATTTATTAGCCAAAAATCTTTCGCCAACTTATTAAACTATAAATGATATTAATAAGGTTTTCCTTTTAGCTCAGCGCGAGTCCTGTGACCAATGCTGAATTGTTATCGTTCACCATGAACGGCGTTGCGAACAACAGCAGCAAGTTTTTCAGTTAAGCATTTTCGACTGAATTGGTTGCGTAGATTCAAATCAGGGGCATAGGAAATGGTTCCATTCTTTTTCCATTGCCGGTAGACTGATAAAAAGCCGTTCGCAATTTGGGAAACATCATCTGGCGGGGTCACCGTTCCAAAATGCCCTTTCTTAATCAGATCTTTTAAGGGACCGTCAGGAACAAGTGCAAATACTGGACGTCGGGCACCGATATATTCATAGATTTTTCCGGTCATGATTTGGCTCGCTCCTTCTTTTGTATCTGCGCCGCCAATTAAAAGCAGGAGATCAGAGTTTACTTGATGATTTAGCGATTTTTCATAGGGTTGAAAACCATGGATCTCAATTGGCATCTGGGCGCTGAAGCGTTGAAATATGCTCAGGATGTTATCATCGAAATTGCCGATAAAGCGAATGCGTAAATCTCCTGGATCGATTGCCTTTTTTTCTATTAAAAACCGTATCGCATCTAAAAATTTTTCCGGTGTTCTTTTAGCTAAAAACGAACCGGTGTAGGAAATTAACAAATATTGTCGAGACTTTTTATCCAGCGGAATGTGAGCAAAATCTTCATCATCAAAACCATTCGTAATCGTCCACGATTTCGATTCGAGTTTTTGAGTACGGTGCCTGTTATTTATGGATTCAATAATAGGATCCGAGACCGAGACAATCGCATCCGATAAAGGAAAAAAACGCTTTTCGCACCATAGGCGAATGGGCGCTTGAAATCTCGCGATCATGGTTTCAAGCCGGTTGGGATCATCATATATTGCATCTCGAATATCCATAACCCATGGGATCTCGGCCTTTTTTTTCAAAAACCTTCCAAAAAAATGGGTACTATGGGGTGGCGAGGTCGTTAATACACAGTCAATATGTTCATTTTTTGCGATTTTAAGCGCTTGTTGACGACATTCAAAATACCATGCGCTGAAAATGTCTAAATAAAAAAAGAACCTCAGTCCCAATATGTAGAAATATGGATGGAATTTATATCCTTTTTTGTAACGCAAATGATAGTATCGCTGAAGTTTTTTGATCCCGCAGCGAAAAATCGGGATATGTTTTAAAAAGGGAAGATCTAAAAGTTTTGCGTCATATGTTTTCCAATAAGCTTTATAGGGGCAAAAGACAATGGGCTTTATTCCATATTCAGGTAAATACTTAATGAATTTCAAAGGCCGTTGAACACCAGCTCCAGCAATTGGAGGAAACATATAAGCAATAATTAAAATTTTAATCATGTGAGTACCATCATAAACTCAGCTGACTATAGCTGGTTAACGAATTTCACTGACAACAAAATAATAGCATATTGATCCCATTAGACACAATAACTAAAACTTATATACTCGCTTTGAAGATATAACAGAGCCAATCGGTAATGAGAATTTTAGTAATAACAAAACGGCAATACATGGGCAAAGATCTCATCGATGACAGATTTGGGCGGTTTCGTGAAATCCCCCTTCGCCTCAGCCAGATGGGTCATGAGGTGATCGGTTTGTGTTTGAGTTATTCCCGCCGAAAAGAGGGATGGATAAAAGATGGGTTTGTTTTGTGGGGAAGTATCAATGCAACAGGAATAAAATTGCCGGGAATAATGCGATTTGTTTATAATGCCCAAAAAGCAGCGAGCAAATCAGATTTGATATGGGCATGTTCGGATTCGATTTATGGTATCATTGGATATTTTTTATCCAAAAAAAACCATATTCCTCTTATATTCGACCTGTATGACAATTTTGAATATTTTTTTATGGCCCGCCTTCCAGTCATCAAACAATTATATCGTTATGTGGTAAGAAGCTGCGATGCCGTCACCTGTGTCAGCAGACCCCTTGCAGGATTAGTTAATTCTTACGGAAGAAAAAAATTGACAACAATACTCGATAATGCCGTGCGAAATGATTTGTTTGTTCCATTACACAAGGAAAAGTGCAGGGAAAATTTAAAACTTCCCAAAAACGTTCGGTTTTTAGGGACAGCTGGTGGATTGACAAGCACCCGGGGAATCAAAATCCTTTTTGATGCCTTCGATATTATCAAAAATAAGCACCCAGACATTCACCTTGCTGTGGCAGGGCCGCGCGATATAAACATTCCTCGAAATGAGCGAATTCACGATTTAGGGATTTTACCTTTTGAGAGAGTTCCGATATTTTTAAATGCTCTCGATGTTGGCATTGTTTGCAATCTTGATAATGCTTTTGGCAATTACTGCTTTCCTCAAAAAACAAGAGAATTAATGGCTTGTAACATTCCCATCATAGCCGCAAATGTCGGCAGCATGAAAGATGTTTTCAAAGAACATTCAGAATGGCTCTATGAACCAGGTAACGTTAAATCGCTAGTAGAAGTAATTGAAAATAGATTTGCTGACAGAACAACTAATTACGAACGCCCACCAGCTTGGGCCGATTTGGCGCAATCTTTAGAAAGAATAATGCAAAAGATTAAAAATGAGAAGGAATAGAAAATACCAGCATAATTTTTCAGAAATGCTCTCAGAACAGATGTACGATCATCAAGGCAGGGAGCAAAAAGCCAGAACAATGGTTGCGGTATTATCTGATTTTCTAAAAGCCGACCTGGGATTGTTGTCTGTGCTGGACGTGGGGGCTTCCACTGGAATCATTGCGAACTTTCTTGCTGCAAAATTCAACAGGGTTATCGGGATCGACATCGATGAATCCGCCATTCGATATGCACATCAACATTTTCAAAAGGACAACTTGAAATTTTTCAAAGATGATTCAATGCAAATGAATTTCCCCCAGGAATCGTTTGATGTCGTCATCTGCTCGCAGGTCTATGAACACGTTCCTGATGCCGGCCGATTGATGAGCGAAATTTTTCGCGTTTTAAAACACGGCGGCGTTTGCTATTTCGCAGCCGGTAATCGCTTAAATGTTATGGAACACCATTACCAGCTACCTTTTCTATCAATTATTCCGCGGCCGATAGCCCATATCTATCTCAGGGCATTTGGCAAAGGCAAGTTCTATTATGAGAAACATTTAACCTATTGGGCTTTGAAGAAACTCGTTTGCCGATTTCAAATAATCGATTACACAAAAAAAATAATTCAGCAGCCGGAACACTTTGAGGCTGAGTACATGCTCAGGCCGCATTCCCGTAAAGCCAAACTTGCCCGATTAATCGTCAACCGTTATTACTGGTTATGTCCCACATATATTTGGCTTCTAAAAAAAACCTCACGAACATAACCTGACATCCAAAAGTGATACGTCTGCATAAAATAGGAGCTCATAATTGCATGCTTGTTCTTCAATGGCGCTTTGCATCAGGTTGCATGCTTGCCAATGCGTGGCGATAAATATGAATAAAATGTTCTGCGACAACAGCCCATGAAAATTGTGTTTCAATTAAATTCCGGGCGAGCAAGCAACCCGGTTTCACCATGGCTGATTATATCAGGAATTCCACCAACATTGCTCCCGATGACCGGCAACCCGCAAGCCATCGCCTCAAGCAGAACCACACCAAGTCCTTCGGTTTCGCCACGCTCATTGACAATTGAAGGCAGCACAAAGATGTCGGCCATGGAGTAAAATGGCACCAGATCCTCCTGTGCCATTTGATTTATAAAAACAACATTTTTCTGAAGCGCCAAGTTTTCTGTTAAACCAACGAGTGCATCCTTCATAGGTCCGGATCCGATGATAAAGGCTTTAGCCGCAGGAAATCTCTGAACAATTGCCGGCATGGCGTTTATCAAATAAACAATTCCTTTCAAATCAATCAAGCGGCCGACAAACAAGATAACAGGCCCTTCGAACTCGAATCTTCTTTTCAGGGAGACACTATTCCGGGCCTTTGAAAAACAGTCAGTATCCACCCCCATTGGTACAACCTCAATATTGTCATTCGCACCAACCTGTCGGGCGAGCCTGGCAGTCGCCCTGCTGTTGGCAGTGCAGGCATCAGAATTCCAAATTACCATTCGATTGAGCGCTTTAAAAATACGGGATCTCAACCCATGCATATCGGTGCCGTGAATCGAAGTCACACAGGGAACATGTAAAACCTTTTTTAGCACAATGCCGATCAGCCCCTGGGGGAGCGACCAATGTGCGTGGATGATATCGGGTTTGATTTTTCTGATCATGACAAGAGAATAGAAAAATTCGGAAACGCACAGGCAAGGCAGTTGCAGAATTGCTAAAAGATCGTTTTTAATGTTTTTAACAATGCCGGCTCCATAACACAATCTCTGAAGCCGAAAAGGAAAAAAATAGGGAAACCGATGGATTTGAATATTTTCCCAGTTTTCCGTAAAATGACATCTGAAATCATGCGGAGCGATAACTTCTACATTCACACCCTTCTTAACCAGCCAGCGGGAAAGATGGTAAAGAAAGATACCGGCTGAGTCCTCTTTGGAACGGGGAAAGGATGTGGTTAGAATACAGACTTTCAAGTCGGCCTCATTTCAGATTTTTGTTATATTCCATATCAAACCACATACCAAAAAATAGGGTTTGCAGCCCGCTGATCAACGTGAAGATAAGGGCAAGGGCATTCATATCCGGAATGTCGCCCCTTGATGCCCAGATATAAAACAATCTGATTGCCAGCGGAATACTGGAGGTCAGGAGAATGAAAGACAATGCATAAAAGAAAATTAGAGGATGAAAGTCACGAATAACATATTTAAAAAAAAGCCGCCGCCAAAAGCCTTTAAATAATACCCAGCTAATTCTGGGGATAACCTTTCGCAATTTAATGCCCGAGCGTTCACCTATATTATAAACGGGTTTGATATGTACATCGCGTACCCGAAAATCGTGTTGATTCAATTTGATTAAAAAGTCGTTGGGCATACCGTAATCTTTGTAAATCGTATCTAAATCGATTCGTATCAGAGCAATCAATGAAATCGCCGTATAACCGCTCTGGGAATCGGCGATATGCCAGTATCCTGAAGCGACCTTGGTCAGCAGCGAAAGAAAGGAGTTGCCGATATACCGGTAATGAGGGATCATGCTCCAGGCATCGCCGTAAAACAAGCGATTTCCCTTCACATAGTCGGCAGACCCTTCGACAATTGGCGTTATAATTTTTTCCAGCTCGTCAGGGTCCATTTGCCCGTCACCGGCCATGACTGCGGTGACATCATATTTATTGTCTCTGGCCCATCTATAGCCGGTAGAAATGGCGCCACCTACCCCTTTATTCTCCGCGTGACGAATCAATTCAACCCGACCGAGTTTTTTTTGATATTTCCGTACAATTTCGCTCGTATCGTCCTGGCTGGCGTCATCAATGATCACAATGCGATCCACAAAATCCGGCATGGTTTCGATGACCCTGCCTATTTGCGACGACTCATTATACGCAGGGACGACAACACAAATTGATTTATCATCAAACATCTCAGCACACACCCTTGGTCAGAATTTTATCTATGCTCCACACCTTTTAAGGAGCCCTCTGGGCGACAGTCGATTTTAAAAGATAAAGCCCGTGTCCGTTTTTCGAAAACAACAGTACCGTATAATTGTGGAAAAAGCGAACAAGCCTCTGTTTTTCACGCGGTCGTCAAAATTGTTTCTCACCCAATTATTGAAGGCATGAAATCGTATGAGAAGATGCGTAATGCCATTCTTTTCAAAATTCGCCAAAATGGCTTCATCTAAGGAATCCTGTTTAAAAGAATTTTTAAAAAAGGCATTATAGTCAAAGCGCATTGCCCGATCGCTGTAATAAAGGCGGTTACCCAAAAACACGCTTAAAATTATGGCATCAGAAGGTAGATGTTTGTTGGCATATTGAATCGCCGCATACTCCGGTCTGTATTTTTCAATGTATGCATCACGATTCAACTCGCCTTTCAGATATCGAACCGGCTGCGCCCAGCTATAAAGATTCAGGATATAATGAAAATTTAATCCCAGTAAAAATAGAACCGGCACCAAAACAGAACCGAGATATAACTTTCTGGGAAACCCGTTAAACCTGTCCTGAATAGCAGCAATAATGCGCTGAAAGCCAAAAATCGATAAAACGACAAGCGGGGGTATCGCCGGTCCGATATATCGAATGCGCATATCACCCTGAACGAAAACCAATAAAATAAATAACACCGCGAAAGCCAGCATCGTCTTTTTTTCAACTTGCAATTGCCGGGAATTGCCTCGGATGCCAATGAACGCAAAAAAAGGAAGGAAGAATAATAATAAATTCAGTTTTCCATCAAAGTATTTCGGGTTATCATCCACACCCTGGAAAAATATTCGAACGGGGATTAGGGCAATTTCCCACCACTTCTCGTTAAATACTATTTTCCGGATGGCGAAATGATTCCACCTTCCTTTTGGGGGCTGCATTTCGGCA
>WOR8_10007157_pt1 | contig 19068 bp, 13 predicted proteins | sample DeeMarSeWOR38_10_FD_19890 | JGI IMG/M metagenome (IMG submission 19890)
CCGAACAGCGCGCCAATTTTCCAGCCGTTGATATTTTTCAATCCGGAAGCGAGATACTTCGTTACTTTGTCGTCGCCTTCCTTCATCGCCAGCAAGACGGCGGCCTTGTGTTCCAGTGACAGCTCCTTGAAGTCAAAGGTCTTGCCCGGGCCGATGCCGATACTGGCCAGCCTGGCGTGGACGTCCTTATTCTCCGCGGTGTCGGGCACGAACTCGAGAGCGGCATCCAGGTAGGCATAAAAATTATCCTTGATTCCCTCGGTCGTAGCCGGCAGGAAGTCGATCTTCGGTGCTGCGGCGGGTGCGGGCTGGTTCAGGAATGCGGACAGTGGCTGCACCTTGTATCCCGCCTGCACCTTTACCACGTTCGGCATGTCGTCGGGGTTGAACAGCTGGGTCCGGAAAATAGTCAGCGAGAAGGGCGTCGTCGATTGAAAGACCTCCCTGATCCCGGCGGGCTTCTCGCCTTTCCAGTCGGGGCCGACCACGAGATAGTCACCGGCATCCGGGCCCGTCGCACGGGTGCCGATATAGCCATAGTTATAGGCATTGCCGTCGACCAACTGCACAGAGTAGTAGCGCTGTTTGGGTACTGCCGGCACCGAGATCACCATCGGCTCCGCGCGCAGGTCCAGCCAGACCATCGAATACGGCGTGTCGCTATTGGGTGTGACGACAGCTGTGTCCTTGTAGGTAAACACCGCGGCATCGTTCCATATTGTGTTGAACGGCGCCTTGAACTGTCCCGAATCCTTGTCGACCGCAAACTCCTGCATCACGGCGTAGTTCATCACGATCGGCAGGCCGTAGATGAAGGCCTCCTCGGCGATGGCCTTGGTTTCTGCGATGCCGGGCGCCGTAATACCCGCCGTCTTATCGGCCTTTTCGGCAGTGGAAATGGTATCCGCTCTTGCGCCGGCACCCGCCAGCAGCGCCAGGGCCATAAAGCCGTAGAGTGCGCCGTTAAAAAAGGTCTGTGCGGTTCTGATCATTAGGGGTACTTCTCCAGAGAAACTGTTTCGGTAGCAGGCTGAGGCCATTCTTGATCGATCTTAATCCTGACCTCTAGTCGATTGGCTGAGCGGGGGATGGGATCAAAATTCGTTGTATTACGCCGTCAGGAAGGCTGGGCGCGTTATCCGCACCCAGAAGGCCGTGGAGTCTATCACTGACATCAAGATGAGGGAACCCATTCAAACCGCAAGCTGTAAACAAGTGAAGCCTGCAACGATTTCTCCACATGGGTATTCTTTCTCAACCAGCGGGGGATTGCGGAACACTTACGCCATGAGCAAGACAAGATGAACAATTACAATCACCTGTTCGCGAATCCCGTGATACTTGGTAACGTCAACACCATTACCAAGGTCATCCGGAAACTGAACAAACAAGGCCTTGAGACCACAACATGAGCTGCCGGCCGGGCCGGCTCCCTAGCGGCGAAATCACATCGATCTTCCCGCAAAGTACCCGATTCGAGTGGATCGTCGGACGACTCGGCAGGCATTGAAATTGTTCTGATCCAATATTGGCCAGAAAGTCGGGACAGCGACGCAAGGTTGTTCTTCGTGGCCTCTTTTACAGGAATCCTGGCCAACCGCGCATGGGAAAATGCGGCCTGCCAGTGTATGATCTTCATTGCGATATCCGGAATCAGACCTGTTGTAGCCTGGCGAAACTCATCTCCTGCGACCGGTAACGTGAACAATCTGCAGAGTGGAGAAAACCAGTGGGCGAAGGATTGTTGTGGTACCGCCTAAACCGGAAGGGCTGGCGAAAATCTGCGCGTGTGCCGGCTGTAATAACATTCGCACTCACATGCTACCTGCTCTTCCTGGCGATGCCGCTGTTTGCCCAGGACGGTCCCGACCTGACCAGTGTGCTTATCGACCAGCGTATTGCCGCCCTGCGCGAGGAGGGTCTCGCCGATTCAGACGAGCCCCTGAAGACCTATCGATCCATTGATCTCTGGCTTACCAGTACCCAATTGCATAAAAGCGATGCGGCCCGGTATATCGGGGAACTGACCGAGGCACCGCGACGTGAGGCCAGGATACAGGCGCGTCTCGATGCCATGGAGCCTGTGCAGGACGAGGACCTCACGAAACTGTCGGTGCAGGAGCTGGAAGCAGAACTGCTCCAGACCCAGAGTGCCACGCGTGATGCGAGGGTGGCGCGGGACATCCTCACCCGGCAACTGGCGGCGAGGGAGAGCAAGAGAGATTCTATACGCCAACGTCTGGATGAAATCGCCACTCGTCTGGAGGCTATGACGACATATGGCGGGGTTGTCGACCCGGCCGCCGCGCCGTCGTTCGCCGAGGCAAGCCAATGGCTGCTGCGCGCGGAGCAGGCGTCATTGCGGGAGGAGCGGCTGGCGCTGTCGGCGCAACTCGACAGCCAGCCTGTTCGTTACAGCGCCATGACCGTAGAGCGCGCGGAACTGCAGGCAAAGATCGATAAACTGGTGCAGCGCACCAGGCTGTTGTCAAAGCGATTGCAGGATGAGCTTCTGACCACATCTGCACAAGACTCGCTGAACCTGGCAAGCGATAGCCCGGTCTATGAGTTCGCACAGAAGTATCAGGCGGAAAACGTGATTCTTCGTGACCAGCGGCGGGAACTGGAGTTGGAGTTCACGAATCTCAGCGCTGAGCGGCAGAAATTGCGGCGTACCAACCGCATACTGAACGAACGTTATGCAAGTGCGCGGCGAGTGGTGGAATTTGGCCATGGAAGCGGCGAACTGGGTGGAGCGCTGGTGGCTTACTGGGAGGAGCTCAACAGGTTGCGGCTGCAAGAGCCGCGGAAAGGGATTTCCCGTCAGGTAGGGGATAGCGTTATGAGCCGCATCCGGAACGAGGAGAGTCTCGCGGAATTGGTCAGCGCAACAGCCTACCTGAATACCGCTCTGAGCGCTGCGGGGTTGAATCCGCTGAGGGTGCCGCAAGCGGAGCGCGAAGTCCTGCTCGGGATTTTGCTGGCAAGGCGCGAGCTGCTGCGCAGTACCATCTCGATCGAGTCCGATGTCATCAATATGCTGAGCGAGCTTAAAACGAATTACGAGGAGCACACGGGCAATTATGCCGAGTACAAGCGCTTCCTCGACCCGCTGGTACTTTGGTTACCCAGCGGCTCGCGCTTGTGGAAAACCGACTTCCAACACATACCCGAGGAAATGGCGGTTCTGTTGCAAGCGGCGACAGGAATCGAAGTTGCTCTCCAGGCTCGCTTTTTCGGTTTCATTTTCCTGGCGCTGATCCTGCTGCTGTTCCATACCCGGCTGCGCGAATACCAGCACCGCCAGAATCAACGGATATCGCGACCGCGCGACGCATCTATCCACTTTACCGCGCTGGCATTGGTCGTCACGGCTCTGCGCGCACTGCCAGCAGCGCTGATGGTGGCGGCACTGGCATCACTATTCTCCGCGGACAAACACATATTCTCTGTGGCCTTGACTTCAGTTCTGTACAGCGTCGCTGCCTGGCTATTTACAGCAAGTCTACTGGGTATCCTGTGTGAAACAGACGGGGTAGCGCGTAAACATTTTCAATGGAACGCACAACTATGCGATCGATTGAGGCGTGAAACCCAGTGGTTTATCCGCTGGTTGCTGCTCGGCCTCGCGGTGGCCGCGGTCCTTTATCGCCTGCACGGCACCGCACCACTAATGGGTCGCCTGGCGATGTTGGTCATTACTCTCTGGATTGCCATACATATTGCGCGTCCACTCGTCGGCGCAGTAAAGGCCAACGGCAGGAAAATACTGTCGACCTTCAATGGCCGCTTTCAACTCACCCTGGCGCTGTTTTTCTTTGCCGCGTCTATCGGCGTTATGTTCGGCTTGCGCTTGTCGGTGAGTTTTGTCATCAACACGGTTCTGGATACTCTCCAGGCCGGTATCGCGCTGACAATCGGCTACAGTTTCTTGCTGCACTGGTTGCAGCTTGCGCGCCGCCGCCTCCGCTTTGAGGAGCTGCGAAAAGCGAGGGAGGCGCAATCAGAGCAGCCGCCTTCAGAGATGGGAGTCGTCGACGAAGACAAGGAAAACCTTGCCGAGCTCGGCGAGGAAAGCAGGGAGTTGCTGAATGCGGCGGCTATCGTTGTCGCCCTGTCGGTACTGTATTACCTGTGGGCTCCTATTCTGCCCGTGTTTGATGCCATGTCTGCGGTTACCCTATGGACGTCCACAATAATGGTAGAAGGACAGGCCACCGTCAGCCGTATAACCCTGGAAATCGTTGTCTTTGTCGTCCTGATGCTAAGCATTACGGTATACGCTGCTCGCAAACTGCCGGCGTTGGTGGAACTGGTATTGCGTTCCTACACAGACGTTTCCGCTGGCACGCGTTATACCGCCAGCACCCTGTTGAACTATGTCATTCTTGGCGCCGGCATCCTGATTGCGCTGTCCAGGCTGGGACTTGACTGGTCGAAGCTGCAATGGCTGGTGGCAGCGCTGGGTGTCGGTATCGGTTTCGGCTTGCAGGAAGTTGTAGCCAACTTCATCTGCGGGCTGATCATCCTGTTTGAACGACCGATCAGTGTGGGCGACATTATCACGGTGGGTGACCAGGATGGGGTGGTCACCAAGATCCGCATCCGGGCGACAACCATCATCACTGGAAGACTGCTCAACTGGTCACTAACCGATACCCGGCTTCGAGTCACGGTGCCGGTGGGTGTCGCCTACGGCAGTGATGCGGCACTGGCGCTCAAGATTCTGGCGGAAACTGTTGCCGATGATGAACGGGTCCTGGCAGACCCCGCGCCATCTATAATCTTCAGCGACTTCGGCGAGAGCTCCCTGAACATGATCTGCCGCTTTTATATCGACAATGTCTCTAACATGTGGCCCGTGAAGACAGCGCTACAGTTGGAGATCTACCGACGTTTCGAAGAAGCCGGCATCGTCATCGCGTTCCCACAGCGCGATGTGCACCTGGACAGCGAGAAGCCATTTCGCATCTCTATCGACCCAGGCCCACAGCCTGTTGCCTAGCAGCGGGCCGCAGCGCGGTGAACAGTCGACCTTGACCACCTGGGTCGGCATCCAGGTGCGTCCAGGATCGATTGAATCTGCTCCTTTGGCCAGTGCTTACGCAGCATCGCCTTTTGATAACCCCTGCCTGGAAGGGGCATTTATGGTTCCATTCCGGTCCACCCCGGCTGACGCTATAACTATGCCAAGGGAAAACCTCTCAAGCATGCGCGCGGTTATGAAATGAAGATCATCACCCCGCTGGACTGGATGGGTGTGACGGATGCCCCCGGGTATGTCGGCATTATTCAGGACGCCAACACGCCCGGTTCTGTGTTGAGCAAGACGGAATTGGGCAAGAAGCGGATCGTTAAAGATAAAACCGATATTCAGCGCATAGACCTGATGCTCGGCCAGACCATGATTGACAACAAACCGATCCCGGGACTGGTTGCAGCAGCTATAGCATCTTCAAGGAGCGCTCCTGCTGTTGCACCTCCATGCCGGCAAGCCGGTCATCTTGACTTGCCACGGCGCCGCCTGGGTCAGGGGATACGTACGTAGTCTAGGGGTCTCAACGAATAGGATACCCGGCCCGTGTTGGCGTCTAATCCGGATCATGGCGACGCTATGCCCCGGCGTGTCGAATCAGCGCATGGATAAACTCGCGGCAGGAGCGGAGATGAACCTTGAATAAGACCTTGCGTACCGGCCTCAGCGTTATTGGCGTTCTGGTCATCATGCTGGTTTTCGCCGCTGTTGTATTTATCTACACGGCGGACTACAACCGCCACAAAGGGCTTATCGAAAAGGCGGTCATGGATGCGACCGGCCGGCAGCTGGTCATAAAGGGAGACCTGGCGGTGGTCATGTCTCTGCCACCGGAACTCAGCGTAGGTGATGCGACACTGGCCAACGCACCCTGGGGCTCGCAGCCGCAGATGGCACACATTGGGCAGCTCCGGGTTCGCGTCAGGCTCATTCCGCTGTTGATGAGAGAGATTGACATCACGCGGATCAGGTTAATCGATACCGATCTGCTGCTGGAAACGGACGCCCGCGGTCAGGCCAACTGGCACTTCAGTAAAACGGCTGGCGCGCGTACCGGCGCTGGCATGCTGGGCGTGGCGGTAAAGCACCTGCAGGTCGAGCAGCTTGCCGTTACCGTGCGCAACGCTGAATCCGGGGCACCCGCGGCACACTACAAACTGGACCGCCTCGAATTGACCCGCTCTGCGGCGGCCGACGCACTGGCCGTCGAGCTGCAGGGCAGCTTGAACGGGCAGCCGCTGGCGCTGTCCGGGCAGACCGGACCGTTGCTCGATCTGTTTGCGGGTGTGCGTTTCCCACTCGCACTGTCCGGTGAGGTTGCCGGTGCGAAGCTCAATCTCGACGGCGGGCTTGATAATGCCGTGACACTTGCGGGACTCGATCTTACGGTGCAGGCATCCGGCAGCGACCTCGCCAGCCTGGGTACAGGTATGGGGGTCAAAATACCGCACACGGACAGCTTCGACCTGACGGCGCAGCTGACCACCAGCGGTGACCAACTTGCCGTCCGGGACGCCCGGGGCAGTGTCAGCTACAAACGCACCAAGCTCGCGCTGAACGGGCAGATTGGCGACCTGAAAACCCTCGAGGCTATTCAGCTGGCACTGAAGAGCTCGGGCAGCGATCTGGCCGAGCTCAGTTCGGTGGTCGGCAAGACGCTGCCGACAACGGGGCCGTTCGAAATCAGCGGCAGGCTGACAGGGTCTGCCAAGGCGCTGGCCTTAAGCGAGGCGCAGGGAACCATCAGCCAGCAGAACAACAAGTTCTCGCTGGCGGGCGGAATTGATGACCTGCTGACCGTCAAGGGTATCAGTCTGGACGTTAAAGGCTCCGGAAAAAATCTCGGCGAGTTACGCAGTTTGCTGGGTGACAAGCTGCCCGATACCGGTCCCTTTTCTGCCACGGCGCGCTTGAGTGGCTCCGCTCAGACGCTGGCCGTGCATAAGCTGCGTGCCAACGTTAAACAGGGAAATGCGCATCTGACGGTTTCAGGTGAGGTTGGTGATGTGCGGAAACTTACCGGGATTGAGCTTGGTCTGGAGGGGGCAGGTAAGCAGCTGGGGGAGCTGGGACCCATGTTCGATACGCAGCTACCTGACCTGGGGGCGTTCAATATAAAAGCTCAGCTCAGCGGATCCGACAAGCTGCTAGAGTTGAAAAGCTTCTCCGCGACCGTCGACCAGAGTGATTTCACCGGATGGGCAAAAGCGGAGTTCGGGGAACGGCCCCGGGTCACGGTAAGACTGGAATCCGGTCTGGTCGATTTCACCCGGATCATGCAACAAGCCAAAAGCGAGAAGAAGGCAGACACAGGCAACGCAGAGAAGGGCAAGGTGGGCGGACCCGGGCACGCCCTGTTCTCCGACAAGCCCTTGCCCTTCAATCTGCTTAACGTCGTGGACGCCGACATCACGTTCAAGGCCCGCAACATAAAGGCGCGTGATGCAGCACTGGAGTTTGGCCAGCTGGCGCTGCGACTCGACGCGGGTGATCTGCGTGTCGACAAACTGGAGGTTACCTATCGGGGCACCAAGGTTTCGGGAAACCTGAACCTGACAGCCGGCACGCCAGCAAGTGTCGCGGTCAGGTTCCTGGTGCAGGGCTTTGACCTGGGCCGCTTTCTCAAGGAAACCCACGTGTCGCAGGACGTCGAAGGTCAGGTCGATCTGGCCGCAGACCTCAAGAGTCGGGGCAATTCGCGCCACCAAAGGTCAGGTCGATCTGGCCGCAGACCTCAAGAGTCGGGGCAATTCGCGCCACCAACTGATGGCGAACCTCGACGGGATTAGCGGCGCCGTCATCGGCAAGGGCTATGTACCACGCTTTCTGGACCTGCTCGCGCAAGACCTTTCGCGCCGCGTGATCAGCATCTGGGGCCGCCACGAGCGTGCCGGAGAGCTTAATTGCGGCGTCATTCAGTTCACCAGCAAACAGGGTATCGCCACCAGCGATGCGTTTTTATTCGATACGCAACTGGCCATCCTGAAAGGCGATGGCGACATCAACCTGGCGACGGAACAACTCGATTTTGTGCTTTCTCCCAAACCCAGGGACCGCAGCCTGTTCAGTCTGGCGACCAAGCTGCATGTCACCGGCAGCGTTCTGGATCCCAGGGTCAGACCGGACATGAGCTCGGTGGCGACCAAAGGGGTCAAGGCGCTCAGCTCGCTGGTGCTGGGTCCCGCAGGACTGCTGGTGCCTTTCATGAACGCCGGTGCGCCTCATCAACATCCGTGCGATGTCGAGGCACTCAAGAACAGGGTTCACAGCATCTATGACTGAGAACCTGTCTCATAATCCCGCGCGGCCGCGACCGTGGCGCTTCTGGCCCATGGCGCGACGCGGCGAGCGCGGTGTAGCCCATGCTACATGAGCGAGTCGCAACAAAGCCATGGGCCAAAAGCGCCCGGTCCCCAGAGGGTTGCGCCCGAAAACCCGGCCTGCGGTGTTGCAGCGCTTGCCCGTAGGTTCACTACTGTGCGGCGCGCTGCGCCTTGCAGGCCGGGCTTTCGGGCAGCAACGCGGCTCGCGCGGGATTATGAGATGCTTGGCGCCGGGGACGGCGTTTATGACGTTTTGGTGCTCGCGCGGCGGCACGACACCCCGGTACGTAGGTAGCCTAGGTAGTCGACCGAATAGGATTCCGGGCACCTGTTGGTTTTTAATGGAGAGATGACTGACGGTGCCTCTCAAACGCCGCACACCTGCCCGGTCTGCGGTTTGCGGCAAACAGTCGGCGTAGTGCCCGGCGGCGCCCGTGTGCGCTGCGTGCGCTGTGACCATTTGCTGTTCCAGGACATGGCGGGCGCGGCCAACCGGCGGGTATTCTGTTTTGCGCTGACCGGGCTGTTGCTGTTCATACCGGCTAATCTCTACCCGATTCTCGAGGTGACCAACTTCGGCACTACGCGCTATTACACGGTGCTCAGCGGGGCACGTGCGCTTTGGGAAGGCAGCCTGTGGCCGCTGGCAATCCCCGTCGCTCTGGCGAGCGTGGTGCTGCCGCTCTGCCTGATCATGGTGCTGTTGTCATTGGCGACGGCAGAGAGTGCGGGCCTACCGGCGACGACCCGGCGCCTGCTGCACCGTGGCGCTGAGTTCCTCGCGGTGTGGTCGATTATCGACGTCTATTTGCTGGCGATCTTCGTGACCGTGGTGAAGCTGGCGCAGATGACCGATGCGGCGCCAACCGGCGGCGCCCTGGTGTTCTTCGGCATGGTGCTGTCGCTGTCCATGGCGTTGCGCAGTCTGGAAACCGAGGAGGTGGCCGGGCATGCCCAGCCGGTACCGGACCCGAAGAGTCTGAATCGAACCCTCGCGCTCGCCCTGACGGCCCTGGTCCTGTTCGTGCCGGCCAATGTCTACCCGACCCTGACATTGTCGATTGCCGGGTCAACCGAGAGCGACACGGTATTCGGTGGCGTGGTCGAGTTGTGGCAATCGGGTATGTGGCCGCTGGCGCTGCTGGTGATGTGCGCCAGCGTTTTGATCCCGTTCTTCAAGATTGCCGGTATGCTGTTCCTAGTGCTGACCATCCGCATGCGCGGCCGGCGCCTGGAACGCACCCGGCTGTACGTGGCGATCGAAAAGATCGGCCGCTTGTCGATGCTCGATGTCTACGTCATCTCGCTGATCGTGGCGGTCGTTCAGATGGGTGCGCTGGCGAATGCCCGTGCCGATGTTGGTGCGCTCGCCTTTGCCGCGGTAGTGGTCGTCACGATGATCGCCGCAGGCAGCTTCGACCCGCGTCTCATATGGACCGATGAACAGGACTCGCCCTCAGGAGACTGACCCCATGACCGAACCCGACCCAACCCCGCAAGCCAGGATCGAGCAAGGTCGACGCTTCGGCCTCTCCTTCATCTGGCTTGCGCCGGTGATCGCCGCGGCCGTGGGCGGCTTCCTTTTCTACAAATCCGAGATCGATGTCGGACCGACCATTACCATCAGCTTCGAAGACGGCGCCCGTATTTCGAACAGCGCCAAGCTGGTCTACCGTGGTGTCCAGGTGGGGGCTGCGCAATCGGTAGCGCTCGATGCCAGCCTCGGCCACGTCAACGTCACCGCCCAGCTGGATAAGTCAGCAAAGGAGCTGGCGCGCGAGGGGTCACAGTTCTGGCTGGTGGAGCCGCGCGTCAGCATCGATAAAATCTCCGGCCTCAATACGCTGATGTCGGGTTCCTACATCCAGGTCGCGCCCGGCAGCGGCAAGCCGATGAAGCACTTCGTCGGCTTGTCCGAGCCGCCTCTGGTGGCTGCGGGACATGAGGATCTCGTACTGATGTTGGAGGCCGATGACGCCGGCTCGCTCCCGGTCGGCGCGCCGGTCAGCTATCGCGGCATGGCGGTCGGCGTGATCACCGGGGTGACCCTGCCGGACGACGGTCACAGGGTGCGTATCGGTGTTGCGATCGACGCCAGTTATGCGGCACTGGTGCGCAGTAACACGCTGTTCTGGCGCGCCAGCGGCATTCACCTGCGTTTGAATCTACTCGATCCCACCATCGACATAGGCTCACTGTCCAGCCTGATCCAGGGCGGCATCAGTTTTGCGACCCCGCCTGAGGGCGGCGCGCCAGCCAGCGCAAATGCGGTATTCCAGCTGTTGGACAAGCCGCCCGACGCGCTCAAGATCGAGCCGCCAGCAGCGGGGCTGAAGCTGGTCCTGACCGCAGAGCACGCGGGGATCAGCGCCGGTGCGCCGGTCTATTATCGCCGGCTGCAGGTCGGCAAGGTATTGCGCAGCAGGCTGAACGGGAGTGCGTCCGCGGTCGAGGTCGAAGTATTGATCGAGCCGCAGCACGCCGCGCTGGTCAACAGCAACTCAGTGTTCTGGAACGCCAGCGGTGCGCAAATGGAACTCGACCTCAGCGACCCCAGGATCGAAATCGAGTCGCTCAAGTCATTGCTGGTCGGCGGCATCGCCTTTGCGACCGGTGGCGCACCCGGAGCGCGTGTCGAAGCGGGCGCCGCCTTCCCGCTGCTCGACCGGGAACCGGGACGCGACAGCCCCGGTGCAGCACCCTCCGGGCGGCGTTTCGTACTGGTCACGGACCAGCTCGGCTCAATCGCCAAAGGTGATCCGGTGTATTATCGCCAGGTACAGGTCGGCCAGGTCGGGGATATCGAGCTGCTTCCCGACGGCGGTGCCGTTGCCGTCTCCATCCATATCCAGGACCAGCACGCCGCGCTGGTGCGACAGCGCTCGGTGTTCTGGAACGCCAGCGGTATCCACGCCAATCTCAACCTGTTCGACCCCGCGATCGATATCGAATCCGCCAAGGCGCTGCTGCGTGGCGGCATCGCCTTCGCCACGCCGGCCGACGGCGGGCCGCAGGCGGCGCCCGGCAAAGAGTTCCGCCTGTACAGCGAGGAGGAGGGCAGAAAGCGCACGCAGCCCGAGGCCCCGGGCCTGCGCGTGGTACTCACTGCCAGCCAGCTCGGCTCGGTCGCGGTGGGCGATTCGGTCTACTACCGGGAGGTCGAGGTCGGCAAAGTGGTTGCCACCGGGTTCGAGGACACCAGTGCCGTGGTGTTCGTCCACGCGGTGATCGACGATCGCTATGCGCCACTGGTGCGGGAGGACTCGGTGTTCTGGAATGCCAGCGGGCTGCACGTCGACTTCAGCCTGTTCAAGGGCGCGTCGCTCGATGTGGAGTCACTCAAGGCGTTGCTGGCAGGCGGGGTAGCGTTTGCCACGCCGGAGAAAGCCACCGGCGCCCGGGCGGCTGTCGGCAGTCAGTTCCAGCTGCACGACAAACCGAAGGACGAATGGCTGTCCTGGCAACCCGCAATCAAGCTGGGTCCGAAGCAGGCTGAACCGCTGTTGCCAAAGATCGAAACCGTGGCGAGCGGGTTTTCGGTCACCGACATGGAGCCGGTCGTGTATGCCCCGACCACCGCGTCGCACGTGCGTCGCGGCCCCGGCATCAACTACCCGATACTCGATACCCTGGCCAGGGACACAACCGTCCAGGTCACCGGCAGGGCCCTTGGCCTCAACTGGTATCGGGTCCGGCTCGCCGACGGCCGTGTTGGTTACGTCTGGGCCAGGCTGCTGCAACCGGCCGATTCGTCGAACGGGCAATAGTCGCCAATCGCGCCGCGGACGGCGTGTAGGCCCTTTGGCTGCTCGCACAAGCGATGTTTCTCCACCTGTAGGAGCGTTCTCCTGACCGCGATAGCGTAGCTTAGGCCACTATGAGCTAAACTGAGCCTGTAAGATGGCGAGCGAATTGCGCGTGGTGACACCTGCGCCTCAAGCCGTCAGAAAGGCGCCTATGAAGGACAAAACAATCGCTTCCAGAGATAGCCGGGTGCACCCGAAGTCGCAGCAGCGTACTTCGGGCAGCACTCGACGCTGTGCTGGCATGCGCGCAGATAGCATCACCCGTGCCGCCGCCGGGGTTTTTCTGACGCTCGCCCTGTCGCTGCTTTGCGTTCCGACGCTTGCCGCATTGGCAGAAGATGAGTCGCACCGGGTGCTGGTGCTGCACCCGTTCCGCAACAGCCTGCCGGTGAACACGGACTGGTATAACGGGATCCTGCGTGGATTTTCTTCAGCAACTGACCTGCGGATTGAGATCGATATCGAAGCGCCGGATCTTACGCGCTTCAATGATACGAACTATGTCAGCGACCTGTTCGATATCTACCGGCATACGTATCGCGATCAGAAGCCGCACCTCATCATCCCGACCTACACGCCCGCATTACAGTTCCTGCTCGAGCATGGCGAGGAGCTGTTGCCTGTTATACCCATCGTGTTCTGCGGGGCGGATGATCAGTTCGTAGCCTCTCAAAAAGTGGCAGCACATATCATCGGCGTAACCACCCATCGCGATATCGCAGGTACGCTGCAGCTGGCCCTGCGGGTCCATCCCGGCGCTGCAACGGTCCGATCTGGCCGGTTAATAAAGATAATGCCATGAGACAAACTGAAACCGACCTGCTTTCCGAAATAAGAGAGCAGCTGACGTTCGAGATACTGCTGGGCAACATCTCCGCCTACCTCGTCAACCTGCCCGCCGATCGGATAGACGATGGAATCAAAGAATCCCAGCGCCGGATTTGCGAATACCTCGATCTGGACCGCTCAGCGCTTTGGCAATTGTCCGGCAAGGAGCCGGGCAAGGCGCTTTTGACGCATGTCTACCAACCGCCGAAGGCCTTGCTCCCCGACGAACCGCTCGACGCCGGGGCCAGCTTCCCATGGGCGTTGAACAAGGTGCTGCGAAAGGAAATCGTCGCGATAAATCGTCTGGCAGACTTGCCGCCGGAAGCGAATTGCGACCGGGAGTCGTTTCAACGCCTGGGTGTCCGATCTGGCGTTGTGGTGCCGCTCTCTATCGGCGGCAGAGTCTTAGGTGCATTGACCTTCACCCGCCTTCAGGAGGAAGGAGACTGGCCGTGCCGTGTCGTCGAACGGTTCCTGCATATCGCACAGGTATTCGCCAATGCGCTTGTCCGCAAGCGCGGCGAGAAATCCATGCGAGACCGTCTGGAATTCGAGACTATGCTGACCGATATTTCGACGCGCTTCGTCAACCTGCCCGCCGATAAGATAGACGGAGAGATTGAAGACGCTCAACGCCGTATCTGCGAGTGCATTGGTCTGGAGATTTCTGCGCTGTGGCAGGTCCTGGTCGAGATTCCGCGGAACCATGTGCTGACCCACATTTATCGGCTCCTGGAAGACCCGCCGTTACCCGAGCGGATGACTGCCGACGAATATTTTCCCTGGTGCTTGGAGCATGTCGAGGCGGGAGAGGTTATCGCCGTTTCCACGGAGGAGTTGCCGGTAGAGGCGGCCCGCGATCAGGAAGTCTGGCGCCATTACGGGATCAAGTCCTCTTTAGTTATCCCACTTTCGGCAGGGAGAGAACCGCCTAGTGGTGTAATTAGCTTCCACACTACGAAGGCGAAATATACCTGGACGGGATTGCTTGTAAAACAGCTCAATTTGGTCGCGCAAATATTTACCAATGCGATCGCCCGAAAACGCGCGGAGGTGGCGTTACAGGCTGCGCGCGACGAACGCTCGCAGGCGGAAGGCATTGCGTCGGCACAGCACAGAAGGCTGGTGCGATTCAGTAAAGAGCGCGCCCTGGGCGCTATGGCGACCGGTATTGCCCACGAGATCAATCAGCCGCTGATCGCGATCCAGAACTATGCCCAGGCGGCGAAACGTCGCCTGCATAGCGATCCCGCTCAGACAGCCAAGCTCGATGAGCTGTTAGACAAGATAGAACAGCAGAGCGGCCGGGCGGGGGACATCATCCAGCGCATCAGGACGCTGGTAACCAGCGATGATCCGGAACTGCGTCCGGTCTCGCTCTATGCCCTGCTCGACCAGGTCACCCTGATCCTCGGTGTGGATCTGGAGAGACACGGATGCCGAATCGACTACAGACCTCGTTTTGACGTTCCGGAGGTGCTCGCCGACGCGCTGCAGATACAGATGGTTCTGGTCAATCTACTGCAGAACGCCGCGCAAAGTATGCAGTCCCTCGAAGGTAAGGCCGACAAAACCATTCGCATTGACATCGAGCCGATCAACGACCGGGAAGTTCAGGTCAGCGTGGCGGATCGGGGTCGCGGTGTTCCCCCGGACAGGCTCGGGGACATATTCGAACCGTTCTCTTCCGACAAAGCCGGTGGTATGGGTATTGGGCTGGCCGTCTGCTGGGATATCATAGAAGCCCATGGCGGGCGACTCTGGTGCAAACCGCATCCATCCGGGGGCGCGATCTTCCAGTTCACACTGCAGGTGGCGGTGGAATAGCAGACATGGAACAGCAAACGGTATTCATTATCGATGACGATGCGGCGGTGCGTGATTCGATACAGGAACTGGTCGAATCCGTCGGTCTGCGCGCGCAGAGCTATGCCTCCGGACAGGCGTTTCTGGACAGCTTTCAGCCGGAACGTTCCGGCTGCCTGGTGGTGGATGTACGCATGGCCGGCATGAGCGGCCTGCTGATGCAGGAGAAGCTCGGTGAACTGGGAGCGGGGATTCCGATCATCATCGTCACCGGCCACGGAGATGTGCCCATGGCCGTACACGCCCTGCAGGCCGGTGCCGTCGATTTCATCCAGAAACCCTACCGTGATCAACTGTTACTGGACAGCATCAATAAGGCACTGGCGGCAGACGCGGCTAACCGGCGTTCGGCCACAGGGGCGGACGACCTCGATCGGCACCTGGCCGCGTTGACGAAACGCGAGCGAGAGGTGCTCGACAAACTGCTGGAAGGCGGCAGCAGCAAACATATCGCCAGGGATCTGGGTATCAGCCCGCGTACCGTCGAGGCACACCGTCGGAATCTGCTGCACAAACTGAAAGTCGGTTCGGTCAAAGAGTTGATGTTTAACCAGCGTATGCGGGACAGGCGCGAATAAGCCGAAGCCCGGCCCGCCTGTCTCGCCAGACGTTTGCTGCGACGGGTGCAGTAACATTCCATAGGGCTACGTACGTAACTTAGGTAGTCAAGCGAATATTTTCTTTTCCCGGATTACTGTAGCGTTATCGTTCTGGCGCAGGATGTCGATCGCCGACAAGGCGGTCTGGTCGAGGTGCCAGCACAGACGCATGAGTGCACATTTCTCTTCTTGTTCTGCGGTTCTTACGTACAGGTATAAAACTCTGATGGGAAGACCCGTAGTGTTCGTGGTCAGTGCCGATGCCGCAGTCAGCGATTCGGTTAAGAACCTGGTCGAATCAGCGGGTCTGCCAGCCGAGACCTTCCGCTCCCTGCAGGTGTTTCTCGACATGGTCGGACCGGAACGTCGGGGTTGCCTGGTATTGGATGCACACATCAGCGACATGAAAGACCCGGACTGGCAGGCAAGCCTCGTCGTTGCTTACACCAGGATGCCCGGCCTTCTGATCGCCGACCGAGGTGATGTGCCGGCGGCCGTGCGCGCCGTCAAGGCAGGCGCCATGGACGTCGTGCAGAAACCTTACCGGGATGAGAATCTGCTGGACAGCATCAACAAAGCGTTGCAGGCAGATGCAGCTGCCAACAATTGATCACCGCGCCGACTACGCAGGTGGCTCAGGTAGTGGAACGAAGTGCAGACAGCCGTGAACGCCGTCGAGGCGGGCTCCATCTTCTCACCCCGGGGAGATCGCAGCACAGAAACTCCGGGAGGATTTGCCATGCCCTCAATGTCAGTGCGCAGCGTGCCGGCGACTGACAACTGCAACGAACAATACAGGTACCAGACAGCTCGGGTCTGGATTACAACAATGTCGTGATCAATACGTTAAATATTCAAGGAGTAAATCTTATGAAATCCCTTTACAAACATGTTGCTGTATTGGTGTTACCTGCCATTCTTCTGGGCATGGTTGCCTGTTCAAGTACGAGTACTTCACAGCGCTCGCACAGTGCCGACATGGCCGAGGGAAAGGCAGCGTCCGGAACCATCACCATCGATGAGTACCAGATCATGTGGGTGGTTGGCGGCGACATCGGTGGCGGGTCGCTGGAGTTCCAGGGCCAGTCGCACAAGTTCAAGATGGACGGTCTGAGGCTCGGCGGGTTCGGTGCGCACAAGGTAAAGATGGACGGTGATGTCTGGGGACTTAAAGATCTCGCGGACTTTGCAGGGGTCTATGCGGAGGCCGAGGTCGGTTTTACGGTGGCCGATGCGGGCAAGGGTGATTTCTGGATGAAGAATGATAAAGGCGTGTATCTGCGTCTGAAATCACCTTCATCGAAGGGCCTCGCCCTGGACCTGGGTGTTGAGGGTGTGGATATACGCATGGAATAAGCGTCTTGTCATAGCGCGATAGGTGGCAGGCAGCGCGGGCTGCCTGTTTGATAACGTTGCAAGCAGGAAAGCAGCCGTTCACTGTCAACGAAAACGGTAACGAAGATGAGAACAGCCTTGAAATCAAATTCACTACTGGCCATCGTGCTCATGGGCACAATGTTCGTCACGTCCGCCCACGCTGGTGACCTCACACCCACCGAAGCCAAAGCTATCGCCGAGGAAGCCTATATTTATGGCTACCCACTGGTCACCATGGAGATGACCCGGCGGGTCATGACGAACGTCACCGAAGCGAAAGGCACGAGGGGACCCATGGGGCACCTTATCCGGATACGTGCCTATCCGAACGCCGCTTTCAGGGATGTCACCGCGCCGAACGCGGACACTCTTTACACCACAGCGTGGATCGATGTGGCTAAAGAGCCGTGGGTCTTGAGCCTGCCTGATGCCCACGACCGTTACTATCTGTTTCCAATGCTCGACGGCTGGACCGATGTCTTCCAGGTGCCAGGCAAGCGCACCACCGGCACCGGTCCGCAGAAATATGCCATCACCGGCCCGGGCTGGGAGGGCACGCTTCCCGACGGGGTAAAGGAATACAAGTCACCGACGAGTCTTGTCTGGATACTGGGTCGTATCTATTGCAGCGGCACGCCGGAAGATTACGCCGCCGTCCACAAGCTGCAGGACGAGATTTCCATCGTCCCGCAGAGTTCCTATGGCAGGCCTTACACAGCGCCGCCCGGCAAGGTGGACCCGAAGATCGACATGAAGACTTCGGTGCGCGATCAGGTGAATGCCTTCGATATCGCGGCCTACTTCAATTTGCTTACGGCGCTGATGCAGGACAACCCGCCCGCCGAGGCCGACGCTCCGATGGTGGCAAAGATGGCAAAACTTGGCATCGCCCCCGGCAAACCCTTTGCCTTCGACAAGCTCGATCCCACGGTACAGGCGGCGCTGAAGGACGTGCCCAAGCAAAGCTTCGAGAAGATCATGGGCCACTTCAAGGCCGCTGGCGAGGAGGTCAACGGCTGGTTATTCACCACCAAAACCGGCCTCTATGGAACTGACTACCTCCAGCGAGCCTTGGTCACGGCGATCGGCCTCGGCGCCAACCGTCCCCAGGACGCGGTCTATCCAACGTCGCAAATGGATTCAGAAGGCAAGGCCTACGAAGGGACAACCCAGTACGTGATAACGGACTTGCATGGCGAGAGCAAGCACCACGAAGCGCCAAACAAATATGTGATGCACTTCGACAAGGGCCAAATGCCGCCGGTTAACGGTTTCTGGTCGCTGACAATGTACAACGCCGAGTACTTTTTCGTTGCTAATCCACTGAACCGCTACACGCTGAGCGCTCGCAATGAACTAAAGAAAAATGCGGATGGCTCGGTAGATCTCTATCTGCAGTACGAGAACCCGGGCCCTGAGAAGGAATCCAACTGGCTGCCCGCGCCGAAAGGTAGGTTTATTCCTATGCTCCGCCTCTATTGGCCCAAGGAAACTCCACCATCCATTATCGACGGCACTTGGAAGATACCGGCCATTCTGCAGGTGAAGTGAATGGTAATTCCTAAGGAACTACTGATTAATTCGCTGCTCGTCATCCCGGCGCCTGCCGGGATCCAGTGAATGCAACGCTATGGATTCCGGCAGGCGCAGGAATCACGGGCTAATCAGACGGTTCCATAAAAACAGATTTGATAGAGAGGATATCAGCGATGAAAAACAGGACCACGGGCAGCTGTGCGGCACTCTGCCTAGCTTTATACAACTTCTCAGCACATGGCGCCGGCTTGTGGCTGTATGAGCAGGGCACACCCGACGTGGGTACCGCCAGCGCCGGCATGACATCGCGCGCGCAGGATGCCGCGACCGCCTTTGCCAACCCGGCGGGCATGACCCGGCTGCAGGGTTCGCAGCTCATGATTGGCGTGCAGCCGATTTACTCGGATATCGAGTCAGACGTGGACGTGGCCACCTTTGGTGGTGGCAATGGTGGTAATGCGGGCGGTTTTGTTCCCTCGGGTGGCCTGTTCTACGTGTACAGCCTTTCGCAGGATCTCAAGGTCGGATTATCAGCCGGTTCCTACCTGGGGCTGGGCGTGGATTTCGCTAATGACTGGGCGGGGCGCTACTATATTCAGAAGGAAGAATTCACCACGGTGTTTGCCAACGGCTCGGTTGGCTACCGGGTCAATGACTGGCTCTCGGTGGGTGCCGGGGTATCGGCTGTACACGGTGAA
>WOR8_10008345_pt1 | contig 19065 bp, 17 predicted proteins | sample DeeMarSeWOR38_10_FD_19890 | JGI IMG/M metagenome (IMG submission 19890)
GCTCTCGTTTAGATGACCGTCTTGTCGCAGAGGGATGCGCCCGTCGGCCGCGGCTCGCATCAGGGCGATGCGCCCGCGCGGGGCATCCATCTCGGTTCCGAAGACATCGTAGGTGGGACAGGCTGGCAAGCACAGCCCGCAGTGGATGCACTTGGTGACCAGTTCCTGAAATTGAAGCGAGGTAAGAGAAGACATGCGTTGGGTTTCTCCTGCAGACGTGTTCAAAACGAGAGGGCGTCTTGGTGGCTTCCCGCCCAATTATATCATGGGAGCCTGAAAGTGTCAGCTTCCACCACCAGCCAGCCGAGGCGGCTCAAGCGAATTCCCGCACCGCGTCCAGGCTGCCGCCCATCGAGGCGTCGGTCTCGCGCTCGACGATCACGTCCACCACGGCCGGCTTTCCACTAGCCACTGCCCGCTCAAAGGCAGGGCGAATCTCCTCCGGTTTGGTCACCCGCTCGCCGTAGGCACCGAAAGACTCGGCCAGTTTAAGGAAGTCCACACCCAGGCCATCGTAGGTCAGGTCCACCGCGTACTCGTATTCGTAGGCATAGCGCTGGTTCTGGCGGATCAGGCTCAGGTAGCCGTTGTTGATGATGACCACAATGACCGGCACTTGATGCTGGCAGGCCATAGCCAACTCCTCCACCATGAAACCAAAGCCACCGTCCCCCATCACGGCCACCACGGTGGCCTCCGGCTTGGCAATCTTGGCCCCGATGGCGGCCGGCAGGTCAAAGCCCAAGGTGCCCGCGCCGCCAGAAGCCAGGTAGGTATGCGGCTTGGCGATGCTCTGGAACTGGCCCGACCAAATCTGAGTCAGCCCACAGCCGGTAGTGAAGATCGTGTCTGGACCGAAGTACTCGTTCATCTCCTGGTACACCCGTTGCGGCTTAATGGGCACCTGGTCGTAGTCCATCTTGCGCGCTAACTGGGCCCGATCCTCGGGGATATTCGCCACGCGGCCCCCAGGAGAGCGCGGTTGCGTCCTGGCCTTGACTTCCTCAAGCAAGGCAGCCAGCGCCAGCCCGGCGTCGGCTACGATGCCCAACTCGGTAGGTACGATGCGCCCAATGTGGGAGGGCTCAATGTTGACGTGGATAAAGCGGCGCCCCTGGGTGTAGACGTCAAGCTTGCCCGTGTGCCGGTCGCCGAATCGATTGCCGATGCCCATCACCAGGTCGGACCCCAGGAAGAAACGGTTGCCGAACGGAGAGCCCACCTGGATGCCGATGTGACCCACGTGCAGCGGGTGGTCGGCGGCGATGCCGCCGGTGGCCATGTAGGTGGTGATCACCGGCAGGGAGAGGTACTCGGCGAACTCAATGAATTGCTCGCACGCCCCGGCCAGCAGCACGCCACCACCCATGATCAGCACCGGGTTCTCGGCCGCAAGCAGCATGTCAACCGCGCCGGCAATTTGCCTCGGGTCCGGCCCAGGCTTGGTAATCGGCAAAGGCGTGTCGGCCCCCGGATCGTAGGGGATGTTGGTCAATTGGACGTCCAGCGGCAAGTCGATCAGCACCGGGCCAGGCCGGCCCATCCGGGCCACCCGGAACGCCTCGCGCACGATAGACGGGACTTGGTTGGGTTCCGTGATAATCCAGGATGCCTTACAGACCGGTCTGGCGATCTCGACAATATCCACGCACTGGAAGGCCTCCTTGCCCAACTGGGCGCGCACGTTCTGACCGGTGATGGCGATCAGCGGAATCGAGTCAATCTGGGCCGTGTATAACCCGGTGACGAAATTGGTCGCGCCCGGGCCGGAGGTACAGATGGCCAACGCCATACGCCCGCACGCCCGGTAATAGCCGTCGGCGGCGTGGACCGCCCCCTCCTCGTGGCGGGCCAAATAATGCTTGATCTGCCTGGACGTGCCCAGGTGTTCGTAGACCGGGTTGATGGCTGCGCCGGGAATGCCAAAAGCGGCCTCAATCCCCTCATTCTCCAGGATCCTGACGATGACTTCGGCAACTTGCATGATACATTCTCCTTCAGAATAGGAATTGGATCGGTAGTCTCCCTCTGGACCAGGCGGCTTCGAACTGCTCTGCGAAGTATACCCATCTCCCCCCCTATTGGCAACCAAATCATTCCCTGAAAAGTCGTTCTATTCCAACTTCTCAGCTTCAAATTATGCATGTAATTCCTTCACAACTTCTTCAAAATGGGACGCTATACTATACTGAGTCCAAGATGAAACCCGCAGACTTCAGGCACGAAGGCATGTAGATTTCACCTTGGTATCAGTTTAGGGGCGAAACGGTAACCACAATACTTAAAACACGAGGTGAATAGAATGGCTAAGAAACTGATTATCAGCGGTTTGATCGTAGTTCTGGTTGGCGCGTTGAGCCTGGGCATCTACAATTGGACTCAGAACAACGGCACGGCTCGTGCCGGTCAGGGGACTGCCTACGCTAACGGCGAGGGACAGGACTACCGGGGCGGCCGCAGCGGAAACGAAGTAACGCCGGGCTCTGCGGAGCAGGGCCAGAGTTATGGAAGAGTCCAGGCTGGTGACCTTGCCCAAGGCGGCGAGGCCTACAGCCTCCACGAGCCGGAGCCGCAACCCACGTGGAAGAATGGTTTACTCTCGCCGGGCAGGTGACCAGCGTCGATACGACCGGCTTGACCCTCCGGACGGATGATGGCCAGACCCTGAGCATTGATCTCGGCCCCGAATGGTTCTGGAGCGACCAGGGTCTGACTCTGGCCGCCGGCGAGCGTGTGACGGTCCAGGTATTCGACAAAGACGGAGAAATCAAGATAGGTCAGATCCGCCTCGAGAGCGACGGCACTCTACTGCAGCTGCGCGACGATGATGGTCGGCCCCTGTGGGCAGGCCGCGGGCGAGGCGGTGGGCGTCAGTAGGCCTTTTTAGGTTAGCCAAGGGCTTCCAATCCTTGGCTTCTCAGCTTTCAGTTGACAAGGCACAGCACATCGTATACTCTATATCCAAACGTTCTAATTACCGAGCTCCTGATCCCTGATTCCGTGACTGATGAGCAATGAGCAAACGAATTCTGATTGTTGACGACGAACCAAAAATTGTACGCGTCCTCAGGGGTTACCTGGAAGCGGCCGGCTTCCAGGTAGTCGCCGCTTACGATGGAACGGAAGCCTTGGCCGCTTTTCGTAACGAGGCGCCCGACCTCATCGTGCTCGACCTGATGTTGCCCGAGATAGACGGCCTGGACGTGGCGCGCGCCATCCGCCGCGAGAGCGATGTGCCCATCATCATGCTCACCGCCCGCGTGGATGAGGCCGACCGGCTCATCGGTCTTGAGCTGGGTGCCGATGACTACGTGACCAAGCCCTTCAGCCCGCGTGAGGTCGTTGCGCGGGTGCGGGCGGTTTTGCGCCGCGTTGGTGGCTCGGAGCCGGCCAGCCGGGTCCTTTCGGCCGGAGACGTGGCGCTGGACCTGGACAAACGCCAGGCCACGGTGGGCGGCCAACCGGTGGAATTGACACCCACCGAGTTTGACCTGCTCGCCACACTGGTCGAAAGCCCCGGTCGCGTATTCAGCCGCATCCAGTTGCTCGACAAGATCCAGGGCTACGCTTTCGAGGGCTATGAGCGCACCATCGACGCCCACGTGAAAAACCTGCGCCAGAAGATCGAGGAAGACCCCAGACACCCACACTACATCCTCACCGTATACGGGTTGGGCTACAAGTTTGCGGAGCCGGGCGATGCGTAGCCTCAGCCTCAAGCTCATTGGCGCCTTTGCCCTGATCATTTTAGTGGGAGCAGTCATTACCTATGTCGTGGTCGCGCGGACGGTCGCCAGACAGTTCACGCTCTATGTGAACCAGCGCGGGCAGCTGCGCGCCGAGACGTGGGCACCTATCTTCGCCAACTATTATGCCCAGACCGGCGACTGGACCGGCGTCGAGGCGCTGTTGAACGAACTAAGCTCACCCAACACATCGCCAAGTATGATGGGCCAGGGGCAAGGCAGAGGGGCACGGCGCGGTCAAGCCGTGATGGGCCCGGAGGATCACATCTTGCTGGCTGATGCCAGCGGGCGAGTCGTGCTCGATTCCGAGGGCGAGTTGGTGGGGCAAACAGTCCCGTCGGACGGCCTGGTGCTGGGAGCACCGGTGACGACCGACGGCAAGCGCGTCGGTACCCTGCTGGTGGTCACCCCCGAGACTGGCCCATCGGCGGCGCTGGCCAACAATTTCTTGGCTGCCCTCAACCGGGGCGTCTTGCTGGCCATTGTCATCGCCGGGCTGGTGGCCATCCTGCTGGGTGCACTCCTGGTGCGACAGATCATCGCCCCGCTGCGGAACCTGCAATCAGCGGCCAATGCCATCGCCGCTGGCGACCTGTCGCAGCGGGTGAGAGTCACGTAGGGCGACGAGGTGGGCGACCTGGGGCGCGCCTTCAACCAGATGGCCGAGACGCTGGAACAGGATGAACTCCTGCGCCGCCACATGATGGCTGACATCGCCCACGAACTACGTACTCCGCTGACCGTAATCCAGGGACAGGTCGAAGCGCTGCTCGATGGCGTCTTCCCCTTTACGCCCGAGCAACTCGCCCCCATCCACGACGAAACGATCCTCCTCTCGCGTCTGGTGGCCGATCTGCGCGAGTTGGCGTTGGCCGAAGCCGGTCAACTGACCATCCAGCGCAGCCCGGTTGACCTGGCGGATCTGATCGGTCGCGTCGCCGCAGCCGTGGAGCCGGCAGCCGCCGAAAAGGGTGTTGCCCTATCGCTGGACATCCACCCTGGGCTGCCCACTATCCCCGCCGATGCCGACCGACTCAGCCAGGTGTTGCACAACCTGCTGAGCAACTCGCTGCGCCATACACCGCCCCAGGGGGAGATTTCTCTGCGTGCTGGATACAACCCCGACGATCAGCACCACGTGTGGCTGGAAGTACACGACACCGGTGAGGGCATCCCCCCCAAACAACTCCCGTACGTGTTTGATCGATTCTACCGCGCCGACCCGGCTCGCAGTCGGGGTACCGGGGGGACAGGCCTAGGGTTGGCCATCGTGCGCGCCATCATCGAGGCGCACGGAGGCCGGATCAGCGTTGCCAGCGACGGCATGCCGGGCCACGGCAGCACGTTCACCGTCTACCTGCCGGTTGAGACCACCTCATACAGCAGCACGTCACGACTCTCCGAGCTACCGCCCGGATAAAAATAGGGCATAGCCAACGAAGACACCAGCTCAAGGCTGTAGTGTAAGCCCACCACCTCAAGTGGCGCCTCCATCTCCACCCCGTCCACTAGAACATATACCCTACGCCCATCCTCCAGAGCCCGAGGCACAAAATCCAGCCACTCGTCCGCCGACCAGTAGGCTGGGCGGGCGATGTCGCGCTTCGCATACAGGGTGACCGCACCGGCGTTCAACGACGCGGCTACAATTCCCTGGGGAGAGGTCTGGCGGGCCAGTGTGTCAAAGGCGGCGCGCTGCTCAGCCCGTAGGTAGCCAAAGGTGTTGAAATCCTGGGCGTGTACAGGTAACCACAAGATCACCTGAGACCGGGCCCAGAACAGCGCAATCAGCAGAACCAGAACCGCAACCTGGACGGCCATCCGCCAAGCCGATCGCCGGATGCGCCGAGCTTGGGACAAAGCGTCGGCTATGCCCACCCCTGTCCATATGGCGAGCACCGGAAACACCGAAAGCAGGTCACGCACGCGTAGCGCCGGGTAGGGCAGGTGGAAGGCCACGATGACCATCAGCCAGACCAGCAAGGCGATCGCCCCTTGCCGTCTGCCCCGCCACAAGCGGATAAAACCCCAGACCGTGAAAGGAAATAGGTACAGGAACTCCTTGGGGATGAGGAAACTCTTTAGCGTGGTAACTAGCGTGCGCGGAACATGCTGCCAGCCAAACAACGCCAGCTCTGCCATACCCCCGACTTGCAGGGGGCTGCCAAAGGCCAGCCTGTGATACCCCAGCACCGGCGCCGCCATCAGCCAGGCGCCTATTGCAAGACACACCACAGCCTGGGATACCGTCCGCCACGAGCGAGGTCGTTGGTGATAGAAGAAGACCGCCCAGACGGACAGCACGCTGAAGACCACTAGAACCTGGGTATAACGCATGGCAAAGGCGATACCCAGACCAACGCCCGTGAAGACAGCAAATAAGAGGGTCCGACCGCGCGTCGCGCGCAGAGCGAAGTAGATCGTCAGCATGGTCAACAACTGGGCTGGAATATCGGCCATGGGGACCGACAGACGGTCAACTTGCTCATAGGAGGTGGCCAACATGAAAAGGGCAATACCCGCTGCCAGGAATCGCCAGCCGTCCTGCCACGTGCGCAGTATCTCGAGGGACAACCACCAGAGTACCACCAACGCAAGGACCGCTAGCAGCGGCGTGAGGAGGTAAAGAGCCGCTTCGCCCCCTATTCCATAGCCAACCGCCAGGGCCACCGAGTAACCTGGCGGCCAAACCGTCGCCGCCACCCCTGTACTGGGATGCGGCGGTCCGTAGCCGTTGCGCGCAATATCCACTGCCATCTGGGCGTAAGCATACGGATCACTCCCCGTGACGCCGTGGGTGCGAACCGCCAGATAGCTAACCAGCGCCCAAGCCAGTGTCGACACTCCTAAGGCCAACCCCACGACGCGGGTCCAGTGCATGCGTCGTCCAAATGCCTGCGTCGTGGGGCCCGCCTGCGCCATCAATGCCCACGCCCCGCACAGTCCAACCGCAATATTCAGGTTGAGCATTCCTCCCCACGGCTCGGGTACTGTCAGCGAACCAGAGGTCAGTCCCTGGACGCGCGCCACAAGGGCAATCAGCAGGCGCAGGCCGAGTACCAGGTAGGCAATGAACAAGGGCGTTAGACTTTCGGCTAGCGCACCTGGCCTTCTGGTTCGCAGGGAGATGCCTAGCGGCTGAATTAGCAGGATCGGGATCAGGGCGAGCCAAAAAAGTTGATGGGTGAAGCGCACAACGGCCAGCAGGCCCAAGAGGTGAAGCGCGTAAAGGGCCAATACATAACGTAGGGCTAAGGTCCGGTCTTCGAGGCGGAGGCCAAGAGAAAGCGCCCGCCAATGACGTGTAGCAAGTTCACGAGCATCCATCATCGTAACAGAATCTCACTTTTCCTAAAAAATAGACAAATTCATTGACTATCAACGTCACAAATGGTATACTTATGAGGACAACCGGCATCGATATTAGGGGGTTAACCACCATCTCTCTGCTATGGAGCAAGAATCAACTCTCCGCGTCGCGGCCGAACTGAAGAATCTGAACGTGATCCGCCACTTTGTTCAGGAGACGGCAGAGTCCCTTGACGTCGACCAACGTGTGATCGGCGATGTAATCCTGGCTACGGACGAAGCGGTTACCAACGTCATGGTCCACGGCTACCAGGGCCAACCAGGCATCATTGAGATCGAGTTGAGACGAAATGAGGATTCCCTGGTGGTTTGTCTACGCGACCAGTCGGCTCCCTTTGACCCCACCGTCATGCCCCCGCCTGACGTGACCGTGCCGCTGGAAGAACGCCCTCCTGGCGGACTGGGCATTCACCTCATGCGCCAGCTAATGGACGAAGTGGTGCATCGGACCACGCCCCAGGGAGGTAATGAACTGACCATGATCAAGAGAGGGGTCATATAAGGCATTCGAAAGAACCCCAGGATATTCTTGAATGTCAAATAGCACCCCATCACCTAAATTATGCCTGCACCTACCCCCTACGGGGCACACCGTACCCTCTTCGGGGCACACGGATGGGGGCAGCGCCTTTCAAGCAAACACATCATACGAGGAGGAAGACAAGAATGTACATCAGTACAACCCAAGCCCAAGCTGAAGTACCCGTGACAGTTCTGCACATCAAAGGAGAGCTGGATGCCTCCAACTACCATCTCGTCATCGACAAAGCGCGAGAGGCTTACGCCTTGGGAGCACGGAACCTCCTGCTTGACCTGAGCGAAGTGCCCTACATGGGCAGCTCAGGCCTGGTCGCCTTTCATAGCGTTGCCCTGCTCATGCGAGGCGAGAAGCCACCAGACCCCGAGACGGGCTGGGGAGCGCTGCGCTCTATTGATCAGGAGCGAGAAGCCGGCCTTCAGCAGAATGTCAAGCTGTTCAACCCCCAACCCAAGGTAGAACGAGTGCTAGAGATGGCAGGTTTTGACCAGTTCTTCGAGATTTTCACCGACCAGGAGACAGCTATCGCCTCATTTTCAGCCGGTCAAGTTGAGGCCAGCGCGTGAGCGGATCCAAGCTTCCATAAAGTGCTAACCTGTTGCATCGCCTGTGATAGCCTCAGGAGGAGGCACTGCCTTCCCCTTGATCGACGTGTGGCTTCGGGTTCGGGGCACCATACTTCTGGACCAAAACCTCTCGCGAGATCCAGATCTGATCCCGCCTCAATTGTCCCGCCCTATCACCGCCCAGGCTGGCCGGGTTGAAGGCCCAGATCAGACCCCAGGCATACAGGTTCGTGCCCCAGTCCATCAAGCGCCGCCGGAGTCCGGTACGGTCATCTGGGCACACCAGGTCGAACCCCCAGCGCCCGGCTAAGCGAGTGAAATGGGCCACCCCATACGGGCCCCCAAAGGAGAGTTCTCCGCGGAAAGCCATCACACCCTGGCACCTAGCGTCTGTCTGGACATAGGTGGCCAACTCTCGAAAAGAGAAGCTCAACTGGCGCTGGAAGGAAAGTGCCCAGTCCAGGTCCGGTCCTTCCTGACGCACCGGAGGGATGTGCTCGTTCCACAAGTGCAGCTCGCCAATCAGGTCTCCCTGGTTGACGCAAGTGCCGTCGGACAGGTTCAAGTCCTCCTTGCTTTCGCCAATCGACAGGCGCAACAAGCATCTCTCATCCTGGCTAAACTCGTAGATATGTCTGAAGCGCCGTATCAGAACATCCAACCCGTGTACCATCCCCTTCAAGATCACCACGTATCGCCCACCCTCAAAGCGCCTTGCGGTAGCTGGGAAGCGGCTCAAGCTACCCACCGCTCCTCAGACCGAACCCCTCGCCCGCAATAAGATTGCCCACCGGCCACAACCAAGCGCAGCTCCCCCTGGCCAAAGGTTTTGAAGACCGGTTGAATGGGGGTATCATAAACCTATTATACCACATATGGGACGCCCTGATACCCTCTCGATGCCAGCCCAACAAGCCCAAGAGTCGCAATTTCCCTATTCAGGTTGTCTTGATATAATTAGGACAGTGATTAATCCCTTCCGAAGGGAGCTTTGGTATGCACAGGACGAGATATTCGCTAGGTGGACTGGTTGTATTTAGCCTCCTACTCCTCACCCTGGGCACGGCAGCCTACGTAACCATAAACCTGGAGCCGGTGAACCGGCGACTCGAGGTACTGCCCTACTATGCCCGAACCTATATAAACAAGGTACGTCCCAAACCGGTCCTGCCAACGCCCCCCGCCGTATCTGCCATTGATGCGGAAACCTTGTTACAAGCCCGACCCGAAGGGGTCCCCGAGACCGACTCAGAAACCGCTCCCACCGAACCCAACCAAGTCGCATCACCCAGCTCTGACGTCCCCGGCAGTCTCGTGGGCGTAACTGACGGGGCGCCGACGTCGGGACCGTCTGGGGTGAAGTTGGTCGAGTCTAGCGTGACTCAGGTTCTCCCCATCGCCCCAGCAGTCACTCTGGCTGGCTTTGAGCACGAATGGCAAACCTGGAATAACTGCGGCCCGGCTACCATTTCGATGAACCTGAGCTACTATGGTCACGGCGACACCCAGGTTGAAGCAGCCCAGTTTCTTAAACCCAATCAAGACGACAAGAACGTCAACCCCGATGAGCTGGTTGCCTACGCCCGCTCGGCAGGGTTTGAGAGTGTGGCCGGGTACGGAGGCAACATCGATTTGCTTAAGCACCTGCTGAGCAATGGCTTTCCCGTCATGGTAGAGGCCTGGACAGAGCCAGAAGACAACGGCGGCATGGGACATTATCAGTTGCTGACCGGATATGACCAGGCCGACAATCGATTCTTTACCGAGGATTCACTGCACGGTGCCGGCGTCACGGTTCCCATCAATGAGTTCGACGATTTCTGGCGTGTGTTCAATCGCACCTATCTAGTTTTGTACCCGCCCGACAAGGCTGGTCTGGTTCACGCCATTCTCGGCTCCAGCGGGGATAGAACCACTATGTACGAGCAGGCCCTACTCACCGCCCAAGATGAAGCCAAAACGCAGCCGGACGACGCCTTTGCCTGGTTCAACATCGGCACCAACTACGCGCGTCTGGGTGAACCCGCCCTCGCCGCCAGCGCCTTTGATGAGGCGCGTCGGCTCGGTTTGCCCTACCGTATGCTTTGGTACCAGTTTGACATCTTTGAGACCTATTTGGCGATGGGTCGCCATCAGGAGCTCGTTGAGCTGGCCACAGCCACAATCAAAGCCACCGGCGGCTTGGAAGAGTTGTACTACTATCGAGGCTTGGCCCTTCAGGCTACGAACCAACCTGAAGCTGCCGCCGCAGATTTTCAGGCCGCTTTGGCGTACAACCCCCACTTTGACTTGGCCGCACAGGCTTTGGCAGAGCTAGGATATTGAGAGATACGGTGCAACCCCGCACGGGGCTTGGCTCCGCATCTCTAGATAGAATCAGCCTTGCGAAGGATTCAGCACCTTCGCAAGGCTTGCTTTTGGAGAGTGATGTCCCACACTGAGTCAACCCGCTGGAGCCACATCGTCCGCAACACCTTCGTGGTGGGCGCATCTTTTGCGCTGGCAGCCATTATGGGCCTGGTGCGAAACATCATCATCGCCCGCCAATTTGGCATCGGGGCCGATCTGGACGCCTACTACGCTTCCTTCAAACTGCCTGATCTGCTGTTTACCGTGGTGGCGGGCGGTGCCCTGGCCACTGCCTTCATCCCCGTCTTCACGGATGTTATGGCCAAAGAGGATCGAGCCCAGGCGTGGCGACTGGCCAGCGCCATTACGAATCTGGTGCTGCTGATCGTGAGTGTCTTTGCCTTGCTGGCAGCCCTGTTCGCCCCCTGGCTGGTCAGCACACTTATCGCCCCTGGCTTCGATGCTGGCCAACAAGCCGAGGCAGTGAGTGTGATGCGTATTGTGCTGCTATCAACTCTTATTTTTGCCATCAGTTCAGTGCAAGGCGCGGTGCTGCACGGCTTCAAGCACTTCTTGCTACCCGCTTTGGCGCCGGTGTTATACCCGCTGGGCATCATTGTGGGGGCAATTTGGTTGGCTCCCACTATGGGGGTGCGCGGTCTGGCAATAGGCGCGGTTATCGGTGCCGGGCTGCATTTGGCTGTCAAGGTGCCCGGCCTGATCTACTATGGTTTTCGGTGGTGGCCCGTCCTGGACTTGGGTTCCGCCGCCGTACATCGGGTGGGCATCCTGATGGGCCCGCGCATTCTCGACCTGGGCGTCTTCCACCTGACCTTGCTGGCCATGACCAACCTGGCTTCGCGCCTCAGCCCGGGCAGCGTCAGCGCGGTGGAGTGGGGCTGGGACGCCATGCAGATTCCGGAGACCCTCATCGGCACCGCTTTTGGCCTGGTGGCCTTCCCCACGCTGGCTGACCTGGCCGCCCGGAACGATTTGGCCGGACTGCGTCACACCTTCGGCGAGACCCTGCGCGCTATCCTGGCTCTGACGATACCGGCCGTCCTTGGCCTTATCCTGCTGGGCCGCCCGGCATTAGCCGCCCTCTACCAGCGAGGCGCCTTTGATGCCGCCGCAACGCAAGCCGTTTATGTCGCCCTGCGTTTCTTTGCCTTAGGCTTGGTCGGGCACGCTGCGCTGGAGTTGGCTGCCCGCGCCTTTTTTGCCCAGCAGGACACGCTTACCCCCCTCCTGGTCGCAGTTGGATCGGCAGTGGTCAACATTGGTCTGGCCGTGGTCCTGATGAGACCGCTGGGACACGGCGGCCTGGCCTTGGCCAATTCGCTGGCGGTGTCAGCCGAGGTTCTGGTCTTGCTCTACATTCTGCGTCGGCGCTGGGGGAGCGTAGAAGGTCGGGAAACGCTAAACACCATGGGGCGCGTTCTTCTGGCCACGCTCTTTATGGGTCTGGCACTCGGTGCGGTCCTGATGCTAGGGCGCCGGGCTGGCTTGGGCAGTTTTGGGCTGGTAATGGCCGGAGGTATGGTGGGAGCTATAGTCTACATCGGCGCAGCACTTCTGCTTGACGTGAAAGCGCTTTATCGCTTGCCAGCTGCACTGTTGGGGGACATCAAGCTGCCAGCCCTACGACCGCTGACGCGGAAGAGTAAATAGAAAGACCCTCACCCTGGAGCGCAAGTTCGCATGGCAGTCGATCTCCGTGACTGGCTTGCTACAACCACTCCCAGATGGATGCCAGCGTCAACCCGAGATACTCCACGATGCAGAAGAATTTGCCCTATTTCGGTCGTCTTGATATAATTCTAACCCTGGGGCCAAATCCCGTTTGACTCAGCCTGAACTTAGAAATCCGACAGACGCAAAACGTGTGTGTGCCAGTTAGATTGACTAACAGGCTCATAATCTGGTTAGAGTATTTGGAGAAAATCTGTGCAGACTCCATCGCTGCGCACCTTCATTGCGCCAATCATCGGCCCGGTTATACTTTTCGCCGCTAGCATTCCCTTCTCAGCATCGCTTCTAGCCGCCTCGCCCCCACTTGACGAACCATCTACCCAGGACGATCGTCCTTTTCAGCTGCCCTTTGCCGAGCCACCCGGCCCCGATACCTGGTTGATGGCCCAGCCTTACGGTAACACTAGCGGTGCTTACTATCGGCGCCATACGCTTTATGGGGCGTCAGGGGGCATCCACTTTGGCGTGGATTTGGCTGCTCCGTGTGGCACGGAGCTGGTAGCTATTGCCGATGGGGTTGTCTTTGCCGTCGACGGACCCTTTGGCTCAGCACCCCACAACCTGATGATTGATCATCCTCAACTGGGCTATGCCTCAATGTACGGTCACCTGTTGGAAGCGCCCGACCTGGCGCCCGGGCAACGCGTCAAGCAGGGGGAGGTGGTCGCCTTGGTAGGCGACTCCGCGGAGCTCTGCTATCGCCGCCCCCACGTGCACCTGGAGATTCGGGACCTGAACCACGTCCGCAAATACAACCCGGCGGCACTCATCGAGGCCAACTGGGATAGCCTAGCTATGGTCGGAGACTCGGGACGCAGCTTTATGCGTGACCTCGACGAGCCACGCAAATGGCAGAGTCTGCACGACCAGCCCGAAGCCCGAACCGGTGGGCCGATCATCAACGATTTCCAAAGCACCTGGCCTTTTGACTGGAGCAAGCGCGACCCTGGCTCGGCCACGCCACCCAGCACGGCCGCTGCGGCATCGATTCAGGCGGTTACGCCTGTCTCCGCCTCGCTCCGCTCAACCCCCATCGGGCGGCAAATCACCAGTGGGGACTGTTGCACCCAACCCTATTGGAACGGAGACTCAAGCGAAGTGCGTTTTGTGGACCAACCGACACCCGAGGAACCGCTGGGTGTCTGGGGCGTTGAGTTGACACCCATCGTGGCAGAACCTCAACTGGTCACACAGCGCTTGGGCACCTACAGCCCAGACGGTGAGCTGATCGCGTATCCCGATCGAGATAAAGGCGTGGCCGTCGTCGACCGGCTGTCAGATGATCAGAAATGGGAAATCGATACCCAAGGACGCAGCCTCAGCTTCAAGCCGGACAGCCAGGGTCTGATTTGGACCACCTACGACGAAGACGCGCCCCGGGACACCCGGGAGGAAACGCTCTGGTTGGCTGACGCGGACGGGGGGAACGCCCGGGCCGTCCTCAAGTCACAACGAACCGACGTGTTGGCCTGGTTGTCAGACGACGAACTGCTCATGGCCCAGGGCCTCGCCGGGACTTCGGACGAACGACTGTTCAAGCTTTCAATCACAGACGGCACGACAACTGACTTGACGGACGTGCCCAATATGCGCGGCCTGGCCTTGAGCCCGGACAGGCACCACCTGGTTTACTACGTCACGTTTGAAGCAGATTCCGATAAGAACGGGCTTTGGTTGCTCGATTTGGATGATCCCGCGGACAGACCACAGAAGCTGCCCTTCTTCGGCAGCTATCGCTGGCGCGACGATCAGCACCTGATCTACGTTCCCTTCGATCCAGACGCCACGTCACACGACTTCTATGAATACGACATCCTCACCAGGGATACACGTCCCCTCTTCCCGGAAGGGACCAACCTGACTATCGCCAACAACGATTGGGAAGTTTCGCCCGACGGCCGCAAGATCGCCCTGGTTGCCGCCCAGGGGCCACAACTGGACGGCATCTGGGTCCTCGACATCAATCAAACTCGCGAGTTACCTTCAGGCCGTTGATAAAGGAGGCAGCCATGGACCGAGTATATGTGATGCAATTGGTACGTTCGTTTCAGGTGGGTGACATGAGCCGGCGAGACTTCTTGAAACGGAGCACGGTCGCCGTCGGCAGCCTGGCGGCCGCCAACGCCCTGTTGGCCGCCTGCGCGCAATTCCCCAATGAAAATCCGCCGCCAGTCCTGGAGGGGCCCCAGGCAGCCGCCTCGCCGGGCCCTGCAACACCGGGCGATTTGACCACGGCGGTGGTTCAGTATCCTGACGCAGATGGGGAAACCTTGATGGGCTACCTGGCCTATCCGACGGGAGGCGAGGCACGGCCCGCCGTCGTCGTCATTCAGGAATGGTGGGGGCTGAATGACCACATAAAAGACGTGACCAACCGCTTCGCCAGGGAAGGCTTTGTCGCCCTGGCGCCGGATCTATATCACGGGGCGGTTACCACGGAACCCGATGAGGCGCGCAAGCTGGTTATGGAACTCAGTATGGCCGAAGCAGTCCAGGAAATCCAGCAAGCCATCGCCTTCCTGCATGAGCAGGATTACGTCAAGGGCGCTCAGGTTGGCATAGTCGGCTTCTGTATGGGCGGCGGCCTGGTTCTGCAAACGGCGTTGCTCGAGGATGATCTGGGGGCAGGCGTCAGCTTCTATGGCAGCCCCCTCAGGCCCGAAGAGGCACCGGGCGTCAAGGCGCCCATTCTCTCTTTCATTGGCACCGCGGACAGCATACCCGTCAGCGAGGTTGAAGCCATGCACACCGCGTTTGATTCAGCCGGGATCGAGCACGAGCTTCGCGTTTATGAAGGCGCTCAACATGCCTTCTTCAACGACACGCGCGCGAGCTACGATCCCGACGCCTCCGCTGACGCCTGGCGCCGGACGCTAAGTTGGTTCCGCGACCATCTTGAAGCCTAGACCAGTTATTGGGCGCATACCATAGTCCAGGCATCTGCTTACCGGCCATAGGGATGCCCGGCAAGCACCTCCCTGCGTAACTCCAGAAAAACCAGATCCCCGGCTGCCTTGTCATACGCGCCGATATAAGGATCGCTTACATCAACCTCCACCGGCCGGAAGCCTGCCTTACCGTAGGCGCGAATGGCTCGCACGTTCTCAGGATGAGCGCCGATGATGGCCGTCTCCAGAGACGGGAAGACCTCAAACACCTACCGAACCAGCGTCCCTAGCGCGTCGGAGCCATAGCCACGACCCAGGTACTCGCTCTCCCCGATGACGATGTCAAAAATCACCCGTTTCCCCTCAGCATCGAAATCGTTGTAATTCACCACACCGATGGGTGTCACGCGATCGGCCAGGATGGTGTAGCAACGGCCATGGGTGGGTTGGCTCCCGTCAAAGTAGTGCGGTCGCCAGTCCTCCAGGAATTCCTGGTAAGTGGGTATCTCCTCGCCGTAGAAATAGCGTTGCACCTCTGGGTCGGGGTTGGTGGCCCAAAGGAAGGACTGGGGGATTTCTTCAGGTGTGCTAGGTCTTAGCGAGACCCTCTGGCCGCGTAGGAGACAATCACTCAAGTTGATCTTGGCTCCTCGTCGGGTGCCCCATCCCAATTGGAGGCGATAGGCCTTCTGAATCACCGCCTGGCGGTCGGCGGTCACGTCTCCGGCTGGCGCGCGGTTGCTGGCGCCAACCGCCAGGATCTTCACCTGGGTCACGTCTCCAACCTGGTAAGACACCAGGCTTCCCGCGGAGTGGCCCAGTATCGCCTGGGCTAGGGGAGTCCCGGACCCCAGAAACCCCGAGGCGAAATCGGCTTCGCTGTCAGGCACAATGTCGAAGGCCAGGCGTTCGCTCTCACCAGACACAGGGATCAGCTCGACCTCCACGTGGGTTCCAATGGCAACTACGCTGCCAGAATCGTCTGGCCCTCTGCTCTCTTGATAGGTGAGGGAAGTTCCCAAGTTGACTCTCCTCGAACAAGACGCTAACCTGCAGGCGTGGTCAGCACCGGCCCCGGCGACCGGTACCTCAGCCAAAACGCGGCTCCCGCTCAGTATAACACATTTGCTCTCGCTATTCAAAGGATTCTCTGAATATCGAAACATAACCTATTGCATTTGGGGTAGTTCTGGTTTATACTGTAGTGTAGAAGAAGTGCGGCTTGTAGCTATGATCGTTGATTGCCGTACGTTATTGGGTCCGATAGGAGGGTGCACGATGACGACTATGTCTAAGAGTAGTTCGATCGTCGATCTGAAGCCGGGCACTGAGGGTGACTGGGAGGGGGCTTACCAGCTTCTTTCCCAACTGGTGAGCGATGACCCCGGCACACAAAGCGAGACTATCGCCGCCCTTGAAGAAAGCCAAGATCCTGATCTGTGGCGCCTCTTGCTCGAAGTGCTGGCGCAGCATTCCTGGCACGGCGATACCACGCCAGTAACACGAGCAACTGGAGACGATTTCAGACGACTGGAATTCAGCATTCGAGGATTGTTCTGCAACCTCTCAGAAACGCCGGCCAACCGGGCCAAAGTCGCGGTTTTGAGCGAATCCCTCGAACACGATAACCTGGCCATTAGTTATCACGCAGCGCTATTGCTAGGCAGGCGAGGTGACCAGGCCGCGTTATCACACCTGTTGGAGATGCTGAACTCAGCTGACGAAGTCTGGGCGATTCCAGCAGCCAACGTGCTGGGTGAGATGGGTTTCAGCCAGGCGGCCGATGCCCTGGTCGCGGCTATCGCCAGCAATCTTCCGGGTTTACACCGGGCGGCAGTACAAGCCCTACAGGAAATGGGGCAACCTGCCGTCCCAGCGCTTATTGGAGCGCTCCAACATCCTGACGATCACGTGCGATGGCACGCTGCTCGCGCCTTAGGCAGAATTGGCGATCCCGAGGCGATACCCGCCTTGGTACAGGCGCTGGGAGACGTCGACAGCGGCGTACGCTGGTTAGCAGGGGAAGCGCTTATCGGCCTGGGAGACGACGTTCTGGAACCTCTGTTGGAAATGCTGGCGCATACGCGCCTCAATGCCTTCATCCGGGATAGCGCCATTCACGTGCTAAGTCACTTCCAACGTGAGGGGTTACAGGAAATTACACCCATTGTCGAGGCCTTAAAAAGCGTAGACTACGCTATGCTGGCGCCGATGGCCGCCTACCAAGTACTACAAGAGCTGCGCACGATCACATCATCGACCTAAAACTCCGAAGATGCTACAATCACGTTTGCGCCCCGCCTAAGCGGTCGGGGAAGCTCGTGGTCGTCTCTCTAATTTCAGCTTGACGCGTTTTAGCCGAAACAGGTCTTCTCTCTCGCGTTCTTCCAGCACTATGTGGATATAATCGCGCTGTGCTTCCAGACGCGGGATAAGCACGTTGTCCATGGCGTTAACGCGCCGAGTTGTACGGCCTATTTCCTCCGCCAAGCGGCGCAGACGCATCTCACTGGCAGCCAACTCGATGATTAGGTCGAGCTGAGTCTCGAAAGCCTGGGCCGCGGCATCAATACGGCCTGATACACTGGACAGGCCATAGCCTCGATCAAGGGGGCTACGCGCCACGCTCTTCGTCTCAATGAGCGGTACCGGCACGCCCATAACATTGACGCCAGTCACCTCCAGCGTGACCTGTGCCCGTGCCGCAAAAGCCGCTGAACGTACCGCCTCTGGTCCATCAAGGGCCTCGGCCAGGGCCAAGGCCGCTGCCGACTCGCCCACGTTTCGCTCCAACTCATCGCTCCCTCGCATGACCTGCTCGGCGGTGCGCATAAACTCCTGCAACAGGGCATTGCGCTTCTCTTTCAGCAAGTCCCGTCCCTGATAGGCCAGAACGATCTGTTTCTTCTTCGCCAGCAATTCAGCGCGTGTGGCCCGAACTTGTTCCATAATTGCCCAGTCTCAACCTTCAATTCCGCATAGGATCCCAAGGTCCCGAAAAGCAAGAGGGGGTTGACCTCAGCATATCAGCCTCCTCCCTCTTCAGACCCTTCACTGCTTTTGTCTACCTTGGGGTAGTATCGCTCGATAGACTCAGCCTTGATACGCTTCAGTTCGTGACGAGGTAGCATCCCCAGCAGGTTCCACGCCTGCTCAAACGTCTCCTCGATGGTACGATTGATCTTTCCTTGGTGGATGAACACCTGCTCAAAGCGCTCGGCAAACTCGAGGTAGCGTCGATCCTCCTCCGAGAGCGCAGCTTCGCCCACAATTGCCACCAGCCGCCGCAGGTCGCAGCCCTCAGCATAGAAAGCATACAGCTGGTCGGCAACCTGGCGGTGGTCGGCGCGGGTCTTGCCCTCGCCGATGCCAGCATTCATCAGGCGCGAGAGACAGGGCAAGGCATCGATAGGCGGGTAGACCCCCTTGCGATGTAACTCGCGCGACAGCACGATTTGGCCCTCGGTGATGTAACCCGTGAGATCGGGAATAGGATGGGTGATGTCATCATCGGGCATAGTTAAGATGATAAGCTGAGTGATGGAGCCCTGTTTATCCTTGATGCGGCCTGCCCGTTCATAGATAGAGGCCAGATCGGTGTACAGGTAGCCGGGATAGCCCCGCCGCCCCGGCACCTCCTCGCGTGCCGTGGACACTTCGCGCAGTGCCTCGGCATAGTTTGTCATGTCCGTGATGATGACCAACACATGGCGATCGTGTCGGAAGGCCAGGTATTCCGCCGTGGTCAGTGCCACACGGGGAGTGATGAGACGCTCAATGGTCGGGTCGTCGGCCAGGTTGAGGAACAGAACGGTCCGCTCCAGGGCGCCACTTGCCTCAAAACTCGAGCGGAAGAT
>WOR8_10008453_pt1 | contig 19054 bp, 25 predicted proteins | sample DeeMarSeWOR38_10_FD_19890 | JGI IMG/M metagenome (IMG submission 19890)
TCCTCTAATTCGGTGGCGTTGGGTTTTTCCTGAAGTAGTCTGTGATTCTCCTTTGATAGAGAACACTTTTTAGTAAAGTGCTTTGGTTTATCCATCTTTTCAATGGAATTTTTAGTCGGCTGGCAATTCGTTTTAATGCTTCGTTTAGAGTGTTGTATTTGTTTGGCATGTTCCTCATTGCATTGCGTACGTTTTCGCGCACTTGCCATACGCCCATGGGCATTATATAGCCTGGACGCGCTTCACGTAAAACAATAACGGTGGCTTGACGCTTTTCTTTAACGAGTTTCTCACAAACAGCCAAACGCGCTGTGCGCGTATGTTGTTCTCCCTTTGTTGCCTTCGTAATCTGAAAATATAGCAGTATTCCTACCATGCGGATTCCAAACCGTACCAGGGTACCAGGCTTCCATGGATTCGTAACTCCAAACCGCTGGAATCATTAAAATCTCAAAAATGTTATCCATATAGATTGACTCGTATACCCGGTACTCATTTATTTCAGGAAATGATTTCACCTTTTCAGCCAAGCTTTTTGAGATTATGTCATCCACAGCTGTTATGCTCCAGCGTGTTGGAACTAACCGTCGATTTCTTTCTATGCCAAAAGCGCCAACGCTGAAAGCTTTCTGAATTCTCGTAACCATGACCCCTCTGTCATAAAGGTTAAGCACAGCTTGCGATGCAAGCAAATCAGTGTCATAGTAGGCATTTTCAACTCTATGGTCAAAACGAGGGTTATCTACATGTAAGTCTCTTATAGGTGCAGATGGCCCAAAAGGTTGAACGCTATCATCCATGAATATCGAACCTCGGGGTTTCTTCTTAAGGTTTAACTCAACATCCACACTTCTTTCTGCAAGTGCTAAATCACGTGTTTGCTCCATTATTTTACCTGCGTCATTGAACTTCTGGACATGAACTCGATGTTTTCCTCGAATAAGAAGCGAACGAAAACCCACGATTTCGTCAATCGATTTTCCAAACCATTGTTCAGGGAGGTCATAGATACTTGTATCTTCATGAACAGGGGGCACGAGAGGCCCAACATAAACGTATGGGTAACCAATCCTTCCAATAAATACGCTAGTCGGAGAAACACCTGCAATATCTTCAGTTGACATTAAAGGAACACAGCTCAAGTAGTAGTTGGTTCTAACCAATATTGGACAACGAGTTTTTCCACAGAGACGACGGGAGCCCTTGCATACAACGCATAAGCTACGTTGAGAAGTTCGAGCACTAATTTGGTTTCCTTCTACGACTGAACTGTTAATTCGTTTGATATACTTAAGCAGCCAATTGTTGGTTTTGCTTGAATTGTGAATTTTGGGGGTAATGGTCATGGCTGTTTTTGATGATTGATGAAAGGGTTTGATATGCTTTCTGCATTTGAAAAATGCAAAATCTCCATTGTTCTTATCAGACAGGCAAGAAAGTTCATACTTAAAATTGTAAAAAACCTAGTTGGCGGTGTTTTGTAGGTGACTCTTTAAAGAAAGGGGGAAAATATTATCCATTTTGAGAAAAGTGGCGCCCAGGCCGGGATTCGAACCCGGGTCCAGCGGGCGACAGCCGCTTATACTAGACCTGACTATACTACCTGGGCTCTCAAAAGCCAAAGGCGCGAGATGGATAATTCGAATTTTTATTATTTTGGATAATTCGAATTTTTATTATTTAAGCTTATCTTGATAATTCGCAACCAGAATAGACTGAATCATATATCAAACTTATACATACTGAAACTAAGATTAGATTTATTCTAATATCCTATTGAAGTTTTGTAGTGATGTTTGTCTACATATAAAGCATGCTAAAAAAATATATTTCATTAGAACCGCCAATTTCTTGCTAAAGAGAGGGTCTCTGAGCTTACAATATCCTGCTTAGACTATCCAGATTGATATTAGTATTGGAACACCCATTCTTATTTAATAAAACACCTTGACCTGGTATGCCGATCTTCTTTAGCAGACGAAAAGCCATTACAAGTTCATCCCCACATGCAACTCCAACAACTCCTTCATATGCATTCCCCCTCAAAATCCTTTCAGCACATGACCCTCCTGGAATCACAAAGACATCGTATCCTTTTGTCTTAGCCAAACTTGTAGCTTTATTGACTATGCAATCAGAATTGCAGCTTCTGCATTTATAGGTGGGTATTTCTGGATCAAAGTCAGCCATGCATCTTCTGTCCATAAAAGCTCGCGCACAATGGGGAACAAGTAATGCTTTGCGCTTGGCTTTTTCGAACTTCTCCCGTTGAACCTTATTTGTGACTTGAACTTCAATTATATCTTCAACTAAAGCAATAGCGTCTGTAAGATTAAGTCCTGTGGCTTCATCAATTTTAAAAAGTTTTACTAGCTTCTTTGCGTTTTGGCTAGCAAATCTATGTAATCCCAAATTGCACGCAGTGTCTAATATTTGAAAAAACATGTTCTGTGAAATGCGTGAAAAATCGTAAATAAAACTGTAAGGCAATTATATTTTTCTCCATGAATTTGCATTATTCTATTTTGTCAACCAATTGATCAATTATCGAACCATAAAGTGATAATTAAAAAGATAGAATAGCATGGGGAATATAAAAGAATTGTTAATTATGAGTATTTAATGCTATTTGCAGAGTATTATGTAATGAGATAGGTTTGTAATCATTGTTGATTTTATAGTTTTTATATCAGGCTTCAGGCAAAGTTTCTGTGCTTCTTATCCCTTCGATACAATTTATTTTGGTTGTAACTGCTCTTAACTCCTTGTAATCTGATACCTCAACAAAAATAGCTATATCGAACCTACCATGAGTGAAATACGCTTTTCTTACAGCTTCAATCTCTTTAATAGTAGATAGAATATTTTGAGCTCTGATTGGCACAACTTTTAGCAGTATGGCAGCATTTAGCATCATTCTTCACCTCTGCTTCTTATCTCCAATAAGGTTTCGGTGAAGACAACGCCAGCGAATTTTCCCATCCTCAGAACTGTAGCGTCTAATGCCCTAAGGTCTATAGCTTCCAGATCTACAACAACATCATATCTTCCAAGCGTTGGAAATATACGTTTAACCCCACTAATTTTTCCCAAAAACTCAACAACATCTTCAAATCTACCATGCGCAGTTCTTATTAATACACATGCGGAAAGCAAATAATTAACCTCAATATCATATAGTGAAAATCGTTAATAAACAAAACTTTGAAAGATTATCACCAAATTGGAGACTACCCACAAATTTCCTTGAACAACAATTACACATTCTCGCTTCTTTCTTCTGGATATTGATGTTTTTTACCTGTTATGTAGCTTATGTCGATTCTAACAATATTTGTTCTTGCGAGTTTATCAGGCATTATTTTAGCCAGTTTCTCATCGGGATGGGCAGAAAGCTGTCGAACCATAACATTCATAGCATGCTGTTTTTCTTTTAAATCATCAACTATGGATGCAGTGCCCTTGAAATGAACGCTTGTATAAGCGTAATCGCACTCGTCTATTACACTATAATCCAGGACTGCCTGTCCCCATACTTTGCTATTTGCGTTAAGATACACAAGCTTTTTTCCCTCATCTGCACAGTGAAAGTATAGACAATTACCTGTTTCGTCATAACCATGGCTTAGTGAAACAAGATATGGTTCATTCTTCATGCATAATGCTATGGTTACGAATTTAGTGGATTGTAAAACTCTTTTTAGCTCATTAGAATCAGTAATTTCTCGATCCTTTCTGCGAACATGAAATGACATAGCACGGATCCATAACTGACAAGATAATATTAACTTTTGTAATCTCATTCTATAGGCTTGTGATAAGCCTTTGAAAGAGTCGATTTAGCTATATTCACAATATCCGGAGTGAATATTGAAAAAGCAGCTAACGTGAAATTGAATGGAAAAACCAAGTAATGCTCAAAAATGTTACCCCACTCCCCTCCTATACTCCAAGGACCAAGGATCATTAGCGAAAAACCCCACAATTGAAATGCTGACCACAGCCCAGTTTGTATCAATGCGCCACCTAGCCTCGACAAATACTTGGACTTTCCAACTACCGCTTTATCTTTATAATTGCTAAAAAACAATTCCCCAGCAACGCCACCAGCTCCACCTGGAAAAAAAGAATTGACAAGAACCTTCTCCAACATGTTGCCCGGAATATAATGACCAATCCAGAAACCAGGAAAATTTAGGAATGGTATCTCAACACTTCCAGTTGCGAGACGAATTGCTACAGGTATCCCGTAAATTATTATACCCCAAAGTTGCCATATCCAAAACCTTTTGCTTCGAAGAGTAGCCACTGCTGCACTACCCAGCTTCATATTCTCTCAAGAGCCCGCTAAATTTTAAAAATCTTCCCATAAAACAATAAAACAAAACTCGAGCAAAAAATCAGCAAAAAAATTATTTTTCAGTGTTAAAGCATCTTTAGGTACCAAATTCAAAAATGATACATGTTAATCTCTCTGGTTACCTTTAGGAACAATATCTTTAGATGAAACAATAGTTGAATTAGACTCACGCAATTAGAATGTGGAAAGCTATGATTTTCTCTTCTTAATTAGAAACTCCCTATGGACAATGAAGATCAAGAAAGGGGATCATGTCAACTCAGATAATAGGCGAAAAAACATATATGAGCCTAGGTTTCAATCTTTTCAAAAGTAGGTGATTTAGACGGTTTCATCCAACAACCGAGAAAATGAGATGGTTGTAACGCCTTGGGAAGTAAAAGGCAAAGTAGATTATGAGCGTCTTATAATAGAGTTTGGCACTCAACCACTAACAGAAGAGTTACTTAGGAAAATTGCCGGATATACTGGAAAACTTCATCTTCAGCTTCAAAGGCGATTATTTTTCTCTCATCGTGACTTAGACACGGTGCTGAAGCTCTACGAAGAAGGAACAAAATTTGTTCTGTACACCGGCAGAGGTCCCTCGGGACCTGTACATATTGGTCATCTGGTTCCATGGATTTTCACCCGTCACTTGCAAGAGAAATTCGGCGTTAGATTATATTTTCAGATGACTGATGATGAGAAATTCCTAATCGATGATAATGCAACTCTCGCGGAGACACGAAAGTATGCTTACGAAAACGCGTTAGATCTAATTGCTTTGGGCTATGAACCTGAAGACACCTTCATAATCTATGATGTTGAAGATATGGACTTGCTCTACAACATCACCTTGGAAGTCGCTAAACGCATAACTTACTCCACTGCAAGAGCAACATTTGGTTTCAAAGATAGCACAAATATTGGGTGGATATTCTGGCCAGCAATTCAAGCTGTACCATGTTTCATCCACAAGAAGCTAACAGGTGAGAACGTGCCTGCATTGATTCCAGCAGCCATAGACCAAGATCCTTATTGGCGAGTAACCCGAGACATAGCACAGAAACTTCGTTATTATAAGCCAGCTCAAATCCATTGTCGATTTCTCCCTGGTTTAGGTCCGGGAGGAAAAATGAGTGCATCTGAACCAGAAACCTCCATTTTCACCATGGATCCGCCAGATCTTGTTAGAAGGAAAATCTGGAATGCTTTCACAGGAGGCAAAGCAACAGCAGCTGAACAACGAAAAACAGGAGCTAACCCAACAGTATGCTCAGTTTTCCAGTATTTTACCTATCTCTTCGAAGAGGACGATAAGAAACTTATGGAAAGGGAGCAACTATGCTTGACAGGCGACATATTATGCGGTGAATGCAAAAAAGACTTAGTGGAGAGACTAAATAAGTTTCTAGAAGATCATCGCAAAAAACGAGAAAAAGCAAAAGACGTAATAGAAGAATACCACATAAAACGTTAAGTTGTACGTAGAAAGAAGTAGTTCAGTTGTTTTTTTCTCAGCTCAGTAATAGTGTGTAGAAAGCTACAACCATCTTTAATTTCTCAATTAAAATGGAGGTCAATGAAAAAGAATATACTGTCTATTTTTTGGTTTTTTATTGCTTGGAATCCCATTTCTTCTCAAAAGCCTCTGGTGACATAAAATCAGAAGTTGCTATTCTCTGCCTAAACGCATCTCTAGCACATGGCTCACTCACATAAGCATTGTAAACTGCAATCAGCAATGAAATTGTCATCGCAGGTGAAACCGGCTTTTTTACAAGGGATGCTAAATCTTTAGAAATGAAAGATAAATCCTCGTAAATCACTTCTGGGAGATTAACCACTTTAGTCATTTTTATAACTCTCTAAGAAAGGAATTGTCAATTCATCTATTTGTTTTATTTGTCTTCAGCAAGAAAAGAAAATGGAGTCTATGATTGGTATCAGAACTCTTGGAGATGACTCTCAGATACTAATTGTTTTAACACGTTTTGAGTGTAGTCTGCGGTTAATTTTATTAGTTTCTAAAAGTCTAAAAGTACATAGGAAAACCTATGAGAAGCTATATTAAGATTTATGGTCCGCCCGTTTTAGAAGCGATAAAAAAACTTGAGAAGCTCGCAGTAGATATGCCTGAAGTATCCATAATGGATTATGTTATTGCGCAGGATATTTCACCAAGTGTTGTTAAAGAGCTAGATGTGGGTAAGGTGACTGCAGGTGGTTCTATTTCAGGATTCTTCCTGGAGAGGACAGGCGTGGTTCTCCCTGTAAAAAGATGCCACAGCATAATTAGCAAACATGGTCAAAAACTTGGAGAATATGATTTCTTTTTTGAATGGTATGAAGAACCAAAAGGATCTCAGCTAAATGACTTAATAGGAAAAATTGATGAGGCTTTAAAACCTCTTGGATGTCTATATACAATAACAACAAAATAGGTAACTCCATTTCGTGCCTTTTCCAATTAGCATACTGTAAATTGATGTATCAAAAGAGAGCTTACCAACAGGTTGTGCCTTAGTCTTATATACCCGTAACAATATTTGAATTTCTCAAATTGACCTCTTTCACGGACTTGCGAGAATCTAATGCCTATAGATTTAGTTATTTTTTCTTTGTTCGGATTAATCCTTCTTCTTCAACAATAATTTGGTTGCATTTAGAGCATTTTTCAGTTTTGAGTGGTAGAAAAGCAGGTAAGAAGATTTTTAATCCTGTCTCTGGGGTATCTATATTAAGAAATATTTTCTCTACTTCTATTTCTGTCCAGTTGCTACAGTTTTTGCATTTTACTCTAAGTCTTGCTTTCACAGTCATACCTCAAAAGCACTAGGCTTTTTTCCAAATAGAATGCCTATAATAAGTTGATTCAAAATTTGAATCTATTGGTTTTGCACGATCATGCTGCTTTAGACTAATGCTGAAAACGCTTTGGATAATAACCTATAAACCTCATGATTATGAGAGTTAGTTTGTGAGAAAAGAGCAAGTTGGATCAAAATATGTCTAATCTCAACGCAGAATGAATGATCTGCTGACTACAATGCAGAGAATTGAAGCAAATTACCCAAAAAGGAGAAGTTTATTATTGAGAATAGATATCACAGATGAAGTAATTACTGATAAATCGTTGAGGTTAGGTTTATGTCAGAAAAAATTAATGTTGAATTTTCTTTGATTTACCGACTTCTTCATCCAATGCATACTGTTCTGGTTTCTAGTGTTGAAAAAACAGGGAAAGCTAATGTTTTACCAATAGCTTGGGTGATGCCTACATCCAGGTCTCCTCCTTTAGTTGCAATAAGCGTAGCACCCTCTAGACACTCACATGCACTTATCGAAGAAACAAGAGAGTTTGTTGTTAACATTCCAACCGTTGATTTGGTTAATGAGGTTTTTGTATGCGGAAGAACTAGCGGAAAGAATCTCGACAAATTCGTTGAGAGCGGATTGACCGCTTTGCCAGCTAGAAATGTTAAAGCTCCTATAGTTGAAGAATGCGTAGCTCACTTGGAATGCAAACTGATTAGCCAATTTAAGACTGGTGATCACACAATTTTCGTAGGCGAAGTCATTGAGGCTTACGCAAACAAAGGCATCTTTTCAGATAAATATGACATAGAAAAAGGTCGGATGCTTTTCCATCTGGGAGGAAATATCTTTGCGACACTTGATCCAAAAGTTCATATGCCTTAACAAGTGAAACCTTCCGGTAGAACCTAAACTTTTTCTTTTGTTGAAGTTGAATACCAAAACTTAAGTTTTCCATCCAACTATTTTTCTTACAAAAAATTGCGCCGTCAATTATGTTGAAGTGGTATGTTTATGACTAAGTATGACAAAGAAGCTTTAGAGAAATTTCGACTATCAGGAAAGATACTTCGTGATAGCCGAGAACAAGTAAAGCAGTTAGTACGTGAACGAATGCCTGCAATTGAGCTTTGTGAAAAGGCGGAAAGCTTAATACGAGAAAAAGGCGGAAAGCCAGCTTTTCCCTGCAATGTTTCTATAAATGAGGTAGCCGCGCATTATACTTCTCCTCCGAATGATGAACTGAAGATCCCGGAAAGATCCGTAGTAAAAGTGGATATGGGTGTTCATGTAGATGGTTACGTTACTGACACGGCCTTCACCGCTTGCTTCAATCCAGAGTATAGAGACATGCAAAACGCTGCAAAACATGCTTTAAACGTAGCGATAGACAGCATCCATGGAGATATGGCTACTTCAAAAATTGGGTTTATAATAGAAAAGGCAATAAAAAATCGTGGTTTCAAACCTATATCAAACCTAACAGGTCATTCAGTAGGAAGATACTTGATTCATGCAGGAACTTCAATTCCCAACGTAAAGCAATTGACCTTCGGAAAAGTTAAAACTGGTGAGATATATGCAATAGAGCCTTTCGTCACTCTTCCTGATGCTGTTGGTCGAGTTGAAAACAGCCCTGAAGTTACAATTTTCCGTTTGGTTAAAGCAAAATCAGTTAAAAGTCCTTATGCAAAAACGCTTTTGAAACACATTGAAGAAAATTTTAGAACCTTGCCTTTTGCTGAACGCTGGTTGAAAGATGTGGTTTCCCAAGACAAGTGTCATGAAGCTTTTAAGGAATTGATTAAATGCAAAGCCATTATGGGTTATCCTGTGTTTACTGAAATGAGCAGAAAGGTGGTTACGCAAGCCGAGCATACTTTACTTATAAAAGAAAATGGATGCGAAGTGTTAACTTAGACGTTATAGGTCTTTTCTTTTTCCTTAACTTCTTTGTATATGGCAGTTATAATCATGTTTTCGTTACATTTTTGGCAAGGATCAAGGTCCTTGAATACGAAGTCGCCCCTTTGGAATTGTCGTATGCTCTTGAAGTTGCATTTTTTGCATTCGATTGTGGTCATTACTTTTGGAGCTTCGATTTTCATGCTTGCTGCGCGTTTTCTTGATTGAAGCAGTACGTACACAGACAAAGCCATTGCGATGAAGCCTATAACCAATAGGAAACCAGCGAGCATATCGTTCCCTGCGGCGAAGGCATTAACTGATAAAAGAAGAGAGACAATCGACAAAGCTAAAACTATTAGTACAATCATCATTAGGTAAGTTGAGATTCTCTTGGAAGTAGACGATGAATTTTGACTCATGTTCTTTTTTCTCCTATTGTCCGATGCCGATGGTGTTGCCCACACCAACGATTATTACCTTGTCACCTTCTTTTGTTCTTTCTAAAATAACAGTCTTTACACGTTCTATTACCTTGTCAACTGAATCAGCGATCTCCTTCCGCATAGGGGAAACTGCGTCACCGATGTCTTCTTTAACTACTACCGCGTTAAGCGGAATCTTGTGTTTTACAACAGCTTCCTCAATCTTGAACTGGTCAACACCTGGTCCACCAATTGCTGCGCCTATACCCTCTACGACCTCACCTACTATTTCGCCTTCAAGTTTTAAACCGGCATCAATCATTATTACCGAGTCAATTTTTCCTTTATGCTCTTTGATAACTGCGCTCACAGCTTCACCAGGCTTACCTACATTGCCTCCTGGACCTTCAGCTTTTATGATAAGAGCCGTGCGGTTTTCAATCGGCACGCTTGCTACAACGCAGTCTTTTGGAACTTTCGCTGTTTCGTAGCCGTGCAGTAGTTTTGCCGCCACCAACGGACCTACACCATCACCTATTGGTTGACCGTCAGCGAAAGCTTTCAACGCGCTTGCATACGCTTCAGCTTCTTTCATAACTAGAGGAAGTATCATTTGCAACTGCATTATAATGTAGAGGCTCAACGTCTTCTTGCCTTGAATATAAAAATGTCTTACAATTTTGTAAATATAATTGAGAGCCATTGCAGCTTCCAATGTGTTTTCTAAATTGTTAATTTGAACCTCGCTGCTTTCGGGCGCCATAAGTTTAACTTCGTCCTTAAGACGAGTGTCTCTTACGTCAAGTATATGATCAAGCTTGTAGACTATACCTGCAGGATCCATACTCTGTGGTGATATTGTGAAATATTCTAAATAGCGGTCAACTCTTGCAGAGGGGTCTGTTTTGGGTTTTCCAATTTCTTTTATGGTTTCTATTGTAATTTTTCGTCCTTCTTCTTTGATATACTTTAGCTTGTATAGTGATCCTTCAACTTCACGGATCATAACGTACATCTGGATTCTTTGACCGTAAAATAGGAATACTATAAAAACTACGTAAAACAACATGCTCAAGATACTTGAAATACTATCGCCACCACCCCCAAAAAGGCTGGGCAGTACTTCAATTGCCGCAAACACCACTATGTTTTCACCACTCTTCAGAAAACTATTATCACTTAGTTATAAATCTTAGCTAATGATCTCCTACAATTAAGGATTCAAATAGGCTGCCAGCTTTCCCAATTTCACGTGGCCGAAGACCACACTACAGTTGGGAACGGAACGCGGTTTAACTTCTGAGTTCGGAATGGGATCAGCAACATTCCTTGATTAACCTTTCGCTTTTTACATTCGTGTAAGTTTTAATTGAAACAACTTGGGCAGTTGTTCAATACTGTTTGTGAATCAATAATAATGCATATATTATTATTGTTGACAGTTAACTTAATGCCTTAGATTAAAGGTGGGGCTGTAGTCTAGACAGGCATGACGACGGGCTCCAGAAAGCAAGCAACGGGTTTGCTGACCTCGCTCAGAGGAATGACGAAATTCTGGAGCGGTCTTAGAGAAACCCGTAGGGTGTTGGTTTGTTTCTCTTGAGTTGTGAAACATTTTTCATTATTAATTATCCTAGCTACAATTGGTCGAGTTTCCTTTTTTGCTTCAAATTCTTTGTCAATCGGTTTCTCTTCAAACGTTGAAGTAGAAGTCGAAACCCATAAATTTCCTTCTTCAATTCAATAAAGCAGGAGATGACAATTTTTGGTAAAAATCGGAGACTTAATTCAATCGGCCGATTGGAAGGCAGAGAAACATGTGCCAGTAATAGAGTGTGCAGACATAGTTAAAACAAATGAGTTATTCGAAGTAAGAGTTTCTATAGGTAAAGAGATTGCTCACCCAAACACCACGGAACATCACATAAGCTGGATATCACTGTATTTTCATCCTAACGGCGAAAAATTTCCCCACCAAATAGGACGTTACGAGTTCACTGCCCACGGAGCTTCAACGCAAGGTCCAAATAGCAGTTCAGTATACGTGCATCACGCAGTAAAAGCTTCGATGAAAACAGGCAAACCTGGAACTCTAATTGCAATATCAATGTGTAACATCCACGGATTATGGCAATCCTCAAAGGATATAGCGCTCAAGTAAGCATTTTTTTCTTATTCTGCAGTTTCAAAACTTGAACATTGCTAATACCTTCTTTTTTTTAACTTTAGTCTATGAACATTTTGCATGAGCATAGGTTGCTGAAAAATTTTTTCTCTTTTGCATTAATGAAATAATAATTGCACTCTAATTTCATTTCTTGATTCCTATGAACAACTCTCTTCCAGTCATTAAGCCATTTTTTAGATATTTCGATTTTAGTTTTGCCGCCTTCATAATTTTTAATGTGCTATTAACTCCAAACAAACCCAATTCGTGTTTATCCAAGAAGTACTTTGCATCTTTTCCCCTTTCAGAAATTAGTATGTGCATATTCAGAACCGCAGTATTTTGCCTAATTTTCGTGAAGTTAATTCTTGCGATCTTAGCGTCTTTTCCATCATAAGTCGTCATTTGGGGTTCACCTCGCACATAAAACGATTTTGAATGTGAAGGCTCAATCAGTACTAGACCACCCTTCTTCAAGTGACTGGAAAAATTACGTATAGTCTTCTCAAGGCTTGAAACTGTCTTGACGTATCCTATCGAACTTAACATGCATAGAATTATATCAAATTGTTTTCTAAGCCGCATTGTTTTCATGTCTGCTTCTTTAAATGTGACTCCCTTCACGTTTTTTCGTGCGATTCTAACCATGCTCCTGCTTACATCAACTCCGGTACAAACGAAATCATCTTTCAAATATCTAAGATGCAGTCCTGTACCGCAAGCAGCATCCAGAAGTGTGTTACCTCCTGTCTTTGAATACTTGATTATTAGATTTTGTAATCTAACAGCCTCATCCAAATAATTTGTGAAGGAGTAGACTCGATCATAGTATTTAGCAAGCTGGTTATGCAACATTTGCTTAGGCATGACAACCAATATGGGGACTAATAACTAAAAACTCTATGGCAAAAATTCCTACAAGAATGATATTATAAAAGAGTTTGGAATACTTTACTTTGCTTTGGCAGGAAAAAGGGAAGTTTTGAAAACAGTAGATTTCCTAATATTGTCAAAGAATGTTTATGAATAGCGGTGGATACACAAGCTTAAAAGAATGCCACTCGAATAGAAAATTGACACTAAACCTTAGGAGATGTTCTTATTGAGTAAGAGTTCTTTGACAAAAAAGGGAAGAATTGAACGTCTATGGCTAACCATGATCAAAGTCTCAGATATTTCAACATCCTTGCATTTTTACAGTAAAATTCTCGAGCTGCCTGTAGCTCTTGAGGCTAGAAAATTCAATCACGCAGAAGTAGGTCCAAAGGAGCCTTGTGCCAAGATTGGTCTTCATGAAACTGGTAAGAAAAACAGAAGGAAAAAAAGAACCGGGATAGTCTTTGAAACAGATGACATTTATGCCTTCTATAATAGACTTAAAGACCAGGGTGTTCGCTTTACGCTAAAACCAACAAAGATGCCTTGGGGTGGTATCGTTGCTGACTTTCTTGATCCGGATAATAATGAGTTGGAAATAGTACAAGATCCTGACCATTACAAAAGACAGTACTAGAACCTAATTCCAATCTTGATGTTAATACATCTGTGCTGAATAGGTGGTGGGGCTGCCCGGATTTGAACCGGGGTCACGAACGCCCGAGGCTCATAGCCTAGACCAAACTAGCCGACAGCCCCTTTGTTACGTGTCATTAGGCGCTATCTTCATTTCAGAACTTATAGAAATAAGTATTTCTCAATCATTATGCAACTTCGCTGTCAGCATCTACTTGTCGCACTACTTTCATGTGTATGTAGGTATTGGAATTATAATCAAGATTGCAGTGTGACTGCAAATACCTCTATTTAGCTTAAGGAACTGAAGCAACTCGCCCATGGTATATCCTAGCAGTTATGCATAATGCGGCTGCTATCACTGCTAGCCAAAAAGACCATTGAAACCCAGCTGATAAAAGAACTGTTAATGTAATGCCAGAGGCAAAAGGTATTGGTAACGTGCTGATTGTCGATCCCATTAATGGAAAATTGAGATTTATGGTTTGACAAATCATGGTTATGGCAACTAAGCCGATGATGAAGAAAAGGACTGTATACAGTGGTTTCTTGTAACCGAAACCAAGCAGATGTATAGAATATGATTTCCCAGGGATGATTGAGTAGATTAGCATCGCAATAGCGCTTGCAAGCAAACCAAGTATGCTTACAATGTTGAGCGCAAATATGAATGGAATAGTGAACGAAGCGTCCAAGAAACCCATGTTTGTGTTTATAGGTGAAGCATTGACCGTCAATAAGTCATCACCCACAGTTAGCTGCCACCAAGGAGTAGACAGCGATACCACAATCACTAAGATTGTCATGAGACCTCCAGCAAGAGCAAACCAATTATACTTCGTTAGAATATCGCTCATACGCTTCACCCCTGATAGGTTGGATTTGGAACCTGCATCTCCCCCATCTCGTTCTCATCCATTTGAATTTGGATTCCACTAATATCCACAGTCAAATCTGCTAGAATCACATCAACAGTTTCTTCAGCTCCATGCTCAGCTTTGAAGTGTCCTGTGTCACCCATTGCATCTTCGTTCCAGATGCCTAGAACCGTTAATGTTTCAGTTTCACCAGCATCAATGCTCACGGATTCGCTTAAGCTAGCATTTCCTAGAGTAAAATGATGTTCACTGCACTTGATGTCTCCAGCAAACGAGTTAAAGGTTATATCGATGGGGAATGAGTTTGTGTACTCGAAACTTATCGAGAATGTTCTTGTTGTTTCATTATATTCTGGTTCACCCACTATCTGAGGAGGTTCTAGTCCGCCATCACCACCCATGATGTCTTCTATCTCAGTTATTTCAGGAGGAATGAACAATCCTAAGAGGTTACCCTGGTGAGCAAGCAACATTCCCACTAACTAAATTAGGGATTGGTTTTTTTATTATTTGTGAATCGGTAATCACTTTTCCAAGTAATAGACAGTAGTCATTTACCCATGATTGACTTCACTTTTCGTATAAGGCGACCTCAGAACTTCTTTAACTTTGCTGCTTATTACTGGTCCTAGACCGTGAACCGTTTTTGACCAGTCATCCACGTTGATGAAAGCGTTCAAAGGCGTCTGATAAGACTCCAGTATAGCAGTAGCTTTTTCTCTCCCGATGTTTGGTAAACTAGCAATTAGGAACACTTGGGCATCAGATAAGGTTTCAGTCTTTTTAAAAGCGTGAACTATTGGAGCTCTTTTTTCTACGACTTGCTCTTGTCTTGCAGCCACGTAGAGGAAATCAATTGATTCCTTATAGGATTTGGTGTTAATCAATGCAATGCCATTCTTTGCCAAGTTAAACATAGCACCCCAAATCGCTGCAGGTTGGATATGACTAAATTTGTAAATTATGGGCAAGTATCCCTCTAAGAGGACCAAAGATTTCGGATATGCGTCTTTTAGGCTGAATAACTGCTCAAAAAGATATCTCCGAGTAAGTGTATACACGAAGTCAGTAACGGTTTTTCTTTCAACCGCACATTGTTCAGATAGGATGTAATCGCCTTTAACAAGAGCTTGAGTTTTAACCTTAACACCGCGCTCAATCAAACCTTTAACAATCTTGGCAGCAGTACTCGCTTCACGGCTGTCAACGATAATAGTAGGACCTTTACCATTCTTTTTTTTATTCAAGAACGGAACAAGAGTTTCAATTCCAGACATAAGCTCAACTCAATAATAGCGGTTAAGTTCTCGTCTTTTATGTTATTTTCGATTTCTAATAGCTTGTCCTTCTTATCGAAAATTTAATAACATAAAATCTGAAAAACTAGAGTTACGCTTTCTTAAAATAAATCAGCACTGTTACGACAATAACATTCCTAGAAAGAGTGGTCTATTGTTTTCTTTCGCGTTTTGATGACACTTGAACTTGAAAATCAGTTCCAAAGAAGATCAAATAGCGAGAAAAAATGTTGAAGATGATAAATATCTAAAAAAAGTAAAAATGGGGGTTTTTTAAGCTAACCCTTTTTGGTTATTTCTTTTATGACGCCGGCTGCAACAGTTGTGCCCATATCTCTTACGGCGAAGCGGCCAAGCTCTGGAAAGTCAACGTATTTTTCGACCGCTATTGGACGTAACGGCTCCATTTTTACCCAAGCAGCGTCACCCGTTTTAAGGAAGCTTGGGTTTTCTTCGACAACTTGTCCGGTTCTCGGATCAAGTTTCTTTATCAGTTCGATGAATCTGCAAGCGATTTGTCCGGTATGGTAGTGAAGAACTGGTGTGTATCCAGCTGCAATTGCGGTTGGGTGATATATCACTATTATTTGCCCGACAAATTCTGTGGCTACTGTAGGAGGTTTGTCTACTGGTCCTGCAACATCTCCGCGATGAACGTCACCTTTTGCTATTCCTCTGACGTTAAAGCCTATATTATCACCTGGCTCTGCTTTTGTAACCTTAGAGTGGTGCATCTCAATTGATTTTACTTCTGCTTTCTTATTGGAGGGCATGAAAACAACGTTATCGCCTTCTTTAAGCACGCCTGTCTCAACTCTGCCAACAGGAACTGTACCTATGCCTGTAATGCTGTAAATGTCTTGGACAGGAACTCGTAAAGGTTTGTTAGTTGGTTTAGGAGGTATTTCTAGTTGATCCAACGCTTCCATTAAAGTGGGTCCAGTATACCATGGCATCTTGTCGCTTTTCTTGATTAGGTTGTCACCTGTCCATCCTGAGGTAGGTACGAAGTGTGCTTTGTCAGTTTTGAAACCTACCATTCTTAGCATGCGCGTAACTTCGTTTTTAATTTCATCGTATCGTTCCTTGTTCCATTCAACAGTTATGTCGTCCATTTTGTTAACAGCAATTACTACTTGCCGGACGCCTAATGTAAAAGCCAGAAATGCGTGCTCTCGCGTTTGACCGCCTGGACCGATTCCAGCTTCAAACTCACCTTTCTTAGCTGAAACGAAAAGTACTGCAGCATCAGCCTGGCTTGCACCTGTGATCATGTTTTTGACGAAGTCTCGATGGCCTGGCGCGTCTATGACTGTGAAAAAGTACTTCTTGGTTTCAAATTTCAAGAATCTAAGGTCGATTGTTACGCCTCTTTCTCGTTCTTCCTTGAGGTTGTCAAGCACCCAAGCGTACTTGAATGTGCCTTTGCCAATTTTGTCAGCTTCATCTTGATATGCCTTAATCGTTCTTTCGTCGATTGCACCAGCATCATAAAGCAAGTGCCCAGTGGTTGTGGATTTTCCGTGATCGACGTGCCCCATGATTACTAGGTTTAAGTGGGGTTTTGCGCTTTTGCTCATTTCTTTCCTTCCTATATTTATTCCTTAAATTTTAGTGCGTTAACACAACTGTTCTTCCAATTATTTTAACTTTATCATAGCAGTTCGCCGTTTATTACCCATGTAGGGTAAGGGTTTTGGGCGCATTCTTTCAATCGGGATTTAGCTGGATTAGAAATCGTATTAAACCCGTTTTGTGGAATTATTAAACTGAAGCCCTATGCCAACGAATTTACCTCCCGAAGCAAAAGACAAGTGGGCAGAGGTTGAAAATGCGCGTAATCCTCGCGAGAAAATTCAGCGCATGCAGGAGTTTCTTAGTTTTGTACCACAGCACAAAGGTACAATGAAACTGCGTGGGCGGATTAAGAAGAAGATAGCGATGCTGCGTAAGGAGATTGAGGAGCGCAAACAGAAGCGGACTGGACGCGGAGCACCCAAGTTTTTCATTGAGAAGGAGGGCGCCGCACAAATTGCAGTCTTAGGCGTAACTAATGTGGGAAAAAGCTGTTTGCTCGGAGCGTTAACAAATGCCAATGTTCCAGTTTCTGCAGCTCCTTACAGTACTCGTGAACCTGTGCCTGCTGTTATGAGTTATGAGGATGTGCAGTTTCAGTTAGTAGAAGCCCCATCTTTAATGCAGGGTTCAGCTAATGGTCGCGCTTGGGGATTGCAGTCGCTGGCGATTGCGCGCAACGCTGACGGCTTGGTTATAATGGTAGATTTATCTCATGCCCCTGTTGAACAACTAAGCCTTGTGTTGAATGAATTGGAGAAGGCTCGAATTCTTATCAATAAGCCTCGTGGTAGGGTAGAGATTGACCGTAAGTATCTAGGCGCTGGACTGCGCGTGATTCTTACAGGAAAGCTATTAGACTGCACATCACGGGATGTTAAGAAACTATTAGCAAGTTATAGGTTTGGAGATGGAATAGTAAAGATTTCGGGAGAGGTGACTTTAGATGATGTGGAGGATGCGATTTTTGAAAGTACCACTTATAGACCAGCAGTGATTGTGGCCAATAAGTTGGAAGGAGAAGATACTGAAGTTAGTCTGAAGCACTTAGAAGAATTTGTTTTGGGACGTGCTCCAATAGTTGCTGTTTCCTGCGAGAAGAAGAAAGGTTTAGGGAGACTTGGAGAGGTGTTATTCAAAACATTAAATGTCATAAGAATTTACACAAAGCAGCCAAGCGCTCGAGAGCCTTCGCAACATCCGTTTACCCTCCGTCGGGGTGCTACTTTGGCAGATTTGGCAAGAAGCATTCATACAGATTTTGAGAGAGATTTTTCGTTTGCTCGTGTGTGGGCTGAACGTTTGGTGTTTAGTCCTCAAAAAGTTGGGGTTGGGTTTGTGCTTGAAGATGGTGATGTGGTTGAGATTCACGTTAAATAGTTTTTAGCGTGAAGATTGAGCTATGCGTTCGATTTCGTTGCGTTTGGCTACGCCTGCACTTTTGATGTCATTTTTAGCTGCTAGAATTAGTTCGTCTGCGATTGTTTCAGGCAAGCTTCGTGGGTTGTTAGCGGCGTTTTTTCGTGCTCCTTCAGTTAGGTTGCGAAGTGCTAAATCTATGCGACGCTGAGGTGCGATATCCACCGACAGATGATAGACGACTCCACCATAGCTGAGACGTGTCGTATCCTCTGCTGGTGCAGAGTTTTCGACTGCCTGAACAAGTATCTCTATTGGATTTTTTCTTGTGCGTATGTGAATTATTTCGAATGCATGCTTTACTATATTGGTGGCTCGGGCTTTTTTTCCCGCGTTTTTGCCTGGGCGCATGAAACCATTAATGAACCTTTCCACAATGTTGACGCGTGCTTTGCGGAAGCGTTGATGCTCATGACGTCCCATGCTATGAGGCAGGGTCATGGGTGTCAAATTTATGTAACGTTTTAAACCTGGATCTTTAACAGATATTTCGTCAAACGTCCATTTTTGAAATAGTAAGATGTCTTGTTTAACTTTGCTCACTTTAGTCACCGTGCCGGTTTCTGTTTACGTCCGTAAACAAGTTCCTTTAGGCTTACACCATTAACTTTTATGACTTTCCAGCGTACTCCTGGAATGTCCCCCATAGCGCCACCTCTTGTTCCACCTATTCCCTCGACAACTACTTCGTCATGTTCATCCACGAGGTTTAAGGC
>WOR8_10002274_pt1 | contig 19049 bp, 16 predicted proteins | sample DeeMarSeWOR38_10_FD_19890 | JGI IMG/M metagenome (IMG submission 19890)
TCAAAGCCGGTGACCACGATGGGCACTCGATACTTCTCAGCAATGGGTTCATACTCCCAGTAGCCCATCACTGTGCACACGTGGCCGGCTGCCAGGAAGCCCTGTACCTTATTGCTGGGTGAACTTAGAATAGCCTCGACCGCTGGAGGAACCAGCACGTGGGAGCAAAGAATAGAGAAGTTTGTCAGGCCCAACTGCACGGCCTGCCAGACAGCCATAGCGTTGCCCGGCGCGGTTGTCTCAAAGCCGACGGCGAAGAAGACCACCTGGCGGTCGGGGTGCCTTTGGGCCAACTTGACCGCGTCCAGGGGGGAATAGACGATGCGCACGTCGCCGCCCTGCGCCTTGACGCTGAGCAGATCCGTCTCGGAGCCAGGGACACGCAGCATGTCGCCGAAGGAGGTAAAAATGACCTCCGGTCTCCGGGCAATGGCAATGGCCTTGTCGATTAGTTCCAGTGGCGTGACGCACACAGGGCAGCCGGGTCCGTGAATGAGCGTCACGTCCGACGGCAGCATCTGGTCAACTCCGGACTTGATGAGCGTGTGGGTCTGACCGCCACAAATCTCCATGATGGTCCAAGTCCGGGTGACCAACTGACCGATTGCCTGGATAAACTTCTGGGCGTCCGCTTCCTTTCGATACTCGTCTACAAATCGCATCTCGACATTCCAAAACGTAAAGCGTAACTTGTAGGTCCTCTTTGGCGAAACGCAGCAAGCCTACATTTTACACGACATATCTCTCTATTCCGGTTGAGAGGCACCCAGCTCGGCTAACTCTTCCATCTGTTTCAACATTTCGAAGACTTCCATAGCCTCTTCTTCGTCAATTAAGTTTAAGGCAAACCCAGCGTGGACGATGACATAGTCACCCACTTGTGCTTCGGGTACGTAGGCCAGACAGACTTCCTTGACAATCCCTCCAAAGCTAACCCGAGCCATGGTCATCCCCAGCGGGCTCTCATCAATCATCTCAACCACTTTTCCCGGCACACCAAGGCACATTCTTAAACCTCCGTCTCGCAAATTACGCATCACACGTCAACTCGCGTGTTCCAACTGCGCCGCTGCCACGAGCACCTGCCCCAGACTGATGCCACCATCGTTGGGGGGCACCTGGCGGTGGAGCAATACCTGGAAGCCAGCCTCACTCAAGCGTTGGGTGGCTCGTTCTGTCAACAACCGATTCTGAAAACAGCCGCCAGACAGCGCTACCCGCGGTTCTCCCACAGTCTGGGCCACGGCCAAAATGGCCTCCACCAAGGCATTGTGGAAGCGCCCCGCAATAATAGCAGTCTTAACACCCTGCTGCAAATCCTCCAGGACAGCCTCTATCAGGGGCTGCCAATCCAGAACCAGAGATGAGGAGGAGGGGATCAAAGACCGGCTATTGCCGCCAGAATCCGCAGTTCGTCTTTCATCGTTTGTCGCGGTTACGGGAAAAGGATACGCCTCTTGTAGTGTCGAGTCGGCTGCAAACTCCAACGCCATGGCCGCCTGGCCCTCGAAGGTCACTCGCTGATGCAGATCAATCAAAGCAGCGACCGCATCGAAAAGCCGCCCGGCGCTGGTGGTAATAGGCGCATTGAGGCCGCGTTCCAGCATCTGGGCCAGCAGCCGCCGCTCGGTGGGACGAAGTGCCCTGACCGGAGCCAAGTCCTCCCAGTCACAAATGGCATCTCCGTACATCTCCCACAGAGCAGCCAGGGCCACCCGGCGGGGCTCCTTGATAGCAGCATCCCCGCCAGGCAACCGGAAAGGGCGCAAATGGGCGACACGTCTGAAGTCTGCCGCGTCTCCCAGCAGAAACTCCCCGCCCCACACCGTGCCGTCCGTTCCGTAGCCGGTGCCATCCCAGGTCACACCCAGGGCGGGTCCCTCCACACCATTCTCGGCCAGACAGCTGACCAGATGGGCGTGGTGATGCTGGACAGGGATTAGCCTCAAGCGAGATTGGAGATTGGAGACATCGTGCCCGCTGGGTATAGCAGATTTCCCGTGGCTAATGCTCCAATACCCAGCGGGCACGATGTCGCTAGACTCCAATCTCGCTTCCTGGGCCCAGCGAGTCGAGAGATAATCGGGATGCATGTCGTGGGCGATGGCGACGGGTGCAGCCTCGTAGAGACGCAGGAAATCGGCAATCACACGCTCAAAGGCGTTCATGGCCTCAGGAGTCTCAAGGTCGCCGATGTGTTGACTTATAAACACCTGGCGATCCACACTCAGGGCCACCGTGTTTTTGAGATGCGCGCCCACGGCCAGAATGGTCGGGACCGGACGCGGCACGAGCACCGGCAAGGGGGCATAGCCCCGTGCCCGGCGCAGTAGCCGCGCCTCCTCCTTGACCACCCACGCCACGCTGTCGTCCACGTGCCGAGCGATGGGCCGGTCGTGGGCCAGGAAGAGATCGGCGATGTGACCCAGGCGCTGCATCGCTTCACGCTCGTCGGTGCAGATGGGCTCGTCAGTCAGGTTGCCGCTGGTGGCGACCACCGGGAAGTCCAACTCCTGAAGCAGCAACTGATGCAAGGGCGTGTAGGGAAGCATCACCCCCAAGGTGGGGTTGCCAGGCGCTACGTTCTCGGCCACTGGAGCTCGGGGACGACGACGGAGGAGCACGATGGGTGACTCAGGTGAGGTGAGCAGTGCCTCCGCCTGGGGGGAGATTTCGCACAAGCTTTGGACTTGGGCCAAGTCACGAGCCATCAAGGCAAACGGTTTGTCACGGCGTGGCTTACGTTCCCGCAGGCGGGCTATGGCATCGGCATCTCGTGCATGTACCATCAGATGGAAGCCCCCCAGACCTTTAACAGCCACAATCTGGCCGTCGCACAGCGCGGCGACTGTGCGGCGCAGGGCGTCATCCCCTTCAGCGACCACCGACCATTGAGCGTCGAGCGCCGCCTCCAAACCGTGGGCATTGGACGCTGGTCTGGCATCTGGCATCTGGCGACGAGCGTAGAGGGTCAGGCGCGGCCCACAAACTGGGCAGGCGTTGGGCTGAGCATGGAAGCGGCGGTCGAGCGGATTCTCATACTCGGCCTGGCAATCCGGACACATAATGAACTGGCGCATTGTGGTATTGGGCCGGTCGTAGGGCAGAGCCTGGATGATGGTAAAGCGGGGGCCGCAATTGGTGCAGTTGGTGAAAGGGTAGCGGTGGCGGCGGTCTCCTGGGTCCAGGGCTTCGGTTAGGCAATCGTCACAGGTGGCGAGCTCAGGCAGCACCAAGACTGTCTTGGCTCCCCGGTCGTCGCTATGCCGGATCTCAAAATACTCGTAGCCGGCCGGCTCAAGCCAGGCCGATTCCAGACTGTGGATGATGGATCGGGGGGGCTTCTCTTCAGGCAGCCGTTCCAGAAAACGGGTCAGGGCAGGGGTGGGGCCTTCCACATCTATGAAGACACCTCGGGTATCATTAACAACCCAGCCGGTAAGCGCGAGTTCAGTAGCCAATCGGTAAACAAAGGGCCGGAAGCCGACTCCCTGGACGGCGCCGTGGATTTCAACTAGTAATCGTTGTTTTGTAGACACAGGGTTCCCAACGTAAAGGCCACAGGCTTATATGATTGCGACGTACCGGCGTCAACGCAAACGTGACAACAGCCACGTTACCCAGTCATTTATCCCATCACCGGTGCGGCAGGAGGCGATGAAGAGTGGGGCATCTGAATTGAGCATTTCCAGCCCACTCCGGAAGTAGTCCACGTCAAACTCGAAGACTTCCAACAGGTCAGCCTTGTTGAGCACCACTGCGTCTGCACTGGCAAACATGCCGGGGTACTTATAGGGCTTATCATGTCCTTCCGGCACGCTGGCCACTACCACGGCCAGGTCGGCACCCAGGGCAAACTCGGCAGTGCACACCAAGTTCCCCACGTTTTCAATAAAGAGCAGGTGCATCGCATCCAAAGGTAGGTTGGGCAAGGCTGTGCGGATCATGGGTGCGTCCAGGTGACAACTACCGCCAGTGTTGACTTGCACCACGGGGATGCCCTGGGCCGCAATGGTATCGGCGTCGATCGTAGAAGCCAGATCCCCTTCGATGACGCCAGGACGCACCTCTTCGGGCAGCTGGTCCACTGTAGCCAGGATAAGGCTGGTCTTGCCAGCGCCGGGTGATGCCATCAGATTCAGCACAAATACGCCAGCAGCATCAAATTCGGCGCGGTTCTCAGCCGCCACCTGATCGTTCGCGCTCAGGATCTCCTTCACTACCGGGATCTTCATCATCCACCTCAATGCTTTCGACAAAAAACTCTCTGCCGCCCGAGACGTGCAAACGAATCCCCCCACAAACTGGGCATACAGCCGTGAGAGGCGCTTCGACTGTGAACTGGTGACCGCAGTCCCCACAGGCTGCCATAGCCGGTTCACGGCGGAAGCGTAGGATAGCCCCCTCGGCTATGGTGTCTTTGCTCAGAATGTCAAAATAGAACTGGACCGAGTCATCCACGATACCGGCCAGTTCACCGATGACCAGATCAATAGCCATAATACGTCTGGCGCCATTCTGTTGGGCTGCTTCCAGCGCCACGCTCAAGATACCCTCAGTTACCGGGAGTTCGTGCATCTTTCACAGACTGACCTTATGTTTCGAACCAGCTAAGTGGGATCCTTTTTTCTACGAGCCGAGAACCTTGTACCACGCCCATTCCAGTATGTCAAATCAGACTGTTACCCTCATGTTTATTGATCAAGAAGTCCAGCCCTGTGTTGGCCAGAGGCTGGACTTCAATAAGCAAGATGCGTCCGGTATATAGATCTTGGGTAGCTGGTGCGTCCCCATACACATGATGCGGCTGATTGGTGACTGGCCGTGTCGTAGGGGGGGCTGGCCTGATATCATCCTCCGTTGGTGATGTATCTTTCGAGCTGCTCTATGATAAACTCCTGTTGCGACATGATGGCCTTGACCACGTCACCAATAGAAACAAGACCTATCAGGCGATCATCCTCGAATACCGGGAGATGGCGGACGTGCTTGTCAGTCATCAGCGTCATGCATTCCGCAATAGTCTGTTCAGGACTTACGCTGATCACCTTCTGGGTCATGATTTCCTCGACGGGGGTATCCATCGATGATTTGCCTCTCAGGATCACCTTTCGGGCATAATCCCGTTCTGACAAAATGCCGACCAGATTACCCTCCTCAAGCACCAGCAGGGCCCCCACATCTCTATCGGCCATAAGTTTAAGCGCATCGTACACCGAATCGTCTGGTGCAATGGACCAGATGTCGTGGCCCTTGGTTCTTAGAAGTTGCCTGACGATTATCACAGTCCGACCTCCCACCCATTGAAATCTCAGCGAGATGTTGATGTGCGACACGACGGGGAGATGCCCCCACCAGCGGAAGAGCACGCCCTTGCGGCAAGGACGCAATTGAAAAAGCTCAACCTCGGTTGCTCCCCGGGACGGGCACCTATTGGCCTGCCATCATCAGAGCCGCTCACACAGATGTGCAATAGCTCTTATTACTTCGCAGACTAACATACTCTAGAGGAATTTGATAATTATAGTAACACAGAACACCTCATACGTCAAGGAATTTGCCCGAGTTCTTGCTACAGAAGCGTCCGCCCAGCCTGCTCGATACGCTCCAGCGCCCGCTGGATGTTCGCAATCGAGTTGGCATAGCTAAGACGAATGTAGCCCTCGCCATAGCGTCCAAAGCCAGCACCGCCCAGTACAGCCACCCCAGCCTCCTCCAGCAGGTAGTCGGCCACAGCCTTTGAGGACATGCCTGTGTCCTCTACGTTAGGAAAGACATAGAAAGCACCGGCTGGTTGCGCACAACGAAAACCGGGAATCTGGTTCAGACCATTCACGATGACATCACGCCGCTCTCGGAAGGCAGCCACCATGCCTTGCGTTGCGTCCCTCGGACCCTTGAGGGCAGCGATACCTGCCTGTTGGGTGAAAGCCGCCGTACACGAGTTGGAGTTCACCATAAGCTTGGTGATCTGCTCAGCTAGCTCTACCGGCATCACACCATAGCCCAGCCGCCAGCCCGTCATCGCGTACGTCTTGGAGAATCCGTCGAGCAATATGGTGTGCGGTCCCATGCCGGGCAGCGTCAAGATGCTGAAGTGTTCTCCTTCATAGAGGATTTGTTCGTACACCTCGTCGCTGAGCACCATGATGCCCCGCTCCTGGGCAACCTCGGCCACTACTTCCAGATCCTGCCGGGTGAGCACGCCCCCCGTCGGATTCTGAGGCGAGTTGAGGATGATAAGCTGGGTCCGGTCCGACACCAGACTCCTGAACTCATCAGCATCAAAGCGGAAGTTCTTATCCTCACGCAAGGGCAGTGCCACAGGGGTGGCACCTGTGAAGCAAATCACGGATTCATAGATAGGGAAGCCGGGATTGGGGTAAATAGCTTCGACCCCAGGCCCCAGCAAAGCCAGCATGGTGAAGAACATGATCGGCTTGGCGCCCGGGGTCACCACGACCTGCTCAGGATAGACTTCAACGCCGCGGCTACTGCTGATATGCTGCGCAATGGCCTGACGGAGTTCTGGTACACCGGCAGCTGGTGTATAGTGGGTATGGCCATCACGCAATGCCCTCACCGCTGCCTCGACAATATGGTCAGGAGTGTCAAAATCCGGTTCACCGATCTCCAGATGGATGATTTCTCGCCCCTGGGCCTCCAACGCCTTAGCGCGAGCCAGCACGTCGAAAGCGCTTTCCGTGCCTAGACGATTCATACATTCAGCCAGTCGCATCGTTGTAGACCTCCTTCGTGTCAAGTAGGTACATTCTTGATACAAAAACGCATATCTTGATGAGGTCCCCTGCAGTTCGCGCTCGCCGCAGAAGAGATTATTGGCAATGAACAGAGAGGCCGGCGGTCATCGCCTCAGGCCGCGTAGAGGTCAGGATGAAGAGCATCGTCCAAGGTGCGCCACGTCTCGAGGACCCAGCCGAAGCGCAGCAAAGCGCGCGAGGTTTTCTAGAACGTGGCGAGTAGGGTCCGCCACAGCGGCGGCCCCAAGATCAGCAGACCGACGAGGACGGCAGTGATGGCCATCAATAACACAGCCCCCGCCGCCACATCTTTGGCGATCTTGGCCAGAGGATGACGCTCCGCTGTCGCCAGATCCACGACCGCCTCAGCCACGGTGTTAAAAGCCTCGGCAGCAAGCACCAGGCCGATGGTGAGGACAATGACGGCCCATTGTGTGTAACTTAGACCCAACCAGAGCCCCAAGGCTATGACAACCAAGGCCACAGCCAGATGTATGCGCGCGTTACGCTGTGTGCGCACGACGTACCACACACCCGAAAAAGCATGTTTAAAACTGGTCAGAAGATCAGAAGAAGGCTGCATATCGTCACGTCGTGTAGCCACGGACGAAGTCGAAAGACGCCACGGCTATGTGGGCTGAACGTGAGCCAATCCCAATTGATCTAGTATAACCCTCTGTTGCTCCCACATGACCATTTTGTCTTCAGGACGCACATGATCATAACCCAAAAGATGCAGCACGCCATGAACCACCAACAAGGTCAATTCTGCTTCGATGGGGTGACCGGCAGTCAATGCCTGTTTCTTGGCCTGAGGATAGGCGATTACCACATCTCCCAGATACACATCAGTGGCCGGGGGATCCACAAAGTCCGGTGACTCACCACCGAAGGAGAGAACATCGGTCGGCGCATCGATGCCGAGGTAGCTAAGATTGAGAGCACGCACGCTTTCGTCATCGGTGACAACCAACGCCAATTCCCCTGTCTGATGACCTTCGACCTTCAGTGTCACCTCCGCAACGGTACTAAGCCACTCAGCGGAGACACTGGCCAGAAAGGGTTCCTCAACATGCACCTGGATCGCGGCTGGCATAGGCATTGACTCCCTTGGGCGGGGCGTCGACGACTTCTATGGAGTGTTTTTATTCCTCCACCGTCGGGGTGGAGGTGGCGACTGGGACGGGCTCGGGGAGTGGAAGCGCAGCCCGTTCCCCACTGGCAAGCTCCTGTTTGACTCCCTCCGGGTACTTGATGCGAGGGTGGAACACGCCATGCAACATTTCCACAAACGCATTACGGATCTGATCTAGATCGTGCGTTGTCAAATCGCACTCATCCAACTCGCCGCTAGTCACTTTCTCTGTGATGATGCGCCGCACGATCTTGTCGATCTCCTCAACTGAGTCGGGACGCGCAGCGCGCACAGCCGCCTCACAGCTGTCGGCCAGCATCACGATAGCTGTCTCTCTACTCTGAGGCTTGGGCCCTGGATAGTGAAAGTCGTCTTCATCTACCAGGCTCGGGTCGTCTGCCTGTTCAAGGGCCTGATGATAAAAGTACTTTATGACCCCGGTCCCCTGATGTTCGGGGATAAAAGCACGCACATCACGCGGCAGGCCGTACTTCTTCGCCAGATCAAGCCCGTCTTTGACGTGGCTGATGATGATTTGCGCGCTGGTACGCGGGTCAAGCCGATTCTGGACATTGATGCCGTCCATCTGGTTTTCGACGAAGAAATAGGGCCGCACCATTTTGCCCACGTCGTGGTAATAAGCTCCCACCCGCGTTAGAAGCGCGTGAGCACCGATCTGTTCAGCTGCCTGCTCAGCCAGATTACTGACCATAAGGCTGTGATGATAGGTGCCAGGAGCGCGCAGTAGGAGCTGACGCAGCAAGGGCTGGGTTGGCCTTGCCAGTTCTTGGAGCTGCAGGGAGGTTGTGATACCCAGCAAGGTACCTGACAGGAAGAAGCCCATTACGATCAGACTGGCGGAAAAAGCCCCATTGGCCGCGCCAGCAGCGACAAGTTGCAGCAACCCCATAGAGTCAAGGTCGTTGCTAGGACCGTGGAGTATCAAGACAACTGCCACACTGGTCAGAGACACATAAACACCCGACCAAAGCAATCGATTCAACCGGTCAAATCGTCCCAGGCTGAAGATGCCGACTAACCCTCCCATCACAGCGTAAGCCGTAAATTCCCAAGAATCCTGGCCAACATAGCCGATGACCACACCCATAAGGATAGTGACCAGAATGCTTAATTGCACATCAATCAGCACGGCCACCATAATGGAAAGGGCGGCCATGGGGTACAGATAGGGCAGAACGGTGTGCTCAGGGATCATGAGACGAATCAAGCCAACAAATAAGAGCAAGAGGAAAAACAACAGCCACAAGTAACGGGACTGCTTGAGGAAGCGGGGCTGGAAACGCAATATGTAAAGTCCAATCACAAACCCAATGAGGGCAACAAAAGCCACGTCACTCATCAAGTCGGACCACTCGAAAGCCGGTTCCTGTAAGCCCAGTGCTTCAAGCGCCTCGACATCCTCGGGTCCAACCAAGTCGCCAGCACGCAGAATCCGCTGATTTTGCTCGTAGGTAACGACCGCTGGTTGCACGCTCTCACGAGCCGCCTGTCGCTCTTCAGCGGTGCGCTCCTCGTTGACAAAGGTGTTGGGCTGGATCAGGTTATTGACGATGGCAATAATGGCCACCGCTGCTTCGTCGCTGATATCCAGCTCCAACAAGGTGGGCACCCTGCGGCGCGCGGCTTGCAGTTGATCAGGGCGAATCTCGGCGCGCATAGCCTGGTCGAGGACGGCTATCGTTTCCGTCTCAATCTCCGACCAGGTCTCACTATCGGCAGCCAACAGAATATCTAGAACACTGTCAGTCAGCGTAAGATCTTCGATAGCCCCGACCAGCTGGCGCTTCTCAGCGGAGGAGGCATAACTGTCGGCACGAACTGATTCAAGATAATCAAATATCTCCCGAGCGCGCGCTACCTGTTGTCGGGCGATGTGCGTGTTGGGAGGATCGTAGATTTCGAGTATGGACGCCTCAGCGCGATTCTGGGCGTTCTCGGTCTGGATTTGGCTTACGTAGGTGATACGCTGAGGCGCCAGCACATCACGCTCTGCGACGTCTCCGGCTCTTAACTGCTCGCTGCTACCGCTTAAGGGAACTGGAAACACCAAGATCAGGCTGCTGAGTGACACAAACAACAGCCCCATGAGTAGGATATGCAATCCGCTTAAACCGGACAAGGGCGAGTCGCTTTTCGGTTTGAACGATTTTTTCCTTCTCAGCGGATTAGGGATCAAAGTCTGCCTCTCCTAGGGGCCTGGAAAATAACAACTTCCCGCTTTTCGGGTAGACTTCCGATAGAAATATAAAGCAAGGTGGGAAGTTTTATCTGGCGGTCCATTAGCGGCAAGGTCTCGGTTGCCTCATCCGCCACTCAACACTTCCCGTACGACTTCGTTTACCAGTCGCCCGTCGGCTTTGCCTTTAAACTCGGACATCAAGTGCTTCATCAAGAGCCCCATGCCAGACATGTCAGACACCCCCAGCTCCTCGGCGGCCTGGCGGACGGCTACCTCTATCTCGTCTCGTGTCATCTGACGGGGCAGGTAGCCTTCAATGACCGCCAACTCAGCCTGTTCGGCGACCACCAAGTCGTCGCGACCCGCCTTCTCGTACTCGGCGATGGAATCGCGGCGTTGCTTCCCCTGTTTCTGAATGACCGCCAGCGCCTCGTCATCGGTGAGCGAAAACTGAGTATCATCCAGAACCAAGCTATCGGTGTCAACACCTTTGGCCTGTTGCGCCTCGATGAAGGCGGACCGCTTTTCGATCTCAGCGTCACTGATGGCAGCCCGCAGCAAGCGGATGGTCGACTTCCGTGTCTCGTCTCCCGCTTTCATAGCCTCTTTCAAATCTTGCATCAATTGGTCATTGAGGCTCATAGTTCGATCTCTCCTTCTCACCAAACTGAAGCTGACTCAGAGGCAAGGCGCCCCTGAGGTGCCTTGCCTCCTGGCGTCGTCAATTCATGTACAGCAGCCCGCCCCAGGGAAGATCCTCTTCGTGGATACTCCCTTGCAGACTGATGAGCCGCTGCAAGAAGCTTCCCTCTCGCCGCAGGAGCATCAACTCCCGCTGCAAGCGGGCCACAGCCGATGGTTCTTCGAGCAATTCCTGTCGCTCGTTCGCCTCGATCTGAAGGTTCGAGGCAATGTGATAGGATAACATATCTGGTTCATCAGGCAGTTGGAGCTGGCTGATCGGCAAAGCCTGATCTGCCAGCGACATGATGAGCGTCAGGTAATCAACAAAGCTATGGCTCACGTTATCGATAAGCGCTGGCAGGTCGTGATGATCACCCGGCTCATCGTCCCAATATTCAATCAAACCCTCCAGGTAGGGTAGTTCGGGCTTGGCGTAATCAATAATTCGGAATCGACGATCTCCCACTGTGAGGATATTCATACGCCCATCCGGCAGCCATTCCCAATTGGCGATGCGGGCCAAGGTGCCCACCGGATGTGGAATGGCAGGTCCCTCCACCTCACTCCCAGAGTAGATAAGGACTACTCCAAAGGGCTTGTCCTGCGCCAAGCAGGTGTTGATCATCAACTTATACCGCTCTTCAAAGATGTGAAGGGGCAACACCATGCTGGGAAAGAGAACGGTATTCAGCGGGAAAAGCGGCACCAATTCAGTCGACATCATAGGTTCACCACACAAAGAATGTTTGGCCCGTGAGTCGCCTCAGGGCCCCAGATAAGTCAGATTATACCCGTGGTCATCATTTTATGGCAAGAGAATGTGGAGGTCAAGTCAGGTTTCCCCTGCAAACACTGGGGGCGCCGGTCGCTCGTTGATAATCAAGCGGAAAACGTCAGGCCGTGCATAGTGTCCTACCACGTCCAGGTCGAATTTGCCTTGAGCCACCTCCGCCAAGTCCAAGTCGACGACCAACATTCCCTCCCCGTCGTATAGCGGGCCACTCACATATGCGCCCAGCGGGGACACAATGGCGCTACCTCCCCGGCACAGAACCTCCGGGGCATCGGCCAGATCCGCTACGCCTTCCAGGTCGGCCGGGTACATCGACCTGGTCACGAACTGGTTACAGCCTAGCACGAAGCAGCGTCCTTCGCAAGCGATGTGACGCAGAGTGGCCTGCCAAGAGTCACGGGCGTCGGCCGTAGGTGCCAAGTAGAGTTCAACCCCTTTGCCATACAGAGCCATACGCGCCAAGGGCATGTAGTTCTCCCAGCAGATAAGACCACCCATTTTACCTAACTGGGTGTCGAGCACGGTGAGTGTGCTGCCGTCGCCTTCACCCCAGATGAAACGTTCGGCGGCGGTGGGCTTGAGCTTGCGATGCTTGCCCAGCAAATGCCCTTCGGGGCCGAAATAAAGCAGTGTGCAATACAAGGTCCCCCCGCTGAACTGAGTGTCTCGCTCGACGACCCCGATCGCCAGGTAGGCACCAGCCTCACGGGCAGCAGCACCCAGTACCTCTGTGGCCGGACCCGGCACATCCACTGAGTTGGCCCAGTAGCGCTCCCAAGTCCGTCGACCGGCGGCGCTCCGGGCGCCAACCACAGTGCCAAATCCCAATCCCCGCGGATAGGCCGGGATAAAAGCTTCGGGGAAGAGGATCAGCTGCGCGCCCTGCGCCGCCGCGTCAGCGACCAAGCGGCATACCTTACCCACGCTGGCCTCACGATCAAAGAGAACCGGCGCCGCCTGTACCACCGCCACACGAACTTTGGGAAAGGCGTCGCTCATCTGGTCAAACTCCATTCCTCTGGCATTCTGGTGGAAAACCGCAGTTGCACAGAAGGGTAGGCAAGAGACTAACCTTTGAACAGGTGCCCCGCCTCTGATCCCGGTGCCTCGCGCAGTAATTCCAGCGCGTGGGGCAGAGCAGGCAGGATACTCTCCAGGTTCTCACGTACAGCCTTAGGGCTGCCTGGCAGATTGACGATGAGCGTGCGGCTCCGTATGCCAGCGACCGCCCGGCTGAGCATGGCGTGGGGAGTGATAGCCAGGCTGTCGCGCAACATGGCGAAGACCAGCCCCGGCGCTTCGCGCTCGATAACGGCTTGGGTCGCCTCGGGGGTCACGTCGCGAGGGGCAAAACCGGTACCGCCGGTGGTCAGGATCAGATCTAGGCGCGCCTTGTCGGTCCAGGCCACCAGGGTGTCTCGAATACGCTCGAATTCGTCAGGGATGATGGCATATTCAGCCACCTCCGCGACCAGTCGCTCGGTAACCAAGTCACGGATGACCGACCCACTGCGATCCTCGTACTCACCGGCCGCACCCCGGTCACTCACTGTAAGTATGCCAACCCGGATCATGATGCACTACTCATCGATGAACTGCCGCCAGGCACCGTGGATCCCGTCCTCGGTGACGCCATAATACACGTGAAGGCTGCCATCCGGGTCACGCTGTACCAGGTCGTAACGCCATTTGCCGGCTCGTTTGAGGCGTTTGATCAGCCCGATGTCGCCTCTCCACTGCACCTTCTCAGTCTCGACAGGTTGCTTAAGGGACTGGTTGATGGCATATTGCCACAGCTTGCGCGCCGATTGTTGGGTGACGTTGTGAACCACATTACCGTTGCGCAGGTCTTTCATACTATAGTAACGATTTCCTTTGCGCTCTTCAGTCATCACAATCTCCACCCCGGTTTTGGGCGGCACGACCTGGCCATTAGTCGGGACTGTTGCTTCATCGGCCTCAATCGCCTCATCTGCTGGTGGCGGGGGTTCGGCCGGTTCGACTCTCTTCATAACCAGTCCCACAATTTCGTCGCGGACGGCCATGTTGGTTTCCGATTCGTCACGGACATATATCTTGTTCTCGTCCACAGCGTAGGGTGGGTCGTCGCCAGCCGGCACTCCCAGGCGCAGCAGCTTACGCCCCTGGGACTCTAGCGTGTCAATCGAGACATGCAAAGGGGGTGTGATCTTGCGTTCGATCTCGCTCCGCAAGGTACTGATGGCCTCGACCGGATTGTCAATGCCGACCGGTGGCGATTTGGCGTTTGACGAGACCCCGACGTAAAGGGTGCCACCGTTGGTGTTGGCGAAGGCGCATACGTCGCACAGAACGGCGTGCAGCCGCCCACCACGACGAGTCATTCGCTCGTGGAAGGACTGGACGATGCTGGGCCCTTGTTCCCGTGCCGCTTGCACATAATCGAAGGGGGCCTGGGTGGGACGGTAGGGGCGGGTACGGGCGAAATCATCCCCCTCGAAAACCTCCAGCAGCGCCTCAAACGAGACTTCACTTAAAAGCACTTCCGTCACTCTGTCGCCGACGCCCAGACGGTTTTTGTCCTTCGGGTCCCGGTGCAATTGATGGGCATCCGAACCCTGGATACAGTGCATGCGCCTGGGGTATTCCGGCTTGCTGCCGTTGAAAAAGAGCGCCGTGCGGCGTCTGCTCTTGCTCTCCAGGTCGGTCACCTCCAAAGCATGCAAATGTGGGTCCTGGGTGTAGGCAATCTTGGTCTGTCCGCCAAAATCAAACCCTTGTAATGCTACTCCGTGGCTCGAGTTAGCATGAGCGGCAATTACCAAGCCACCAACCTCATTAATGATACGATAGGATGTCATCACGTCAACGGTCGCGCCCACCTCGGTGGAGCCTTCGTCCAGCTTGTCAGGCGGCACGTTGAGGCGGAGCAAAATGTACTCAAGCTCTCGAACCGTCGTCTCGGGAGAGAAGATGCCCAGGACGTGAAAACCCAAAGTTGCAGTCAACTCAAAGCCAGGCAACACCAAAATCTTGACCAACAGCCGCTCGTATTCGTCCAGGCGGCGTTTCTCCTCTGGCTGCAGCCTGTTAAGCTGCTTGAGCAGTCTTAGTTCTTCGATTTCCTTTCGCATCGCCCCAAGTCCGGCCACGGTGTTGTGGTCGGTGAAGGCAATGATGTCCAGGCCGCGACTCTCGGCCTTATGCAATATGTCAAGATAAGATGCGTTGGGGTCCCCGAAATCGGCAGAGCCAGGGGTATGCAGGTGCAGGTCTACTCGACGCCAGTGCTTGCTCCCCCGGCCTGAATGATGTTTTTTCGACACGATTTTATACCTCACTCTATATGTGAATCCCCCAGTCCAGAGTTGCTTCAATCAGCCTGTGCAGTCGCGCGACGCGACGGAAGGCCGAAACATCTGAAAGGGAACGCAAAGATCCTGAAGGAGAGAGTCCGAGGCTGTGGGAGCCGGATGCCAGGTAATGGTCTAAACAGGGGAGAAATCAACACAGGTGCGAGGCGAAAGCTGTCGGCCAAGTGCAGATGTCAGAGCGAAGATCCCATCCCCACGCCGATTGCAGGCAGGATTACCCTATGCATTCTTTACATCCGTGTGCCAGCTCTGCCAGTGCCCTGCCACTCAGCGGACCTGCACTTCTTTGGCCCACCGGCGGCCGAAATAAGGCTGGATCAGTTGAACAAAGAGTACTAGAGAGCCAGGGTACTTAACCCGGGATCCTTTAGGTACCAAACAGCCTGCGGTCAGCGAGCCGGCCAAATTCACAAGATCGTCTCGCGCCTGCGTCAAGTGCCTGATTTACCAACTGGATGCCTGTAAAGCTCAGCGCCAGCCTTGATCCCAATCAATATCAGAGCAAACCAGATGCTCTCACCCTGTGTAAGCTACGCAGATCAGCCAACAACACCCGATGTTCCGGATGATGTTCTTTGTTCCGACTAACCGTCGGGGGACAACGAAATAGCTGGTCATCTGTAGAATAGCCTAATGGCAACCGCTGAAGCTGATGATCAAGCATCAATAATCGAACGCAATCCGCAACGTAATCGCGAAAGGCCTCAAAATACTCCAGCCGGTTGCTAATCCAGCACTTACCAAGAACGGTCAAGGAACCTGGCCAGTACGGGGCCTCTCAGTGCTTGAGCCTTCTCATCCTTAAGAACCAAGCGCGCTGTTAAGTGTATTCAGTTTTGAAATGGTTCTTGATCTTTGGCCTATCCTCCTCTCTACTTGAACTGCGTTTGATTAATACTCCATCACAGTGATTTCGACAAGCTACATTCGATCCTCAGGGGCACAATTCTCTTCATTTTCCCTCACAGGGACCTCCCCCTCGTAGGGACGTGCGAGCATAATCCGTGTGCTGAGGTACTAGGCTTCCGTCGCTTCCAATACTTCCCTTATGGTCGTCATCAAGTCTTGCACGCTGAAGGGTTTAAGAACAAACCCGCTGGCGCCGGCAGACACGCTCTCCCGTCGATGATCCAGGGCCGACATGACGACGATCGGTAGGTTCCGGCACGCCTCCTGGTCACGAATGCTGTGTAGCAGGTCTAGAACATCTTGGGTACCCAGATGGTAATCGACCAGAACCAACGACGGCGACTCCTCTTCGATGACCGCCAAGACCTGGTCTGGATCGACAAGGGTTGTGCACGAATAGCCTTCCATCTCCATCTGCAACCCGAGGAGTCGACAGGTCACCGGATCATCGTCAATCATCAGGAGTCTGGCTTGACTGCGGGGCTCCTCAGGCGTGACATCAGGCCTCGCTGCATTCATCGTCGCTTTCCGTTGTTTCGCCGACATGCCCATTTCGCAAGGCAGTCATCAGAACTTCGTCCACCCGGTCTACCAGCACAAACGTCATCTCATCCCGGATATCCTCCGGCAAGTCATCCAAGTCCCTCTCGTTACGCTTGGGAATGATGACAGTGCGCAACCCGGCACGGTGCGCAGCGAGCGCCTTCTCTTTGATCCCCCCTACCGGAAGCACCTGACCTCGCAGTGTAATCTCCCCAGTCATACCCACATCGGCGCGAACCGCTCGCCCGGTGAGCAACGAAGCCAATGCAGTGGCGATGGTCACGCCGGCTGAAGGGCCATCCTTGGGCACCGCGCCGGCTGGCACGTGCACGTGAATGTCACTCTTGTCGAAGAAATTCTGGTCAAATCCAAGCCTGTCAGCCTGTGAACGGACGTAACTCAGCGCTGCTTGGGCTGACTCCTTCATCACTTCGCCCAATTGGCCGGTGATGGTGAGACCTTTCTGCCCCGGCATCTTAGTGGCTTCGATGAACAAGATGTCGCCGCCCACCGCCGTAACCGATAGACCAGTTGCCACGCCAGGCTGATCGCAGCGTTCGGCTGCTTCAAAAAAGTAAACGGGTTTGCCAAGGTATTCGGACACCTGGCTCGAATCAACGACCACTGACTCAAACTTGCCCTCTGCCACCTTGGTAGCTACCTTACGGCATACCCCACCAATCTGTCGCTCCAGACTGCGCACGCCGGCCTCGCGAGTGTAATCACGGATAATGGTGCGCAGGGCTTCGTCGGTGAAAGAGATCTCCGAGTCTCTCAGGCCATTCTCGCGGATCTGTCGGGGCACAAGGTATCCCTTGGCGATATTAGTTTTTTCCTCTTCGGTATAACCAGAAAGCTGCAAGATTTCCATCCGGTCACGCAAAGGGCCGGGGATGGTATCCAGGACGTTGGCTGTGGTAATGAACATCACCTGACTCAAATCAAAGGCCACATCCATGTAATGATCACGGAACTCCCGATTCTGCTCAGGGTCAAGCACTTCCAGAAGCGCGGATGAGGGATCTCCACGCCAGTCAGCCCCAATCTTGTCCACCTCGTCCAGCATGATGACCGGGTTCTTGGATCCGACACGCCGAATAGTCTGGATGATACGCCCCGGCAGAGCGCCAATGTATGTGCGCCGGTGCCCGCGGATTTCAGCCTCATCTCGCACCCCACCCAGGCTCATGCGGGTAAACTTGCGGTCCAGGGCCCGGGCAATGGATTGTCCCAGTGAAGTCTTACCTACGCCCGGCGGTCCCACGAAGCACAGGATGACTCCCTCCCGTTCGCGGCGGATGAGGTCTTGTGGATGCAGTTCCTCTTGTTCTCGCTCCTCGGATCGTTCCAGTCGCAGTTTTCGCACCGACAGATACTCCAAGATGCGCTCTTTGATCTTATCCAGATCGTAGTGATCTTCGTCAAGAACCTGACGCGCATGGGCGATGTTCAGGCTGTCCTTGGTGGTAACTGACCACGGGAGGGAGGTAAGCCAGTCTAGGTAGGTGCGAATCACCCCATACTCGGCAGCAGCTGGTGGCAGCTTCTCCAGGCGGCTGAGTTCGCGCAACGCCTCTTTCTCGGCCTCCTCGGTCATATCCGCCTCGGCGATCTTGGTGCGCAGCTCCTCAATTTCCAGTTGCTGTTCATCACCTTCACCCAATTCGCGCTGGATAGCCTTGAGCTGCTCACGCAAGAAGTACTCGCGCTGCATCTTCTCCATCTCAGACTGAGCTTCGCTCTGGATCTTCTTGCCAAGCTCCAGCACCTCCAGCTCGCGGGTAAGGATGTTGGTGAGTCTGCGCAGTTTGTCAGTAACATGATCCAGTTCGAGGATCTCTTGCGCATCCTGAAGATCCATGCGCATACTGGTACTGATCAAATACACCAGTTGACGTGGATCGTCGGTGCTTGCAGCTGCCATCATCAATTCGTCGGGCAGGTGTGGTACCAGGGCCACCAACCGGCCAAAGAGATCGACCACATTGCGCATCAACGCCTCAGCCTCAACAGCCCCTTCTTCGGGCAAGATGTCGGACAACGTCGACACCCTAGCCCTCAGATAAGGCTCCTCGGCCGCCCATTCATCAATGTGAATGCGCTCCAGGCCCTGTACGATGATACGCATGGTGCCATCGGGCGACTTGATGAGTCGGTGAATGAGAGCCGCTGTGCCCACCTGATACACATCATCAGGAGCCGGCTCATCGAGTTCAGGATCCTTGGACGCTACCAAGCCCACTAACCGATTGCCCACAGCCACATCGTCGACCAAACGCACCGACCGGGGTTGGCCCACCGTGAGCGGAAGTACCATTAAGGGATAAACGACTACCCCTCGCAAGGGAAGGACTGGGAGTTCGTCAGGTATCTCTGGAGATGTAGCTGAGTCATTCTCCTCATTTTCAGTTATCTGTTCGTCTAGGTCACTCACTTCGACGCTAGGCATGTGAGAGTCTCCTTGTAAGGTCTTTCAAATTTAACTCACCGTATCAAGATGTCAATCAATCTTGGTCGATGACAATGCGGTGGGCGCCAGCCTTAGGAAGTGTCAGCAGCAAGAAGCCGTTCTCATAAGAGGCCTCAATGCTATCCACATCAACCGCCTCAGACACGTAGACGTCGGTGCGAAACTCGCCATAGGGTATCTCCATTTGGTGATAGCCAAGCT
>WOR8_10003115_pt1 | contig 19018 bp, 13 predicted proteins | sample DeeMarSeWOR38_10_FD_19890 | JGI IMG/M metagenome (IMG submission 19890)
AACCGCGATTACCCGGGTATTCGTGGCTGGAAAGCCACTCCCACTAACTATTAATTGCAACTTAAATAACTTCAATTCTTAATCTAGTTTCATATGAGGTTCTGAACTGTGAACCCTGAACGGTGAACCGTGAACCCACAATCCTGAACCCCTGAACGGATACGATAACTCCGTGAAAACTCCGTGTTGAAAACAAAAAAATATATTTACCACGGATGGGCACGGATTATCACAGAGCAAATAGATTAAGTTTTTGACTCTGCGCAGAATATTTTAACTTATCCGTGTACCTCCGTGTTTAAAAATAAAAAAACGTGTGAATACGTCACTGTAATTACGGACGGGAGCACTAAGATGCACGGCAGGCGGGCATTTGATCTTTGGCAGCATTTCCTAAAGCTGACGGCAGCGAAGTTTTTTAATTTGACAGAATATCGATTATTTAATATTCTTTAAAGGTTATGTAAGGCAAAAAAATGAATGATAAGAGTAAACTTCGCAGCAGTATAATGGATTCGATGGTCCTAACCGGTATCGGTTTGGCCGCCTTTTATTGGGTCTGCGAATCGTTCATGTATTTTTTCCTTGATCCGGAAGCAAACTTTATTCAGCATGTACTTGGACCCGATATATTTGAAACCTGGACACGGCTTCTGGTGTTATGCCTGTTTGTCATATTCGGTTCCCATTTTCAGTACACGATGAACAAGCGCAGAGCAGCCGATGATGCGCTGAGAGTGAGCGAAGAAAAGTACCGGACCATCCTCGAAAGCATCGAAGAAGGCTATTTTGAAACCGATCTCGCCGGAAACCTTACGTTTTTCAGTGATCCCTTTTGTAATATTCTGGGATACGGCCGGCGAGAGCTCTTAGGGATGAACACCCGCCAATTTACCACTCCAAACACCAATGAGAATATGGTCCCCATTTTAGAGCGTCTCAAGCAGGGTTATATTGCTGAAACTGTAACGGATTACGATGTGACGCGTAAAAATGGCAGCGACGCGGCGCTTGAACTTTCCATTACGCTGATGAAAGATCAATACGGACAGGCAATTGGTTTTCGCGGGATGCTTCGCGATGTCTCCGAGCGCAAAAAGGCGGAAGAAGAAAAACGAAAACTGGAAACCCAGCTGCAAATGGCCCAAAAAATGGAATCCATTGGCACTTTGGCTGGTGGCATCGCCCATGACTTTAACAACATATTAATGGGTATCCAGGGTAATGCCTCGTTGATGTTACTCAAGATTGATTCGGATCATCCAAATCATGAGAAAATCAAAAATATAGAAAAATATGTTCAAAACGGTACCGAGCTGACCAAACAGCTGCTGGGGTTTGCCCGCCGAGGTAAGTATCATGTCAAGGCCACCGATTTAAATGAGATCCTTGACAAGTCGGCGTCTTTGTTTGGTCGGACCAAGAAGGAAATCAAAATTCACACCAACCTCTATGATGACATCTGGACAGTCGAAGTGGACCGCGGACAGATCGAACAGGCTTTGCTGAACCTGTACGTCAATGCATGGCAAGCCATGCCCGCCGGCGGTGATCTTTATATTCACACCGAAAATGTCGTTGTGAGCAGGTCCAACGTCCTGCCTTACATGCAATCCGGCAACTATGTAAAAACAACGATTGCCGATACCGGTGTGGGCATTGACAAGGAAACCCAAAAACGCATTTTCGAGCCGTTTTTTACCACCAAAGGAATGGGCCGTGGAACCGGCTTGGGACTGGCCTCGGTGTATGGAATTATAAAGAATCATGGTGGGTACATCAATGTGTACAGCGAAAAGGACCATGGCACCACCTTTACGATCTATCTGCCGGCTTCGGGAAAAGAAATTATCGAGGAACAAGAATTGATCGCCTCGCTTATAAAAGGCACCGGAACCATTCTCCTGATTGATGACGAACAGATGATTCTTGAGGTCGGCAAAGAGCTCCTGGAAGAGATGGGTTACCAAGTGATTCCTGCCCCAAGCGGAGAAAAGGCACTAAAAATTTACCAAAAAGACCATGATAAAATCGATCTGGTTATTATGGATATGATTATGCCCGGAATGGGCGGCGGCGAGACATTTGATCGTTTGAAAGATATCAACCCCGAAATCAAAGTCCTGCTCTCAAGCGGATACAGCATTAACGGCCAGGCCACCGAAATCCTGCAGCGGGGATGTGACGGATTCATTCAAAAACCGTTTAATCTGAACCAGCTGGCTGGAACCATCCAGAAAATTCTCGGCGACAGCTAACACTTGAAATTGAATATTGACGATTGACCATCGAGGGATTTATAACCCAAAGAAAGGCATCACGCCTGTTGGGTTTCGGCCTTCCGCTGGTTGCTGATTAATAGCAATTTCGGTAGGTTGGGTTGAGGTACGAAACCCAACATCATGAAGTTTGACCTCAACCCAACCTACCGAAGGTTTCATCTGTATCACAGGTGGACGAAGCCTTTTTATTGGTTATAGTTCAGCCCAGCATTTGGCCTGAAAAACGGCCGGTTTGATCGAAAAAGAAACTGATGAACGTCGAACATTCAACGTCCAACATCGAACGTCCAATCATTGTATTCTGTCTATTTTATTTAAAAAAGATTTAGCGAAGCGAATCCACCCTTCGTCATTCGATATTCTGCGGTCGATAGATCACGTCTTTAGCGTGATTCGCTTTTTAATCTAGTTTCACACGAGACGATTGATGAATTCGTAGAAAGCAAACATTCGACATACGACCTGTCCGCAATGCCTTGAAACAGGTGTGTAGTAAGTTTAAGCTCTACAAGGCGACCACCGGTTCCCTTAAGATTTTTTCGACGGCCAGCGAGGCGGTTTGCGCCGCTTCGGGAAACACGGTCTTTAGCCGCCGCATGTGCCTGAGATTGTCTGCGGTTCTCAAAATCAGCATGGCCAGATCCCCTTCCTCCAATTCCGCAAGGTTTTGCACGTCTTCCCAGGATTTTTCCCGGCAAACGGCCTTAAACCCTTGGTGACCTTTAAAAATGCTTTGGTGAGCGGTTCTTTCAATATACTTTTCGAGATACGATCATTTGTTTCACGTTCGTTGACGAAGGACGCAATCATACCCGCCAGCATATCTGGATCGGTTTGCGGGAACAGCCCCCGGCGCAAGCCTTCGGCAATTAAAAGGGGTTGATCCACTCTAAGTTGAGAGGCCCATTTCCCGTCCTCGGTCAACTCGCTTTCGGCGTTGACATAACCGGTTTTTTTTAAAAAATTTACATGGCGCATAAAATTTTGCCAGAGATATTGATGATTATCCGCTACGCTTCGCCTACGATTCGATTGGGTGAAGAGATAGGCTGCAAAAGACTTTTGCAACAGGACTTCAATCTGATCCGGGGTATGAGAGAGCAACAGGTTTAACACCATTGAGAAGTTGATTTTAATCTGGCTGATGACATCTGAAGGCATTGAGGCAATTAGTTTCAGGACGAGGGGGATGTCCATAAACTTATTGGGCATCAACAGGGCGAAGCCAATTTTATCCATACCTCTACGGCCGGCTCGGCCGGTCATCTGGTGGAATTCCGTCGCCGTTAACGGCAGAAAATGTTTACCGTTGAACCTATCCGAATTGAGCAACACTATGGTTCGAGCCGGAAAATTTACGCCGGCCGCAACTGTGGATGTCGCAAACACGGCGTCCAGCAATCCCTCGGTCATCAGTTCTTCCAATAACAGTTTCCATGAGGGCAGTTGACCGCTGTGATGAGCACCCACGCCAAGCTGCTCCAGGTGCCGGCGCTGCCGATGTGCTGAGACGTGCGGAGTATGTTCGGCAAAATCCGCCAGTTTTTGGCGCAGTTGTTGTGAGCGCCAGTCGTCGGGTTGTTGATTGCGGCGGCAAAGGTCCAACGCCCGGTCACAATCGGCTCGGGATTTTAAGAAAAAAATTGCCGGGAGAAGATCGTATTTTCTTAGAACCCGTAAAATGTCGTCAAAGGGCGGCAGATTTGGGGAAGTTCCCATTTTGCGGTGGCGTTTGGCTTTTATAAGTTTGGCGACTTTTTTATCAAGCGTTGGCCGTTTGGAAGATTTATGCTGGGTGGTCAGAGGCAGCAAGGTCCCGGTAGGATGTAAAAAAAGCGGCACCAGGGGTACGGGGCGTTTGTTTTCTTGCACCACCCGGCATTTCGTGGTGCGGATGGATGACAACCACGCCGCAATTTGTTCGGCATTGCCGATGGTCGCTGAAAGCAGCAGCAACGGAATTCGGGGTGGAAGATAAATCATGATTTCTTCCCAGACCACACCGCGATCCTCATCACCGAGAAAATGCGCCTCGTCGAGCACGACAACATCGGTGTTCAAATGTTCTCCCCGGTACATGGCGTCGTATAACTGATTGCGCAAAATCTCAGTGGTGCCGACAATGATGGGTGCGTCAGGATTTTCTTTACGATCACCGGTTAGTATTCCAACATGTTGCGAACCAAATACGCCGCAAAATTCGGTGTATTTGGCGTTGCTGAGGGCCTTTAAAGGACAGGCATACCATGCTTTTCCACCCTTTTCTCGAAGGCGGGCAATCGCCTGCACGGCAATCCAGGTTTTCCCGGATCCGGTCGGTGCCGTGACCAGACAATCCGAATGGGCGATGGCGGCCAGGGCGTCGACTTGAAATGGGTCGGGCGTAAACGGCCGGGAAGACGGCACGCCGATTGTTGCAAATATCTTTTTCAGCCTGGAATCGGCGCCGGGTTTGATGCGGCGATATTCGGTTGTCGTGCGAGAGCGTTGTTTTGATCGCGAAAAATGCTTTCGGTGTGTGTTCATTAAATTTCGGAGATCATCTTATTGACTTCCGCCTTGGACGGCGAATCCGTATCAAAAGGTGAAATTCCGTTAAGATCCGCCTCGATTAAGGCGTCGTCATAAGGCAGGAAACCGAGAAATTCAAAATCGTTCAAGTGCGCCTGAAGGAATTCCCGGTCTTTGGGACCGCGTATCTTGTTGCCGACGACGGCAATCGCTTCCAACCCGATTTCCTTCGCCAGTTTACGGATGTGTTCGGCCGTGTCAATGCTGCGCCGACCCGGTTCAACAACGACAATCAATTTATCGACCGCTTTGGCAGTCGCCCGGCCAAGATGTTCGATACCGGCTTCCATATCCATCACCACAACCTCATCTCGGGCCAGAACGATGTGCATAACCAATGCTCGCAATAGGGTGCTTTCCGGGCAAATGCATCCGGCGCCGCCTTTTTTTACGCCTCCCAATCGCATGAGTTTGATGTTTTCAAAGCTAACCGACAGCGCTTCCGGTAAATCATCCACTTTTGGATTGAGTTTGAAATAACCCCCCATGCTGCCCGGCTGGGCACCGGTTCTTTCCGCAACCAATTCCTTCATTTCAGAGATCGGAACGATGCGGTCGGAATTCTTGATCCCGAGACCGGCTGCCAAATTCGCATCTGGATCGGCATCGATAGCCAGCACGCGCTTTCCAAGCTGATTATAGGTTCGTATCAAAAGAGACGAAAAGGTTGTTTTGCCGACACCACCTTTGCCGCTGACCGCAAGTTTCATATGTTCATCCTTTCTACAGTCGTTCCAAATTTACCCTCGACTTTTGTAACATCAGGGAAGAGTCTTTTTCAATATAACACAGGATACTTCGGGGGCAAGAGGCCAGGCTTCTGCCGCATTGGTAAAACCTGGGTTGAGCGGTTCAACGTTCACGGTTCCCAGTTAAGGTGCCCTAACTGGTCTCTAACAATAGTATTACGCGTCAATCGGGTCGAATTCCATAGAATATCGAATGACGAATGACAAATGACGAAGGGTGGAATCGCTTCGCGAAATCTTTTTTAAAACAGACGGAATACATTCATTCGACGTTCGATGTTGAGCGTTCGATGTTCGATGTTCATTAGTTTCTTTTTCGATCAAACTGGCCGCTTTTCAGGCCAGAGGCTGGGCTGAATTTGGAACGGATCACTTTAGGTAGAAGAGACTTGGATGGCATAAAAAAGGAGGCAGTGATGAACCACTGCCTCCTTTTTCAGTTTCCTTTACAGGTTTATCCGGGATAGGTTGTTGCGTATGCAGACAAACCGCAACCCGTTTATCTGGACCAATTGGCGGGATCGGATATGGATGAAGCGGATCGAACCAGCGTAAACGGCTCGCCGCTTTTAAACTGCAGCGTACCACCGGTTTGATCGGGACCGGCCGTCCAGCGATAATCACGTCCAAGGTCAGGATAACTGTTGGTGCGGTTGTTTTTCATGCGATTCCAGATCTGGGTATCACTGGTACCCTCGTCATATCCACTTTCCGAAATCTTTAAATCCGCCCAGATTAAACTTTCACGGCCGTTGAGTTCGGACACGGCGGCATCGATGGCACTCAAGGAGGCGGAAGCATCCATGCTCATATAGCGCGGTATGGCCAGGGATGCCAGCAGGCCTAAAATTAGCATCACCGCTACAAGTTCCAGCAGGGTAAATCCCTGCCGGTCGACCATATCGGTTTTAATTTTGATCGCCAAACTGGCTGGCCTCCCTATTTCCAGCCCACCACAGGTCAAAGCACATGACTATTGCCTTCGCCAGACTGCCGGCTGCGAGCGGGTCGATGGAGTGCGGGACACAGTAAAATCCTCTGATTTGAACCTTAGCACTGAAGCGCCGCTTTGACTGGCCGAACCACCGCCCCCTGCTCCCCAGTCATAATCGGAGCCGAGGTCCTTTTCCAAGGCGTCCCAAACGTCATTATCGCCCGAAGCGGTATAACCGGTTCCGGAAATTTTAATGTCTGCCCAGGTTAAGCTTTCCCTGCCGTTGAGTTCGGATACGGCCGCATCCACAGCCCTTAATTTCGCATTGGCTTCTAAATCGATGTAACGCGGCACGGCAACGGCAGCCAAAATGCCCAAAATAATCAAGACCGCAATGATTTCCACCAGTGTGAAACCCTCTTGATTGTTTAATAGATGTTGTTTTTTCATTCGAGTTACCCCTCCCTTTGTTGATATCTTACGTGTAGGATGTTGGAATTGAAAAATATATATATGATTATGCAATGGTGTCACCCTCTTATGCTTTTGGACCGGATATTGTAGCCCTTTATCTGCCCTGCAGAATGTCTGTACCGCCTATATTCGCTGATTTAAACATATCATGATGCATGATTAATGCCAATATTTTTTTCGTTTATCTAACTTAGATAAAAAACGTATTGATTTTAAGTGGTTATTAAAAATAAGAAAAACCATGTATTTTCATGTACGCTATGGGAACAAAGCTGTCCCCATTGAAAATTACAAAATTTGTAGATTTTTTTGTCTATTTTCATCACATTTCGTTACTTTTGATGCTTTTTACATTAATATTGTGCTTCTTTATGCGGTGCCAAAGACTGCGTTGACTAATTCCCAGAAGTTCAGTTGCCCGAACCTGAACCCCACCTGTTTTTTGCAGCGCTTCAATGATGATACCTTTTTCAATTTCGTTAAGGCGTTCATCTAGTGGAATGTTGGTTGGGAACTTGAACTCGGCCGGGTTCTGTTGGAAAATTCCGGTGATTTTACTCGACAACTGTGCCGGTTCGATATACCCGTCTTCGGCAATCACCGCGGCGCTTTCAATCGTATTTTTTAGCTCACGAATATTACCCGGCCATGTATACGTCATCAGCATTTGTAATGCGACCGACGATATTGCAACATTTTTAGTTGAATTTTGCAAAAAATAATCTACCAAAAGTGAAATATCTTCTTTGCGTTCCCGCAGCGGCGGAAGATGGAGAGTGAACACATTCAGACGATAATACAGATCCTCCCGGAATGTACCTTCCTGAACCATCCGTTCAAGATTTTTATTGGTTGAGGCGATAAACCGCACATCTACGCGGATGGTTCGACTGCCGCCGACACGATAAAATTCCTGTTCTTGCAGTACCCGCAAAATTTTTGCCTGAAGATTTAAGGGCATATCCCCGATTTCATCAAGAAAAATGGTCCCGTTATTGGCCATATCAAATTTGCCGGGCTTAAAATTCGTCGCACCGGTAAAGGCGCCTTTTTCATGACCAAACAACTCGCTCTCCAGCAATTCTTCAGGTATGGCGGCGCAATTCAATTTGATAAATGGTTTGCCTTTGCGATCACTGTTTTCGTGAATACTGCTGGCAACGAGTTCCTTTCCGGTGCCGCTTTCACCCAGAATGAGAACCGTGGAGTCCGTTGGTGATACCTTTCTTATGAGGCTCATCAGACCCCGCATGGCCACACTTTCGCCGATAATATCAGGGAAAAAATGACGGGCATCCATGCGGCTGAGCACGGAGGTGACTTGATCAAAAACACTGGTGAACTTTTCAATTTTATCTACGGACCAGTCTATTTTCTTGGAATTTTTCGAAGAGGACAGGGCGGTAAGCTTGCTGGCATCCTCAACAAATTTCTCGACCGGTTTTAAAATAACCCGAACAAGCAGAAATCCGGCGAAGTAGGCCAGGATGCTGATGATAATAATGAACCAGAAGATTGGTCGAGTGGACTCTATGCCATGAACCAGACCATATTTTGTCAGCCGGTATGACACAATGGCGGAAAAAATAGTAAAGCCCATAAATATAAATGGTATGATGATGTAAAGGCTTATATAGTAACGGGATTGTCTCATGCTGAATCAGGTGACGGAATTATGTAAAGAATAGTACCTGAACCACTCAACCAAGATAACAATCTGTGTCCTCTTACAAATAAAATCAGATGCTAACCTCCCAAAGGAATTACAGGCGCTCTTGGTCTTTCAGGCATATTCCCGGCAGCGGCTACTCAGCTACTTGGCCATCAGCGTCAAATCCCACATCGGTAAGAAAATGGCCAATGCAAAAAAGCCAACTACGGCTGCCAGACCTATGGTCAGAATGGGTCCAATCGCCTCCGACAATTTTTTCATGGCGTATTCCACTTCGGTATCGTAGTGGGAGGCCACATCTCTAAGCATTTCCTCGAGGTTGCCGGATTCCTCTCCAATGGCGACCATGTTGATGAGCATCGGTGTGAAATATTTCGCAGAACTCAATGGATCGGCAATGCCGTGCCCTTCGGCCAATCGGCCTTTAATGCCGGTAAGTTCTTTAGAAATGGCCGCATTTCCGATGGTTCCGGACAGAATGTCCATGGTTTCCAAAATGTCGACGCCGCTGGCTTGCAGAATGGAAAAGATGCTGGCAAAGCGCGAGATGGCGCTTTTGATAAACAACGGTCCAATTATCGGTATCCGCATGGCAACGGTGTAAAAGACGACTTTGCCCTGCTCGGTCTTTAAGTAATAATACAACGCCACTCCGCCGACGATCACAATACCCAAAATTACATACCAGTAATTAATCAATAATTGATACAACAGCATGCAAATCTGAGTGGGCAGCGGAAGCTTCAGCCCGGCGTTTTTAAAGATGGTCACAAATCGCGGTATAACAGCCGTCAGCAGCACAAAAAATGCAATAAAGAGAAAGGTGACGACTATAATCGGATACATCAACGCCGATTTTATATCCGATTTTACTTTGTGTTCATGCTCAATGATGTAGGTCAAGCGATCGAGCACTTCGGTCAAGGCGCCACTGGCTTCGCCCGCCTTCAGCATGGCGCAGTATAGCGGCGGGAATACTTTTGGATGTCGCCGGAAGGCATCATATAAGCTTGCGCCTTCTTTTATATTTTGATGAATGGTACCCAGAATTCTACGAAGCCTGGGATGTTCGGTTTGGTCTTCTAAAACTTTCAGCAGGGTCAACATCGGCACACCAGCGCGAATCAACGTGTTAAACTGTTTGGTGAACAGAATTAACTCCGGCGCCTTGATCGGTGATATCACCTCAAGCAATTGTCCAAGCTGAAAGCCGGGCAGCGCCGGTCGCTCTTCTCTCACCTGGGTTGGAATATATCCCTGGGCAGCCAGTATATTGCTGGCGCGTTCAGCGGAATCGGCTTCGATGTTGCCGGTGGTCGTTGCACCGGCTTCAGTGATTGCACGGTAGCTAAATTTTGGCATAGGGTCCTTTTTCGGTTTAAGACTCGGTTAAGCTATAAAGGTATAATTTAATAAAGCGTCCATATACATTGTCCAACATAGTGATCTCACCACAGAGGCACGGAGAGCACAGAGTTGTGTTTTTTTGTTGGCATCCGACCGGGTAAAAAGAAAAATATTCTCTGTGTCCTCGGTGTCTCTGTGGTGAAAAAAATTACTGCTAATACGTAAGCGTAATTGCGAATAGGAGCAATAAGCTATACTAACACCGCCGATGCCGCTTCTTCCAGGGTCGTAATGCCCTGGATGACTTTCTCGGCTGCATTTTGTCTCAACGTTGTGAAATCGCCGTTTTCTCTTGCTGCCCGCGCGATTTCATGGGCTGATTTTCTTTTTAAAATTAAGTCCTGGATCATTTCATTGATAATCAACACCTCATACACGCCGGTTCTACCTTTGTAGCCGGTATGCATGCAGCTGAAACATCCTCGGCCCTGCTGAAAATTGGCATTACGAACTCTGTTCAGATCCCAAAACGATAACGCTTCTTTAGGGGGGGTGTAGACGGTTTTGCAACTCGGGCAAACGCGCCGAACCAGGCGTTGAGCAAAGGATACAACCATAACCGAGGCAACCAGAAAGGGTTCAACTCCCATATCAATAAATCGTGTGATAGCTCCGGGGGCGTCGTTGGTATGCAGCGTGCTCAGCACCCTATGGCCGGTCAGAGCGGCCTGGACAGCGATCGTGGCAGTTTCAGTATCACGGATCTCGCCCACCATGATAACATCCGGATCCTGGCGCAGGATAGATCGTAAGCCGCTGGCAAATGTCATGCCGGCTTTGCGATTCAGCTGGACTTGACGGATTTTTTCGATGCGGTATTCAACCGGATCTTCAACCGTAATGATATTAATGTCCGGTCGATTCATTTTTTTCAATATTGAATACAGGCTGGTGCTTTTACCACTGCCGGTTGGTCCGGTGCTCAGTATCATTCCGTAAGGGCGGTTGATAACGGCTTCCAGCTTCTGCTGATCTTGTTCATTCATTCCCAGCCGTTCCAGAGAGTAGATGCTGTTGCTGGTATCCAGCAGCCGCAACACCATGTTTTCACCGTAAATCGAAGGAATTGTCGATGCCCGGATATTGATGTCCTTATTTTTCATTTTTACGGTAAAACGGCCGTCTTGAGGTATTCGCGAGACGGCAATGTCCATATTCGCCAGAATTTTCAGCCTGGAAATAATCGGCAGGAACATCGCTTTCGGAGGTGCCGGCACTTCATGCAGTTTGCCGTCCACCCGAAAGCGAATTTGAACAAACTCTTTTTCGGGGCTGATGTGAATATCACTGGCACCTTCACGAACTCCTTGAGACAAAATGGAATTGACCAGGCGAACCACCGGAGCTTCTTCCGCCATACCCTGCAGCGAACTGACCTCCACATCTTCGGTGATGGGAGCTTTATCGGCCGCTTTATCGATTTCCATTTCTTCCATATCTTCCAGGACACCACCGATACCGGCATATGTGCCGTAAAGGGTGCTGAGCATTTGATTCAGCTGTTGCTCGGTACAAATAACCGCTTCGACTTCACAATTGGTATACACCTCGATGGCATCGAGTCCATTGATATCCAGGGGATCTGTCATGGCTATTGTGAGCAGCAGACCGTTTTTCTGAAGCGGTGCTGCCTGGTACTTATGCGCGATTTCAGCCGGAAGAAGATTGGCAAGATCCACATCGATGGTGAATCTATCCGGCCGGTATTTATCCAGGCGTAACTGATTGGATACCAGGTCGACAATCTGAGACTCACTGACGATACCCTCCCTGACGAGGAATTGCCCGAGTTTCAAATGGCTCTTTTTTTGATAGGGCAGGGACTCTTCCAGTTGTTTCTGGGTAAGCAGGCCGCCCTCAACGAGAATTTCTCCTAATTTTTTTTGTGCTCTCAATTTCGATCTCTTGGTGCGTTATGTTTGTAAATTTAAAAAACTACCTTTTTCGGTTTTTCGCTAAATCGAGATTTTAGGGTTTTCGACCAAAATAGGGGTCTGCAAAATAGACGTTATCTTCGTAATACATCGATATTATCATTCCTTTGGATGAAAGTTCAGCCGGTAATTTTGTCAGCTGTTCCTGTGCCAAGCGCTCATTTTTAAATAATTTTTTGACCACCACGGCGAATTTTGTTCCATCACCGGGATTCCAGAAAGGTATCAAGCGCAGCGGTAAGGGATTGTCCGACTGCTTTCTTAGAATGGTATACGCGTCTTCCAGCGAATCTGTTTCGTCAACTTTTACCCACCACACGGAGGTATCCCAAGGTTTCACATCCGCCGGTATCGCCGGCAACGAAATGGTTCGGCCGACCTCGACGCGATCCGGATCTTCAATATCGGGATTGGCAAGAATGAAGGTTTTAAAGTATTTAGAGTTGAAATTACCGTATATCTGCTGAATGATCAGCGACAGGGTATCATTGCGCCGCAATATCAATGTACCCAGAATATCTGAATATTTGGGCTCGGTTTTGATCTCAGGCTCAACATTGGAAAGCGGCGCCTCAGTGATAGCCGCCAACGGCGCTTTTTCTTCAGTTTTTTGCGGAGGTTCGGCCATTATGGCAGGTACCGTTGGTGAGGGGTTGGCCGGGATTTGCGTATGAAAATCAGTGGGAGCGATCTGAGCCTTGACCGCATGTGGGTTCGATTTGGGCGTTAACACCTGGTTTTGATCCGGATTGCTTTTTGGCTCAGATACGGTTGGGGATTTTTTTTCAACCCATGATTTCAGGATATCAAGCCGGCTCGACGGTAGCAAAAGCAGCAGGATGGCGGCGGCGGCGACAGCCGAAATCGTAGCGGCGCTGATCTTTTTCCAGCGATGGGATTCGTCCGCGAACACCCTGTTGGCACAGGTGCGAACCAGAAAATAGCTTATTCTGGATCGATTCTGGATGATCATTGATAAAATACACTGATGGCACAGATTGATAATCCTGCGAGGATATCCGCCGCTTATGCGATAAATTGTCCACAGGGCCGGCAAGGTAAAAAGATTTAGCTTTTTGCGAGTACTTCTGGATTTTTCTAAACGGAATTTAATCATCAGCCGCGTATCGCGGTAGCTTAGGGGTTTTAGTAAATGGTAGAGATTGATTCGATCCGCAAAATTGGGATATTTTCGGATCGAATTTTCAAATTCTCGTTGAGCAAATATGATGATTTGAAGTAATTTGTATTCATTGGTTTCATAGTTTAAAAATTCCCGAAGAATTTCCAAACAAAACGCGGGTATCTTTTGCCCTTCATCAATGATGAGAACAGTCGTTTTTTTCTGATCCACGCCTCTCTGGAACAAATGCTGCTTGATGTATTCTTTCAATTGCCACTCGTTGCTTCCGACGGGCGGCTTTTTGCCGAGAAGCATTTTCGTCACAGTGGTCAGAAATTCGGACGCATTCACAAAATGAGGATCCAGAATCAGGTGGGTGTCAATGTCGTCTTTGGCGACAAAACGACGGATAATTTGACGGCATAATGTGGTTTTCCCGGTTCCGACATCACCGATAATCACATTCAATCCCCGCCGCAGCCGCAGGGAAAGCTCCAATTTCTGCAGACAGTCAAGGTGATGCCTCGAATGGAAAAAGAAATCGGGATCCGGTGAGTTGGAGAAGGGTTCCTTATTTAGATTGAGTATGCTGAAATATTCCATTTTTCGACCAAATACCGTTTGGGCGCATTTAGGGAGGTTTCTGACTAAGCGAGGAAAGCAGATACCACAGAAAAATAGGGTGTGCCTGAAATAAAAATGCCTAGATTACCTAATGTTAGTTTGTAACGATTAATCCGTGACTTCCTAGCTCCCTGCCGCCACGCGCGGTTTCAGAATATGAGGCGTTATAAAAATCAGTAAATCGTCCAGATTATCCTCACTGCTCTTGCGCTTGAATAAGTACCCCAGTCCGGGAATGTCCTCGAGCCAAGGGGTTCCGGTTTGTTGGCGGGTGGATGTTTCCTGGGTTAAACCACCGATGACGATTGTTTGTCCATCATTTTGGATTACATTGGTTTCAGCATTCTTGGTTATGATGGTTGGATTGCCGAGCACGGTTTGGGAAAAATCCGGTTGGTCTTTGTTGACTTTGATATAAAGTTTAAGCGTAGCTCCGTCAATCACATGCGGGGTGACGCGTAAACTCAGAACCGCTTTTTTATATTCGACCTTGACTTCACCGTCTTCGACCGACTGATACGGCACATCCTGACCGCTTTCAATGAGAGCGGTCTGATTGTCCAGGGTTGTAATCGAAGGACTCGACAAAATATTAAGTTTTCCCTGTTGCTGCAGTGCCGAAAGCTGAGTGGTCAAGAGGTATTCTCCCGCCCGCGCAGCGATGAGGCCGAATGTCGTTGGATCAAATCCGGCTATCGCTCTGGCCGGAAGATTCACCACCGACCCCGAGGTGACATCCACTAGTGGTTCGTCGATCGGTATGACATCTGTGCCGCCTTGCTCACCCGTAAAAACAAGGCTTTTTTCTCCGCTACTTCCTATGTAGGCGCCTCCCCACTGGACTCCCAGCTCACGGGCCACATCTTTGTTGGCCTCCACAATAATGGCCTCGATCAGTACCTGGGGCGTCGGGCGGTCCAATTTTTTAATGACCGCAACGATATTGTCCATGTCGTTTCTTATGGCCTGGATAATCACGGAGTTAGTGTGCTCATCCACCAGGATGGATCCGGTGCGTTTGCCGTTTTTGTCGGCGCTGATAAATTTTTCCAAGTTTGCTTTAAGTTTGTCGGCTTCCGTAAATTTTATGGCCACAATGCGGGTCAGAGGAGGTTGGGTTAATTTAAGTTCCTGTCTGCGGGCTTTGCGCCTCAGATCCGCCTCCATATCATCGGCTGTCATAATGCGAATAATTTGGCCTTCCCAGGCGTAACTCAGATTATTGGTGCGTAAAATACCTAGAAACACCTCATCCCAGGGCGCCTGGTGAATGTTGATGTTTACTTTTCCGGAAACCCTTTCATTGAGTATAATGTTCTGATTGGCCGCCCTGGCGAGTGCCCGCAACAACACGGCCACGTCAATATTATTCATTTTAAGGCTGATCTTGCGATTTGGAAGCGGTTTTTGGATTACAGGCTCAAATTCCTCCTTGGCCTCTTTGCTGATGATCTCAAACGGTTCTTCATCGATCGGCGGAGGTTCAACGGCAGATTCTCCCTTTGATTCTTCGGCTCTAACCCGCCACTCCTCATAGAACGGATCTTTGATGTCTTTTAATTCTTTCTTTCCCGAACAACTGCCTATCCCAACCACCATCAAGAAAAGACACAAGACCCCAACATTCAGTTTGTAGATGCGTTGAAAATTAGCCATAAAGCGACAATCCTATTCCATTTCTTCCATTGGAATGATAAAGGTTTGTTTTCCTGTGTTCGATGTCCCAAGAACAATATGATTCGGATTAATATTGCGCACAATGAATCCGCCGGGTTCCAGCTTGTCGCCGGCTTCATATTCCATTCCGCTGATAATCGCCAGGCGTCTATTTCCCATCTGGAGAAAACCCGTATACACAATTTTGGATTTCATGACGGGCAGTTTGGCCTCCTCTTTTTCTTCAACTTTGGGTGCTTCCCGCATTTGAATTAACGGGTCCTGTTTCCATTTGGTTTGTGCTTTTTGCAAGACGTAAGATTGCTCTTTTGAAAGTCCTGATTTGGCTTTATCGGCGACTTTCGCAATGAATGTATTGAGCGTCTCCAGATCCTTCTGACCACTTATTTTTGTCTCGCTTGGTGAAGATAGAAACAGCGTGTACACCCCGTAGACCACCACCAGCAGCATCAGGCCAACAATGATTTTTTCTCTATTCGTCATTTACGTCGTGTTTTGTTTTTTAAATAGAATTTTTAGGGTTCCGAAAAGGTATATTCTGCTTAATCAACAGAACAAACCGTTCGTTTACGACAGACAACACACTTATGACGACGGACGCAATTGAGTTTTACTCAATGGACCGTTTACTTCTGTGCCAACCAGATCTTCAGCTTGATTTCCCTGGCAGCTTCAATGGCTTGAATATTGACATCTTCAATATGCTCCAGCGACGGGATCGTTCCCAGGTCAATCAGAAAATCGCGAAATTTCATAAAATCCCCTGTGACGTCGATTTGCATCAACAGGAAACCGTCTTTGTTTGTTGCCGATGTGACATCGGTGTTTATCTCTTTTAGGGTGAGATCGTGCCGCTGGGCTATTTCCTGCAACGTTGTTGTTAAATTGCCGATGTCGCCCCGAGCCAATTTCTCCTTTTTGGTGACCGGCAGACCTGTTTGGTTTTTACTTTGCACCCGTTTTAACAGGTTTTCAAAAACCGGCTTCAGTATCCGCTGCTCGTCGATGCGTTGGCTGAGGTCTTCAATACTTTCATCCAATTCAGCCGACGTTTTCTGAGCCGGAATAATGATCAGAAAGATAAAGACGATTATTCCTACGGCGCAGATTAAAAAGTAAATCAAGCTCTGGGTTGACAGCAATGATGTTATTTTTTTCATTTTAAGCTTATTCTCTATGGGACACGGATGCACGCGGATAAACACGGATATTATTTGTGTTCATCCTACTGCGCAAACTTTATGCAAATCCGTGTCAGCCTGTCTCTACATTTAACCTTGAACGGACCAAACCTTCGAACCCGGAACCCTGAACCGTCCAACCCAAGTAAAAATAATCTGTGTTAATCTGCGTAAATCCGTGTCCTAAAAATAAAAATTAGACATTAATCCTTACATCAAACGAGATTTAATCGCGCGGTAAACCGCAACACTTCTTTATCTTCATACAACTCGAACGTTTTTTTATTGACTGTCGGTTGATCAAAAATAGGAGAATTTCTAAGTTCCATCAGATAATCAGCCAATGTCGACTCAAGCGTTAGACGGTTTCCTTGAACGATTCCGTTAAGAATCAACGTTTTTTTGGGCTTGCTTTGTTTCTTTCCCTTTTGCTTCCCCGGCACTTGTCCGAGCTGGACGGATAGGCTGAGTAAACGAACGTTGGCCGGCGTTAACTCCGTGATTTCACTGATAACGGCAATTCCAAAATATTTGTCTCCGACGACCCTGATATCACGGTTGTTGGCGTTGACTTCACCCACCAGCTTAATAATTAGATTTTTATCTACCCGAAGGGTGAATTGCTCCAGTTGCTGCTGAAGCTGATTTCTGCGGTATTCCTTATCTTTTATGAGGCCATCTTGCCAGAACGATATGCCGATGCACAGGGCCATCACCAGCAAAAAACCAGCAAATACACTGCGGTTGATTCGCTGACTACGGACTTCGTATCGCTTGTCTTTGTAGGTGTACAAAAAATTCGGCGTCAGTGTATTACTGGACAAGGCCATGCCCATCGCCGGTGCATATGAGCTTTGCTCAAAAATGGATTGGGGAACCGGGGTCAGAGCTATAAAATTAGCATTTTCCTCAAAGGGATTTACTGCTTCCGTCGGGGCGGCCAGTTCCTCGCTGATGTAATCCACAACCCGCTTATGCAGATTTACGCCACTGGAAATATAGATTTTCCCCAACCGGATTTTTTCATAGTTTAAGGAGAAATGTCGCAGAGTCCGCTCCACCTGCCGCACTAGACGTTCCAATGCAGGTAGAATCATTTTAAAAATTTTATCTTCCTTGAGGACCAGCTGCTGTTCGTCCTGACCCGGTTGAGGGGTATCATGAATCGTGCCGAAAAAAAGCTGCTGTGCCTGTTCCAGTTCAAATTTTAACTTCTTTTTTATGGCCCTGATGCGGTTGGTATCTTTTGTCGAGGATTTGGCGACGGACAGCTCAAATAAATTACCTTCGATTTCCGTTCGCAGGGCTTCGATCATGGTTTTGACCCCGGCCTTGATACCCCGCGAAAGCATAAGGTTTCCCTCAGAGAAGATATCTATCCGGGACCAATCGCGGCCAATATACAGGCTGGAGATGTGAGCTTCGTCGGTTGTCATTCGCTGCGAGCGCAGCAGGTTCTGGAACGCAAAAGGTACAATTGAAATCCCGGTCAGCGGAAAGCCGGCCTTGCTAAATAGATCTTTGAGTTCTTTGATTTCCAATTGTGGGGCGGTATACGCCATTACATCGATTTTGGGTACATCGCCTTCCAGAACTTCCCCCAGAATTTCAAAATCGAAAAGTTTTTCTTTTTCGTCAAAGGGAGATATCCTTTGATAGGTCCAGTAAACTGAGTTGGGAATTTGTTTCTGGGTGACTTTCGGTATTCGAATATGACGGTTTTCCACTCGTGCAGAGGGGATCGTACACCATATCTCGATATTTTTTGAATGCCCGCAGAATTCTGCCAGAACCGGTCTCAGGAATTGGTAAAATTGTGGATTTTCTCTCGGAGTATCGGCATCGAAAGGAATTCTGGCGTAATCGAGCATTTCGAATTTATGATCCGATATGCGGTGAATTTTAACTATCTTCAGATCGTCATGCCCTAAATCCACACCGACAACAACAGCTTTTCGGAAAGACACCGGGTTGCTGAACGTCTTCTTAAGACCGTCGCCGAAGGATTTTTTCTTAGGATAGTCGGCCGCGACGGTGCTTGCATTGTTTTCGTCGCGTATCAGATCAAGCAGCCGCTCGGTTGATGATATTTCATCCTGTTTTGCCAAAATGACTCTCCGTGGTTTTGTTAAAAATGCAGAAAAACACCATCTGTCAGGCGCTACGAGCCCCTTCAGCTAAAATTACATTAAAAATCAACACTACCAAAATTTACATCGATGAATCATCATTAATTGACGGATGGCAGATAACTAGACTAATTAATTCATAAAATACCCGTAATGTCAAGAAATAACAGCCCATTAAATCGTCTCTTTTCGGATATAATTTCCGCAAAATGTATAACGTACAGCGCCGACTCTTGGCGCTTTTTTGAGATCGTGTTCTTT
>WOR8_10003268_pt1 | contig 18999 bp, 14 predicted proteins | sample DeeMarSeWOR38_10_FD_19890 | JGI IMG/M metagenome (IMG submission 19890)
TAATGGTCAATCCCAGACCGGTTCCCCCATGCTCCCTGGTAATGGAAGCGTCCACCTGTTCAAAGGATTTGAAAATATCTTCAATTTTATCTTCTGGGATGCCAATACCGGTATCTTTCACACATACCTGCACTACATCCTGCTTTTCAACTGCAGATACCTGAATGTTACCTTCACTGGTAAATTTGATGGCATTACCAATCAGGTTATGCATAATCTGATATATTCTTTCTTCATCAGCTTCCACCAATGAAATGGTTGGATCAATTTCGTTTACCAAGGTAACAGGTTTACCTTTGATCAATGACTGACTGATCTGAATAACCACGTCGGTCACTGTTCTTAGATCAATTGGTTTTATGGCAAGCTCTAGTTCATGGGTTTTAAGTTTAGAGAAATCAAGAATGCTGTTCACAAGGCTGGAAAGACGTTTCGCTGATGAAATTATCAATGACAGGTTTGACTTCATCTCATCGCTGGGTTTGCCAGCCACACCATCCTGAAGAGATTCAGTGATTCCGATAATTCCTGTTAAGGGCGTTCTGAGTTCATGCGAGGTATTGGCAAGGAATTCATCTTTCAGTTTATCCGCTTTATTCAATTTCTCATTAAGCAAACGCTCCCTTTCCAATTCCTTTTGTTTCCTGATCAATGTTTTTTGATGTGATCTATTATATGCATAAAATATTCCAATGATTATCAATCCATAGATCGTATAAGCCCACCATGTCTTCCAGGGGGGTGGATCAACCTTTATTGCGAGTATCGTAGGAGTATCATTCCAAATACCATCACTATTAGTGGCCTTCACTTTAAAAGAATAGGTTCCCTGATCGAGGTTTGTATAAGTAGTAAAACGTTTACTCGATGAGGTATAATTCCATTGTTCTTCCAATCCTTCGAGCATGTATGCATATTGAATTTTATCAGGATTTACATAATCAAGTGCTGAAAAATCAAAAGAGAAAATTTTCTCCTTGTAATTAAGGTTAATCGATTCAGTAAGCTCTATGGGTTTATCCAATAAAAATTGATATGAATATTCAACTTTTCCTTTAGATTTTAGAGGTACTGGTTGATTAAATAGGTAAAAACCCGTAATGGCAACTTTTGGACGACTTTCTCTCGGTATGACCTTTTCCGGATTAAAAACTGTTAGTCCGTTTACTCCACCAAAATAAAAGAGACCATTTTTACTTTTATAGCATGCTCCTCGAGAAAACTGATTACTTTGAAGTCCATCTTCTAAATAATAATTGCTGAATGTCGATGACTTTTTGTTGTATTTTGATAAACCTCTGTTGGTGCTAATCCAAAGGTTACCCATATCGTCTTCGAGGATACCCGTTACGGAATTGTCACATAAGCCATCATTTACTGTAAATCTGATAAAATTTTTATCTTTTCTGTTAAATCTATTCAAGCCTTCTCTTGTTCCTATCCAGATGATGCTGTCAAGATCCATAAAGATCGTTTGAATTGAATTTCCAGAAATAGAAAGAGAATCATCTTTATCATTTTTATATATAATTACTTCATTTTTCTTAAAATCTTTATATATCAGACCATATAATGAAAATCCAAACCAAATTTTGTTAGGGGTTTCAGGCAATATGGCAAATATTCTTTCAGATCCTTCATGTAGAAATTTTTCAGTTTTAAGATCCATTAAACTATAACCCCAATACGTTCCAATCCATAGTCTATTGTTGTTATCCTTTTTGATGTATTCTACTACATTATGGCTGAGTGTTGTTGAATCTGAAGGATCATTTGAAAATCTTTTATATTTTCCTGTATGTAAACTATATTTATAAAGTCCATCCCCACTAGTGCCAATCCAGATATTTTGTTCATTATCTTCCTCAATACTCGTAACATATTTTTTACTAAAAAATTTACCAAATTCAGAGTTAATGAATATATCATGCTGTTCTTTATTATTTATTATATTTAATCCACCTCCAGAGGTGGCGATCCAGATAGATCCTTTACTGTCTTCAAAGATATGTGAGATTAAGTTACTTGAAAGCCAAGAATTTGAAGATTGATATATTTGAAATGGATTTTTAGTATCAAGAATATTAATTCCCTTTCGGTTTGTACCTACCCAGAGTAACTCTTGATCGTCCAGAAAAAGACAATTCAGAGAATTTTCGTTAAGCCCCAAAATATTTTCCTTAGTTGAGGTCCATTGCTGAAATTTATACGAATTCAGATCTATTAAATATAAACCAGGACCAGCTGTACTTACCCATACTTCATTTGGATTCTTAGACTGAGTTATATCAGTTGTGGCTTCAAATGGATTTCCATCAATTATGACCCGTTCAAAAGATTTAGCTGTTATGTCAAAAGACAACAAGCCACCAAAGGATCCAAGCAGTAATTTTCCATTCCCATAAGGAATAATATCACGGATAGTATTATACGACAAAATTTCATCTCCATTTAAAGAAGGATCCTCAAATTTATAATTTATAAATTTTTCATCCGTAGTGCTGAATTCCGATATTCCAAATCCATTGTGTCCAATCCAGATTTTTCGATCATTCTCGATAAATATACCTGCTGACCAATCCTGTGGCATTCCAAATGGATTGTTTGAATCATACTTATAAGGGGAACCAGTAACCCAGACTATTCCTTTTGAATCCTCTTGTATTGTATAAACAAAGATGCGCCCAAGATCTCTGCCATTGACAGTATCTTTAAAGATATAAAAGGTTTCAGTTTCCCTGTCAAATAAGTTAAGTCCACGAGTTGTACCGATCCACATTCTGCCTTTTTTATCCTCGAAAATAGAAGTGATAGTATTGATTGAAATTGTATTATCTAAATTGGGATCGTTTTTATATACTTGGACTGATTGTCCGTCATAACGATTTAAACCTTCATACGTTCCAAACCACATAAATCCCTTGCTATCTTTAAATATTGTTAAAACACCATTATTAGAGAGGCCATCGTCAATTGTCAGATGCCTGAAAGCAATATGGTCGTATTGAGCAACAGATAAAAGGGGCAGAACAATAAAAAAGATCTGTAGCAACGTCCGCCTGAATATTATAGAGCTAAAAATTGATCGCATTAAAATTAAAAATACATTTTGAATATAACAGAGATTTTTCATTTTCGACATTCCCTTTTTATCACCACTCCGATCTATTAATTCGGATCAGAGAATCAGGCAAGGCAGAAATGAATATTTCCTGCATTTGGTATTCTTAAACGAATATCATTTCAATATAGCAAATTTCTTTTTCAGAAATAAATAAAACCTGAAACCGGATAAGGGATGGCGAGGAAATAATTAATCCGGGCAGCAGCCCGGATTAATTATGATTTGACTTTTTATCATTTTCTAGGGATTCTGGTCAGATTCACTTATATTCTCATTAGAATCGATCTCTCCCTGTGGTATTCTTAGAATAAATATATCCGAATTGGCCGGATAATTATATCTGTAAACATCCGGATGATTCCCTGTTCTGATAAGCGGAAGCTGCCGTCGCCTGATGTCCATAAAACCCGCCCCAATTTCGCCGTAGAGTTCCTTTCTTCGTTCCACTAAAATTTCATCGATAAGTGCCTGGCCCGTATTCCCTGATTTTACTGCATTAGGATCTCTATTGGATTGTAAGGCAAACAATACATCTCCCGCGTCGGATTCACCAAGTTCTGCTTTCGCCTCCGCTTCAATCAGGTACATTTCCGCCGCCCTCATCATCACCACATCATCCGAAAAATCTTCGTTCTGAACAAATTTGGTGGTGATATAGTAGTAATAGTCTGTTGGAGCTCCACCATAAAATTGGGCCAGGAACAGGTTTCTAACATCAGTATCGGAAAACAGACCTACAAAATCATCGTTTGCAAATGCATTATTGTAGCCTAAAATAAAGTGATCAAGGAAGGATGCAGGATTCCCATAATAAATTGTTTGATCATTTCTTTGGGGGAATCCCCATAGCCATTCAGGATTTTCGATTTTGTTAAATCCATCTCCATATTGATCCGCAGCCAACGAATATCCGTTTCTTGCTGCTATCGCAGCATTTTTTGCATCTTCCCACTGTCTCATTTCCAGTTTTACCCTGGCCAAAAGTCCATATGCAACATTTATATTGATATTGCTCTTCAATAACCTCTCTCCACCCGGATCGAGATTTTGAACTGCATAGTCCAGATCGCCTACGATCTGATCATAGACAGCTTGTAGGGTTCCTCTGGATTCTCCAACACTTTCAATAGAAGCAGGTTCCGTATATACTGGTATTCCAGGGGCATTTGGATCGACTGAATACGGATGTTGATATTCACGGATTAAATTAAAATACGACCATGCTCTAAGCGCACGAGCCTCAGCGATAAATTTATTTTTGGCACTTTCAGGAAAATCAGTTTCTTCTACTCCGTTGATGATTATATTGGTTTGATTTATGTTTTCATAAAGAAAATCCCAAATGAACCTGACCTTGTAATAGTTTGAATTCCGGTTTTGGTGACGGTAATCCCACTGATACCAACCATTTGGAATCATAATGTCGGTTCCTTTTACTACCCGGGTCAGATTGATCCCGACAACGCCCCAGGTGTCAGTATATCCACCAGATTTCCCGTCAACACTTTGCCATTGACTTCTTAAATTCCGATATATCCCATTAAAGTGTGCCCTTACTCCATCTTCAGATGAAAAAACATCCTGAGGAGCCACTGCAGTTGTAGGTTTTGGCTCATCCAGAAACTCATTACAACTCATTGAAATGAATACTAAACCAAAGATCAGTATAGCTTTATGTATGTGCGAATTCATTTTTTTCATTTTTCAGTTCGTTAGAAACCAAGATTTAATCCAAATGATAATGTTTTGAACATAGACGATCTATTATTCGTTAATCCCTTAATATTTACCTCAGGATCCAGGCCTTTATTCTTACTCCAGGTCCAATAGTTATCTGCCTGGACAAATACTCTCAAAGATCGGAGTACTTTGGAATTACTAAGTATTGTTGGGCCTAGTGAATATCCGAGGGTTACATTTCTCAATCGGACATATGTATTGTCCACCAGGAAATTCGAAGATCGTTGATCCACATCTGAATTACCCGTATTCAATCTGGGTACATTGGTTACATCACCGGGTTCCTGCCACCTGTTCAGAATATCTCTGTGCAACTGATATCCCATGTTATTATACCCGTGCATTAGATTTGCATAATCGTAATCGTGTACCTTACCGCCATGGCTGGCCGCAATTAAAAATGCAAAGTCGAAACCCACGAAGCTAATTTCGCTCGAGAATCCCCATCGCAACTTGGGCAATGCACTACCGAAATCGTATCTGTCTGCTTCATCATAATTTTTAGTGGTCGTTTTGCCTACAACATTATCTTCTGCATCCATTTCATCCATATACCACATCGCTGCACCATCTTCGGGATCAACACCTGCCCATTCCTCGATATAAAATTCATAAATGGATGATCCTTCCTTTAATCGTAGTGGCCCTACCAGAATTTCTTCCTGCGGAAGTTTCGTGATTTCGTTTTTTTCAAATGAAATATTGAAACTGGTATTCCAGGTAAATTTATCACGCTGGAAATTAATAGAATTCAAAAGAATCTCAACCCCGGTATTTTTCAGATCCCCATTATTTTCCTGAACGCTTGGATAACCCAGTGATCTTGCCAAGGGTCTGTCAAACAACATTCCAGTAGTCAATTTGTCGTACCACTCAACAGATCCTGTTAAACGATCATTAAAGAATCCAAAATCGACTGCAATATTTAACATATTTACTTTTTCCCATGAGATGGTGCTGTTGGCCAAGTAGTTAAAAAATACTCCTGAATTGTCAAGATCATCATATCCGGTTTCGAAAGCACTGATATACGGGAAATAAACTTCAGCGCCATCTTTATCAAGGATTTTATTGTTTCCTAATTCACCATATGATGCCCGCAGTTTTAAATAGGATAAAGTACCTACATTGTCAAAAAAGCTTTCGTTACTTAATATCCAGGAAGCCCCAAACGAAGTAAACGTACCCAATCTGTTGTCAGGAGAGAATTTGCTTGATTTATCTCCTCTAATTGCAAGCTCAGCATAATAACGGCCATCATAATTATACGTTGCTCTCCCCAGTAAACTGAACATTCTGTGCTGATTTGTAAAGCCACTGATGTCTTCGAGTGAAGCAGCCGCGTTAAATTCTTTCAATCCATTGAATGGGAATCCGGTTTTTTGCGCATTCAGATATTCGTATTTGAAATTATAGGTTTCCGTAATGAAAGAGGCACTGATAAAATGTTTCCCGAATGTTTTATCGTAGGTTAATTGATTATACCATGTCCAGGCATTCGTGATATTTTTTTGACGCTGAACTCTGCCACTGACATTCTCTCCATCCCCATTATCCGGATTTTCAAAATCAAATCTGTCATAAGTATACATTTCATAAGATAAATTACTTCTGAACGAAAAATCCTTAAGAAACGTGATATCTATATATCCATTCAGATTGGTATAATAACGCTGCCTCTGGATATCATTCAAATGGGTGGTCGCCACAAGGTTCGAAGGTCGCAACACGGGTCGGTTTACATTCACAATCCGGCCAGGCTGGTTTTCACCAAAGTCATATTCGGGATTTCCTTCTTCATCCAGGATTAAACTACCATCCTCATCGCGCATGTATACAGGATAAATATTCGACATCGAACGAATATATTGTACATTATTTGCAAAGGCTAATCCCTCCTGGTAGGGAAAATTCTGATTTGAATAAGAAAATGCAGATTTAGTACCTATTTTCAACCAGTCATTCAATATTGTCTCCAAATTAAGACGGGTGTTTAACCTTTCAAATTTTGAAGTAATTATCTGACCCTCCTGATTGATATATCCTCCAAAGATAAAATACTGAGTTTTGTCATTCCCTCCACTAAATGATAATGTGAAATCCTGCCGAAGGGCATTTTCCCTTGTTAATTCTTTTTCCCAATCCGTTTCCCAAAGCAGGTTAGCTCCACTTATCAGGTTTCCATTAGCATCAATGGGATTGTTAACTCCATATGGATTATACTTAAGATTATCAATCAAATTATCACTGGCATACTGGCCAGGATCTGGATCCGCTATTTCTTCTCCTTCGAATTTTAATGCTTCCCAGGCTAATTTCATATATTCATCAGCATTTAGAAATTCATATTCAGGAATAGCCCGGTTAGAGATTCCGAAGGATGCCGTGATATCTATTTTTGATTCTCCGGTTCTGGACCCAGATTTTGTTGTGATTAATAAAACCCCATTAGCTGCCCTTGATCCATATAAAGCGGAAGCCGACGCATCCTTTAGTACATTTATCGATTCTATTTCGTCTGGACTGATCGAATTGAGATTCCCGTTAAACACCACACCATCTAAAACAATCAGTGGTTCAGCGCTGGCATTAATGGAGGATATACCTCGGATCCGAATGGTGGGATTCTCCCCAGGTTGACCTGTCCCTGTAATGACATTTACTCCCGGTGTAGTCCCTTGCAGTGCTCTTCCAACTGAAACTATTTGTTGATTTTTAATCATACTTTCATCAACCACACCTATAGCTCCTGTAAGCGCCTGCTTTGTTTGTGTTCCATAGGCAACTACAACAATTTCACTGAGTTGCTGGAGATCGTACTCCATCTGAAGATCAATTACTGATTGGGTTCCAACAATGATCTCTCTTCTGATCATTCCTATATGACTGAATACCAGAATACTTTCATCAGATGGAACTTCTATACTATAGTTTCCTTCAATGTCAGATATTGTACCGATGATCGTTCCTTTAACTACTACATTAACGCCCGGGATTGGTATGCCATCTTCCAAAGAATATACTTTTCCACTTATTGTTCTGTCCTGTGCATTTGAAACAAATGCCATACAACACAATAACATGATTGTTATTTGTAATTTGTTTTTCATAGATAAATAATAGTTAGTTGGAATCATTTAAATTTTTGTTTCATTGTTTGAAAATTTTTTTTTACTAATGATTTTTCAATCGATCTCAGTAGTTAAATTATTTACAGAAAGAAACGACTAGGTTCCTCGTTAGCAATTTGAATTTCCATTGCATTGGCTATATTGTTGGTTAACTAATTTTACATTAGAAAAAATTCAGTTTAATTTTTATCATATTTTTCAAACCAAATGTGGTAATCTTCTTTTGTTTGTATAAGTTCAAGATCTTCTATGGATATCTTCGATATTTCATGTGTGTAACATACAGTGTTCGAGGCAGTATTAAATACAACAAGTATTCCATAATCCATTTCCTTGAACCATTCACCGCTGGATGTCTTTTTAATAGGTCGCTGGAGATTGCAGTTTATACAGAGAAGTTCCAATGTCAGGTCCCCGCCCTTACCCATCAGGGAGTTGTACATCAAAATGTTGGTAAACACAATGGCAGGTAAATGTCGTTGTTGCATGGCTGTAATTAATTTTTATTTAAAAAATCAGCCGCACTAATATCTATCTTAATACAATTTAAGAAATTTTATGGAAAATCAACGATTATAGATCAAAAATGAAGAATTTCTCTCCTTCGTCAAGACTTCGGCGGGTGAAACAATTGACAAAATATTGGAGAAATTGAATCTATGTGATTAGGTGGCGTGGTGATATAGCGGTTTAAATGTACAATTCAAAATCAATTTAATAACAGGATAATATATTTGACCAAAAACTTACACTAACCGTAATTTATCCGTTACTCAATTTACCCTATCTGTTGCTCCGCATTCCCGATATACAGTTTTACCGGTCTACTGATTTCTCCTTTTGCTGCCCGTTCATGTGTTTTTCCACCTGAGCATAATTTTACGGATTGGCAATTTTCTCTGTCCGGCTTTTTAAAACAGCAATGGCTTCTTTCTCTGATTGAAACATATCATTGATATTGACAAGGTGATCCGCCAACTTTTTATAATTTTTTCTCATCAGATAGATCCAGACAAGAAGGAAGTCCAGTTCAGCAAAAACAAGCGCCTTGTTCTCCTGATATTCTTTCAGGTTGGACTGAAGATGATCCGGATGTAGTGTCCAGTGTAGACCTGGTTTGATATGATGACTGATATGATAACCGTCATTCCAGCATTTATGATTGTATTTTGTATTAATACATGTGATACTGTTTTTATATGAATTTCCGGGATCTTCATGATCGAGAAAAGAGTGCTGTGCCCAGTTACCCATCATCATAATCAATCTGGATAGAAAAAACGGAAGTACAAATACCCAGAGTGTGGCCTGCCAGCTAATAAAAGCCAATCCGATACACATCAGAATAAAAACGATTTCTCCCCGGATCACCCTGTTTCGAAGTTTATTCTGATTTCGCCGGTCGAAATAGATTGACAGAGTAATGGCACCAAGAAAAAAGAAATTCATAAAATACAATAAAAAATCACCAAGACTATCCCGCTGATATTGCATAGTACTGCTTAAATCTTTTTCCAGATTGTTTTCTCTGTGATGCATTCCCAGATGATGGCTGGCGTAGGTGTCAGGAGTCTGACCGAAAAAAGGCCCTATAAACCATGGCAGGTAATAATTAGCCCAACCATATTTTTTTTTAAACCAGGTTCTGTGACTGGTACAATGTAACATCAATCCAAATGGACCTTTAAATACAAAATTGTTAAAGATAAAATATAAAACGGCGATTAGCCACCACACCCAACCCTGAATAAAAGGTAAAAACAAAAGAATACCTAAGGGAACCATAATGAATGTAATTTTTTTTGTCAGGTAAACAAAAGGAAGGTCGCGTTCATCGCGAATGCGCTTCAACCAGAATTTATCAACAGCATTATATGACGTAGGATTGAAAACAGGATCACTGATTTGAGGTAAAGATCTCATAAAGATTTGGTTTTTATATTATTTAAAAGAATTCCAGGTTTGACTAAAACGGGCACCCATATCATGTAACCTGTAAGAAGCAACCGGAATATTTCCAATAACTCCTAAAGTTAAAATGGGGTGTCTAATATACATAATATACCCGAAGTCTTCACTATCCTTTACATATAGTTTTAAAAAAGAACCTTAGCGAACTGCAGGATGAGTTTATGAGAGACAGAATATTGATAAAAGAGAACGAAAAAATCAATTGAAAGATAACTATCATGCATAACACACCCATATTTGGTGTCCATCTTCTGGAAAAGTTACAATCAACTACATATATTTTATAGTTAGCATTGATATTTGAATTGTACGGAATGGGATGATATCTTCATGGATAATGTGGTATTTTAATTACCATTTGTTATAATGGTTAAAGATTCAAATAATGAATGTCGACTGTACGGATTCAACAGGAACGATATTGATTATTCATTTAAAGGAATCCGTGAACTACCGGTCCTGGCTCTTTACCGGGTATTCAATCCTGGCATGCATTTTCCCAGGGTTCTTCCCAAGGGGCTGAAACGGCAACTATTCTCAAAGAGTCCTTTTTACAACGATATTATAATAATGATTGGATTGATGCTATGGTGGTTTATTATCGGGGGGAACTTATCGGGGAAAAATTGATTTTTTAAATTTTTGATACTTTGACTGCCGTTTGTGTTTGACATAGCCAGAAGGCTCACTTTACCTTAATTTTTATTCAGAATTGATTACAGCGTAATTTAATAGTGCAGATTTATTTAATCAGCGTAAGCTCACTGAGAAATACCGGAATAATAAATAAGTGCTTCCAGAATAGGAATAAGATCTACATTGTAAATGTTTACTGATTCCGGTGCTTTTAATATTACTGGTGAGAAATTCATGATGCCAGTGATTCCACATTCAGTTAAATTATAGCACACTTCCTGAGCAGCAACGGCTGGTACAGCAATAACAGCAATTTTTACCTTATATGTCTGAATTATTTCATGCAACATATCCATTGGATATATTGGTATATTATAATTCTTTTTCAATTTTACAGGATCAATATCAAAGACACCTGCAATTTTAATATTACGTTTTTCGAATCCTTTGTATTTGATCAGTGCTTCTCCAATATTACCCGACCCCATAATGATTATATGTTGAACAACATCCTTATTAAAAATAGTATTTATTGCATCCAATAATTCATTAATATTATAACCTCCCTTCTTTTTCCCGTGAATTTTAAAATTGGAAAAATCCTTCCGGACCTGTTCGGGACTTACACCGCTTTCTTTTCCAATCATATAGGAATAGGTTGTATCTAAGCCGAAATTTCTAAATTTTTCGAGACACATCCTGTATCTAAGCAAACGTCGTATATTTTCACCTATTGCCATTTGCTTTTTCTTAGTAATGTAGAAAAAAAATAGCGAAATTCAAAATTCCCGGGGTTTTATTGGCTTTTTTAAAATGTTTTCAGTATTTTATACTAAGCGTATAATGTGAATTTGTGAACAATAAATCACATATGTCACGATATCAGAGAAACATATCAATTATCGTGATCGGAGCCTTGTAGAAGACAAGGTATTTTTTTCATGTTCTTTGGATAGTATTCTTTCTTTCAGTCATTTAATAATAAAAATGACTAGCTGTGGATAAAAATAGCTACATCGGAGTCTACTTTTATAAAAGTTCGAAGGGACATCTTTCAAACTTAGATTTCTTAGAACTTGTTTCTTACGCTAAAAGTCTAAATAGAGTTACAGTAGTATGGTATAATTCAGATATGTCATTATCTGAATCAGACCGGGTCACATCATTAATTAAAGAAAAAAAAATAAATCGTATTGTAATTGCAGGTGAAGATCAAGGTTATCTAAAGCCCTTCTTTACTAAAGCTATGGTTTCTGTAGGTAAAGCTCCTGAAAACGTCGTACTAGCAAGCTTTAAAGAGCGTGATGCAATAACAAAAGGGGATACTGAACGGGCAAAAGCAATATTAGCCTGTAGTTTATATGGCATTCCTTTTGAAACAGTTGTTTCACCAGAAGAAGCAACAGTAAATCCTGACACAGTCGTAATAGGTGCCGGAATGGTATGTATTCAGGCATCTCTCGAAATAGCAGACAGTGGTAACAAAGTATATCTTGTTGAAAAACCGGTACCATAGGTGGACATATGGCAAAGTTTGATAAAACGTATCCTACTTTGGATTACACAGCCTGTGTCCCCACACATAAGATGGTTCAGGTAGGTCAACATCCTAATATTGAACTTTTAACTTTCAGTTGTTCATATGGAAGAATGGGCTGACCCAGGACTATTAAAGGAAGTCCGTAAATATGGGAAATTCGATGCCAATGCATGCCTTAATTGTGGTGGCTGCACAATTACCTGTGCTTTATCGTCAGACGAGACAATCGTATCACCTCGTTTGGCTATTGAATATGTGCGGACTGGATTGAAAAAAAGACTATTAACCAGTTTGGCTCCGTGGCTTTGTTATTACTGTGGTGACTGTTCTAAATCATGTCCGAGGCAGGCAGAACCTGGGGAGACGATGATGACACTCAGACGATATTTCACTGCAAATTATGACTGGACAGGACTTGCAAAAAAACTTTATACTTCCAAAGTCTGGGAATTTGCTGCGATTTTTATTTTGGCAGGAATGGTTTTTCTTGTATGGGCTTTGCTACCCGGCCTGGGATTACCCACAACTACTGATGGAATGTCCTTTAACGACCTGGCACCAGCAAAAATTGTTCATTTGGTAGATATGGTCGTAGCTATTTTCCTTGCAGGCTTATTACTGTCCTTTGTCTTTAATATGTATTTGAAAACTTTAGGACGTGATAAAAGTCTAAAAATACCACTTAAATTATATTTCACTGAGTTAGGAAATATGATTTTTCATTTTCTTTTCCAATGGCGTTTTAATGAATGTGAAAAGGAAGAAAAAGGGGTATTTAAACGAATTCTTGAAGGAAAGCACAATTACTGGGTAACCCATTTCCTGCTCATGTCAGGTTATGCTTTGTTATTTCTTATGATTGTCTTTTTCTTATCGTGGTTCCAGGGTAAAGACGATTCTTATCATTGGTGGAATATTCAAAGAATATTGGGTATTTATGGAACGATAGTACTTATATATGGGACAATTTATTTTTTAATAAGAAGGATTAAAAAGGATGATGAAAAAAGTAAATTCTCTCACACAACCGACTGGACCTTTATAATACTATTGTTATTGACAACGCTCACAGGAATTGGAATATTTATCTGTCGAGTCAGTAACGCCCCATTGGTTGGATATTATATGTATTTAATTCACCTGATGGTGGCTATTCCCATGCTGATGATAGAAGTACCGTTTTCAAAATGGGCTCATCTTGCATACAGGCCGGTTGCAATATATTTAAACAGGATTAGAGGTAAGGCTTTACAATTGCAAAAACCAAGATATAATAATTTAACTACATCGGAGGTACAATAAAATGAGTGAAAAAGTAGGAGCAGTAGCGGTATTAGGCGGAGGTATAAGCGGCATGCAAGCCGCATTGGATTTAGCGGATTCAGGACTTAAAGTATATCTTGTTGACAATAAATCCGCTATCGGTGGAGTAATGGCTCAGCTGGATAAAACCTTCCCCACGAACGACTGTGCTATGTGTACTATGGCCCCGCGCCTGGTTGAGATAGGCAGGCATAAAGATATTGAAATAATTACATTATCGGATTTTGAAAAAATAGAAGGTGAAGCGGGAAATTATAAGATAATCCTTAATAAAAAACCCAGATACATAGACGAAGAAAAATGCTCCGGGTGCGGAACATGCATAACCAACTGCCCGACAAGAAATATAGTCCAACCCAGGGAAAAAACAAATGTAGAGCTTGAACCACAATTCAAGGACCAAGTGACGGAAATAGTACAGACAAATAAGGATATTAAAGGTCCGCTAATGACGATCCTTCAGCAAATAAATTCTACATATAACTATCTTCCCGAAAATGCCTTGAATTATGTTTCTCAGGAGCTCGACATTCCCCTATCCCGGATTTTTAAGATTGCAACCTTCTACAGCTCTTTTAGTATTGTTCCCAGAGGCAAACATATACTTAATGTTTGCATGGGAACTGCCTGCTATGTGAAAGGAGGAGAAAGGCTGATGGATAGAATAAGTGAGGTTCTTGATATAAAAGTGAATGAAACTACTCCTGACATGTTGTTTACACTTCAGTCAGTGAGATGCATCGGTTGCTGTGGACTCGCGCCCGCTATAATGACAGGAGATACTGTCTTCGGTAAATTATCCACAAAGGATATTCCGGGAATTATTGAAAAATATCAACCAAAGGAACAAGATGTCACAACTAACTCTTGATGAATTAAGAAAAAAAAGAGAAGAAGCTCAAAAGAATATTTATCTCAGAGAGGGAAAATATAGAAGCAAGATAACTGTTCATATGGGAACATGTGGAATAGCTGCAGGTGCAAGAGAAATAGTTTCCGCATTTCTCGGTGAAATTGAAATCTTAACTGATAAGGATGTAATGCTTACTACCTCGGGTTGTGCGGGGCTGTGTTCAATGGAACCGATGGCTACCATTGAACTCCTGAATTCTCCACCGGTTAAATATGTTAAACTGACTCCGAAAAAGGCAAAGAGAATTTTCAAAGAACATGTTCTTGGCGGCAATATTGTCGCGGATTATGCAATTGGTATCGGCTCAGAAAAAGGAGGATAATTTATGGCTGCAAGAAGAATAGAATTAATGCTCTGTACAGGAACCGGCTGTGTTGCTGGCGGAGCCTTTGGAATTTTCGAAATCCTTGAAAAAGAGATCCAGATACAGGGACTTGAAGAAGAGGTGTCTGTTATAATTACCGGCTGTAATGGTTTCTGTGGTCAGGGACCTCTCATGGTCGTTCAGCCCGATGGAATTTTCTATGGATTTTTAACCGCGAATGATATTCCTTATCTGGTTCAGGAACATTTGCTGAAAGGAAGACCTGTCAAACGACTTATGTTTTCTCCCCCGGAAAAGAAAGAGCCTGTACCATTGCTTTCGGAAATCCCTTTCTTCAAAAAGCAGTTGCTTGTTGTTTTGAGAAATAAGGGCATAATTGATCCTGAAAAGATTGATGAATATATTGCCAGGGATGGCTTTGTAGGTCTTGAAAAAGCCCTGACTTCAATGACACCTGAAGATGTGATTAATGAAATTACACGCGCAGGGCTGAGAGGAAGAGGTGGTGCGGGATTTCCAACAGGGACAAAATGGAAGATTTGCAGGGCAGAAAAAAATAATCCTAAATACATTATATGCAATTGCGATGAAGGAGATCCTGGTGCATATATGGACAGGAGTGTTTTTGAATCGGATCCGCTTTCCGCGATTGAAGGTATGATAATAGGAGGATATGCAATCGGCGCTTCCCATGGATATATCTATGTAAGAAATGAATACCCGCTTGCTTTGAAAAGATTGAATTTAGCTATTTCCAATGCAAAAGAATATGGCCTTCTGGGAGATAAGATCCTTGGAACTGATTTCAGCTTTGAACTGGAGATCAGGCAAGGTTCAGGCGCCTTTGTATGTGGAGAGGAGACATCGCTCATTCTTTCTATAGAAGGAAGAGGCCCTGAACCTGTGCAACGTCCCCCGTATCCCGCCCAGTCAGGAATATGGGGCTGTCCAACCGTTATAAATAATGTTGAAACCTGGGCGACTGTCCCTGTAATAATAAACAGGGGAGCAGAATGGTATTCAAAAATAGGAACTGAAACAAGTAAAGGAACCAAGATCTTTTCACTTGTTGGAAAAGTAAATAATGCCGGACTTATCGAGGTTCCAATGGGTATAACACTTAAGGAGATAGTCTATGATATTGGCGGAGGAATTCCCGACAATAAAAAATTTAAAGCTATCCAGACAGGTGGTCCTTCAGGAGGATGTATTCCTGCCAGTATGGTTGATGTACCTATTGATTTTGAAAGTCTCACAAAGGCGGGTTCTATGATGGGTTCAGGTGGAATGATTGTTATGGACGAAGATACCTGCATGGTAGATGTGGCAAAATTTTTCATCCAGTTTACCAATGATGAATCCTGTGGAAAATGTTCAACTTGCAGGGACGGAAGTGAAGCCCTACTCGAGGTTCTGACCAATATACAAAATGGTAACGGGAAAGAAGAAGATCTGGAATTTCTTGAGGAAGCCAGTTATGCCATTAAGGACGCATCAGGATGCGGACTTGGAACTACACTTCCTAATCCGGTTCTATCTACACTTCAATATTTCAGAGATGAATATGAAGCGCATATTAAGGAAAAAAGGTGTCCGGCACTTGTCTGTAAAAATTTAATCAAATATTACATTGTTCCTGAAAAATGTATAGGATGTAAAAAATGTCTGAAAGAGTGCCCTACAGAAGCGATCAAAGGCGACCTGAAATTTGTTCATATTATTGATCAGTCAAAATGCAACAAATGCGGGACATGCCTGGATGTTTGTCCTAAAAAGGTATCAGCAGTTCTTAAAGTTACCGGTAAGGAAATGGAAAATATTACAGGGATTGAAGAACCCTATCCTGTTGTTAAAAAGAAAAGAAGTAGAAAACATGAAAGTTAGCGAAATAGTAAAAATCCTTGATGCCGAAATATTAAGTACTGTTGAAAACGAATCACAAGTAAATATTACTATGGCTTGTGGATCCGACTTGATGAGTGATGTGCTGGCATTTATAAAGTCTGAGTCTCTTCTTTTAACAGGATTAACGACTCCACAAGTTGTATATACTGCTGAGAACGCAGGGGTCAATGTAGTATGTTTTGTAAGAGGGAAAAAACCACGTGGAGAAATTGTTGACCTCGCAAAAGAAAAAGAAATAGTTCTTCTTGCCGCAAAAAACGGAATGTTTGAGTGTTGTGGCAAACTATATAAGAATGGACTTATCGGATGTTTCGAAATCAGTAAACAGAAATCATTAGGCAGTAAAATTTAACAATGCAGAAGTATAATAATAAAACCAATAGAAACATAACATGAACACGTGAGTGTAGTCCAAGGTATGAAAACTATGGATCCTAAAGTGCCATCAAAGACTCAGGAGCTGACCTATGAGTTGAAAGTAAAGCAGGTAATGCGTAAAAATGTTACTTCTTTAAAACCAGATAGTACGATGAACGAGGTAAGAAGAATTCTCAGAGATAATAAAATATCCGGAATACCTGTTGTGGATGGTGATAAATTGGTTGGAATAGTTACCATAGAAGACCTATTAATTTGCCTTCATGAACTTGGAGTTAGAGGAATTGATGAAAAGGTTAAAAGCAGGATGACAAAAAATGTTATTACGGTTTATTCTGATGAACCTATTATTCGGGTTGTAGGTAAATTTGAGAAGACTGGTTATGGACGATTTCCTGTTGTTGACCGAAATAAAAAGAAACTTGTTGGAATTATAACAAAAGGGGATATCATAGAGGGTTTGCTGAGAAAACTTGAGATTGATTATCTGAAAGAAGAAATTCATACATACAGGGCAAGTCATATTTTTACAGATATAAACTCGAACGGTTCTACCCTGATTTTAAGATACCGAATAATAGGGGGTGAATTTACAAAAGCAGGAGAACAAACCAGTAAACTTAGAAAGAATTTATTAAGACTGGGATTCATGCCGGAAACAATCAGAAGAGTTGCAATTTCTGCTTTCGAAGCCGAAATGAATATAGTTATTTACACAACTGAAGGAGAACTTATTGCAAATATACAGCCAGATAAGATAATGATAAATGCTATTGATTCGGGTCCGGGAATTCCGGATGTAAAGAAAGCAATGCGCCCGGGCTATTCCACTGCACCTGACTGGGTAAGAGAATTAGGATTTGGTGCAGGGATGGGATTGCCAAATATTAAAAGCTATTCTGATGAGATGACTTTGGAAAGTGAGGTAAATAAAGGAACAAATTTGAATTTTGTTGTATATACAAAAAAATGAAGATTAAAGATATTGTAAAGACATTGGATTTACAGGTTATATCCGGTGAAGAGTTTCTCGAAAGAGAAGTAACCGGAGGATACGCTGGGGATTTATTAAGTGATGTCCTTGCAAATTCAAAAAAGGGAAATATATGGATTACTTTACAAATCCATCAAAACATCATAGCGGTTGCAAGTTCTAAGGAGCTTTCAGGAATAATAATCGTTAACGGAAGAAAGCCCGAGGAAGAAACGTTGAAGAGTGCAAAGGAAGAAGAAATACCTGTAATAACATGCAATTTATTAACCTATCAAGTAGTAGGAAAGCTATATGAAATTGGAATCAGGTGATATTAAAGAATTTAAAGCAGACATGCATATTCATACCTGTCTTTCGCCGTGTGCAGCAAAAAAGAAAGGATTGGATATTATAGGGATTTGTGACCATAACTCTGCAGAGAACTTTCCTGCCGTGGAAAAATCCGGTAATAAGGAAGGGATAAAAGTTATTGGAGGTATGGAAATTACTACCAGGGAGGAAGTCCATGTCTTGGCGTTGTTTGAAAACGAGAAAGACTTATTTTCAATGCAGGAAGCTGTTTATTCAAATTTACACGGAATTAATGATGAAGAACGGTACGGGCTCCAGGTAGTTGTCAATGAAAATGATGTGGTACTCAGTTTTAATAACAGGTTACTTATAGGCGCTACAGAAATGTCTGTTGAGGAAGTGGTTGATTTAATACATCAATTTAATGGTATTGCCATTGCCGCTCATGTTGACAGAGAAGGTTTCAGTATTATAGCTAACCTTGGATTCATACCTGAAAACCTTGAATTGGACGCACTTGAAATTGTAGAACCTTCTAAAAGAGACAAATTTAATACAGATAAAAACTTTGTTTTTATCACATCATCTGATGCACATTTTATCAATGATATTGGCAAACGATATACCTGTTTTTTAATGAAGGAGAGCACTTTTGAAGAAATCCGGAAATGCCTATCCGGAGAAAATGGAAGAAAAGTAATGATATAACATGGAAGATATCTCTTTAC
>WOR8_10002351_pt1 | contig 18989 bp, 14 predicted proteins | sample DeeMarSeWOR38_10_FD_19890 | JGI IMG/M metagenome (IMG submission 19890)
AACTGGTCGCGCAGATATAGAAATTCCGGCCCGATCAGGAGGGTTGCGCCCAGGGCGATTAGTAAAAGTACGAAGAGATTAGACCTTGGACTTTGGACATTAATGCTGTTTTCTTCTTGTTGCGATCTGCGATCTGCGAGCAAAATGGCTAGGGCTGGAACCAGAACAACCAGCAATGTCAGCAAGCTCCCAATATGCGAGAGCCGCTTCAGTCCAGCCTGCGCGAAAAGCGTGTCCACATCTGGCACACCCTGCCATTGCAGGAACAGTGCGCCCATACTTGGATCAGCCAGTCTGATAGACAATCCAAGCAGCCACGAAATGCGATAGACAATCCAAGCAGCCACGAAATGCCCCATAGGAACAGCACCAACCCTAACGAAAGACCAAGCGCCAGCCCCCACTTGCCTCTCAAATTTTCCACTCTCCAGAGATAGATTAAATAGGCATACAAGGGCAGTAACAACGTAGCCAGCATGACCCACAGATGTACTCCACGTGTCGGGTAGACCAGGTTGGGCAAGATGCCGCCCAATTGCGAAGAAAACCCGAAGTAGAACGGCAGGTATAGCAGGATAGACAGAATCCCAAGCGGGACTCCCAAAACGAAGACATCTTCGCCTCTTTCCCATCTCCCCGTCTCGGGCCGACGCCCTCGTGGGGCGGACGGCCAGCCTGACTCCCTGACCCGTGACAATACATACGCCCCAACGATCAACACCGCCGCGATGAGAATATCCCAGGTGTTGAGGAAAGCCAGTCCGCCCAACAGCAGACCAAGAAAAGCAAACCCTGCTATGTTGACGCGTAAGATGAATCCAAACAGTTTTAACTCACCATGCCAGCCGCCCAGGAACAGATTGAGCGCCGCCGCAATCGCCAGCAACCCAAAGGGAATCGCCAGCACGTGCGGGTGCAAATCTGCATGCAGGAACGAGAAGAACGGGAATTCGTCAATGATTTCTTTGAAACCGCCGCTCAAATCATAATCTGAGATTATGCGCGAGGCACGCCACCACCACAGGTAGCGCTCTGGCGCCCAACCCAGCGGCTCAACCGGTGGATTGCTCAAGTCTCTGATGTCCAACCATGTCCAGAAAGCAGACGTGTTCCCTGACCAGAACAAACCGCGCCTGTGCAGGATTTCGAGAAAGCCCTCAATGTTGGAAACAATCAGCAGGAACAAGGGGGCGAGAAAAGATAAACGAGAAATGTTATTCGGGATTCGTGAATCGAGCTTCGTGTTCTGCGCACCACCCAATTCTTGATTCCCCATTTCCGATTTCCAATGCAATGTAAGCAAGTTATACAGAACGCCATAAGAACCAATTGCCCCCAATGCAAAGATCAGCGCCGTCATCAGGTTGTGCGCCGCACTGCCGGGAACGCCGGTCAGTTTGGCGAGCATGGCTGTCATCACATAACCAAAGTAATAGTACGAGATGGCATAACCGGAAAGCCAGGCATCATGCGGAGGAAAGGTTGGCGAGCGCAGGATGGCGTTGATAAACATCAATTCCATCGGTTTTTCAGCGCTAGTCAACTCCGGGTTGCTGGCACGCGCAAAAGCCAGGAATGCAAAGGCCAGGAAAAATAAGATTTCAACGTTTATGACCAGGCGTCGATTGTGTTTCACCCAACCAACGATGGAAGATAAACCATTGACAATGCCTCCATCGCGAGGTGCCCTTTGGGTGTCTGCCGTCTGCCGTCTGCGGTTGATGGAGCGTAACGCCCAAATGCTCAAGCCCGTCATAATTAGCAATCCGAGCAATAGACCACCGGAATCATTTTGCGAGAGCCCCAGCGAGGTCAGCAGCCAAAAAGCATAGCCCCAGACCAGTAACCCGGCTGCCCGTGAGAGGCTGTAGCCGCGGTCAGTCAACGCCGGAAAGAGCCGGTAGACCAGCGGAAAGGTCAACCAGCCGAGCAGCGTGACAGTCAGGTACCAGGAGAAAAACCAGGCCATAATTATTCGGCTAACGCATCAGGCAAAGTGAAAATCCCATCTGCATCAGGTTCAAATGTTATAACATTGACAACTGCGTCCAGGTTGAGCGGGCCATATAAGTGTGGGAACATTTCGCCTTCCCGCGCGTGGGTCGGCTCAGGCTCGGCGGGCGGTTCCCATTTCAGCTCTGCTTCCAATTTTGACGGATTGATCACCAAAAGCACCAATCCGTGCTGGCCATGATAGAAAGTATTGGCCACACCCACGATCTGGGAGGCTTTCGAACAGTGGATAAAGCCTTCCGTGGACAAACTGTCCGCATGGTAGATGCCATCTTTACCCTGCCAAAGTCCAGCGGGGCCTACGGCAGCAAGCCAGGCGTTGTTAGAGGCGAGGTGGAGAATGGTTGTGTCAGGATTCATTTGTCAAGCTCAGGGCAGGACTTCGTAGATAACAGTTTGCGCATCCCTGTAAACTTCTTTCCATAAATTGCCATCGAATTGTTCGAATTTACGCAAGCCGTCGTCTTCATAATAGATATGCTCCAATTGACCAACAACGATGTAGCGCACGTCATATTTGTTGATGAATTCGCGCACGTAGCTCAAGACGGTGGTGTTGTAGAATTGCCCGACGGCATCAACGCGATCCTGAACACTTAGTGGCGGGCCGAGGGCGCGTTGCTGGCGCTGATGCCAGTTCCAGCCGACCACGCCGGGCAGGCCAGTGTAAATGGTGAAGCGCGAGCACCAGCGATATTCGGGACAGTTGGTTTCAACGATGACCGGCGAGCCTTTGACGTTATCCTGCATCCAGCGGATAGCGCGGTGATCCTGGCTGAGATCCATCGTTTCGGTATCCCAGTATTCGGCATGTGCCATGTACTCCATCGCATCGAATGTGTGCGGGGCTTTTGGGTTTATCCGGTCACTGATTTTATCTGTTGTGGCGGTGACCGTGAAGAGCGCCGCACCCGCGAAGAGCACAATCAGAACGGCCTGCCAGGTGTTGCGCCAGCGTGGTCGCCAGGTATGGACATCAGACAATACCCACACAAAGGCCGCTCCACTGCTGACGGACAGCAGCGTCCAGGCCTGCAGGTAGAACTTGAAGATGGTATTCATACGGCCGATGTCACCGCGCACAGTAAAGAGCTCGACCACAATCGTGATCAACAATGAGGTCCCTATCCAGAACAGGACCAGTCGCTTTGTATCCGGCTGATCTGGCCTGAGCATCAGCACGCCTGCCCAGGCTGCCAGCGGCAGGGCGATCCAGCCAATCGAGACTTTGCGATACGCCAGGTAGAGCAGCAACACGATGAAAAGCGCCAATACCAGTTCAAGCAGGAGTTGGAAAGGTTTTAGTTTTTCCAGTGAAGAGACTGGTGTGGCCGCCATCCATTGACGAGTTTCCCAGATCAGCCAGGAGAAAATGACGAACAGGAATAATCCCCAGTGAGTCAGGTAGGATGCCATGGGCGTCTGGCTGGCCGTCCACGGGTCGAGTTTGCTGTAGGCCTGGCTGTACGCAGAGCGGTAAGGCGCATATAACCAGAACGAAAGCGCAGTCAATAACGCTACGCTCAAAACCGTAAAAATAATTCGTTTGACGGTTGGCGATAGATTGGGCAGCCAGTTTGCGCGTGGAACATCGCTAGCGCGCCAGATTGCGTACGCTACGGCTGTTAATCCTACTGGCAGGTAGGTGTAGATGTCTGACAGATTGGTTGGATACAAGGCCCCAATCACGAGCGCACCGGCAAACAGAGAGAACAACGAAGTGCGGCGAGCGCGCACAGTTGCCAGGGCCCAGGCGATGACAAAAGTCGTCATCACCAGGACGATCATGTGCGCGTGCAAGTCGCTGTACAAAAAGGTAAATAACGGGAATTCAGTGATCTCATTGCCCGGCCCTGGCGGGATAACGCGACTAGGGTTCCAGTACCATTCGCCGCGCCCAATGGGCAGCACCACACCCTGGAAAACCGTTTTGTAAACTCCCTGCGCGGCATATACCAGCCGTTGGATAAAGTCCACATCAGTGATATTTCCGCCCGGCGCGGCGAGGCGTGCCAGCGCCTGGAACACCATCTGGATCGTGCCCAGGTTCCCGATCAGGACCATCATGACTGCAGCGGTAATACCACCAATAAAAGGCAGGGAACGTAAAATAGAGGATGGGGAGCGGTCACTACTCTTTATGCTCTCAACCAAATTCCACCCAATCGAAAACGCGCTGGTGGCTACAATAGCAAACAACGTTGGCAGGATGAAGTTATAAGCGATTGAAGGCACAATGCCGAGCAGCTTAACCGGCGTGCCCACCAGCACAAATCCGTAGTAATAATAATTGATGTACCCGCCCGCAAACCAGGGGTCATATGGCGGGAAAGTGGTGCTCTTGATGACCGCGTTCAAGTACGAAAAGTCCATTGGACGTTCACCGCCTTTGGACGGATGCCACAGGTCAGGGTTGCCCAGGCGGACCAATAAATCAAACAGGAAGAAGGACAGGAAGATGCCCTCGACCATCAGGAATTTGCGGCGGTTGGACTTCCACTCTTCGAGCAGTTCATCCCTGCGCATCCATCCAAGGCTGATGCCTGCCACCGCTATGGCAGCAAATACCAGCCCAATGGTGAGCCGTGTGTGCGGCACGCCCGCCGACCCCAGCAGCCAGGGCACATACGCCAGGATAACGAGTCCCAGTGTGCGTGCGAGTGCATAACCCTTATCGCCCAGCCCTGGCATGACCAACCTGATAATAGGATAGGTAAACACGCCCAACAAGAAGACGAATAGATACCAGATTATGAGTCCAATAACGGGATACTTGTTCTGCAACCAGTCGTAATCAAACAAGTCTGACCACGTTCCGCCCGCCTGTTGTTGCGCCAGACGGTCATCCGTCAACATCATGCTTTTATAAGAGGAAGCTTGCCTGGGCGTCAGACGGACAACATTTGTCAAGTCAACTGCCCCGAGAATGGAGGCAACCTGCTCGGCGTTATAGTCCGCGCTCTTCTTGAAGATCAACACTTTGGGATGATCGTAAAATGTGAAGGCTTCTTCGGCGGCCTGGTCGTTGATGACGATTGGCCCAAGCCCTTCGATGCCACTCACCTGTGCCTGCGGCACTGGCGCGGGCAGGGCAAGTTGTGGATAAGGCTCAAAAACGGCTGCTAACTCAAAGTCCAGATTCCCTTCAAACATACCGGGTTGTGCCACGCGGTAACACTCGATGATGTTGCGCTCCGGCGGGCAGCCGATCAACTCACGGTAATAGACTGTCGTCAGCGGATAGCGTTCCGGCAGGCGCGTGATCTGCGCGTACTGATGGTTGGTCGGGATAAAGATGTAATCGGTCTGATTGAGCGTTTCCGTGAAGCGGGTCAGTTTTTCATCGTTGTCATCCCAGTAGACCTGGAAGTTCAGGTTACCGCGATAGATACCGCCGAAGCCGTCGTATCCATCGATGCGGAAGGGCAGGCCATAGTCGTAATCAGTTTCGTTGGTAACGGCGGAGCCGGAAAACGTGAGCAGGCTGGCGTCCGTTGTGAAGCGCAGGATGTAATTCTGTCCAGATGAAACCGTCACCGGGTGGTCCAGTGTCAACACAGCAGGTTCCCCACGCGGATCTTTTCCGGGCGAGAAATCCTGTGCCAGGCTGGCGCGTGCCAACACATAATCCGGATTTGACGCATCAAAGAAAGTCAGGCTGAGTGTTTGTGGTTGCCCTTCCAATTCCGGTGGTGCGGAGGGGTCTACCACATGCCCCAGAAAAATCTCAGTGACCACACCATCGCGCCGTGCGCTGAACGATGCATCGTAAGGCACACCTGCCTGGACAGTTGAGCCTTCGAAAAATGCCAGAGGCTGGTTGTAGATTCCGTCTCCCGGTGTTTGGATACGGATGTTGATCGGCCCGGGCACATTTTGGTAGATCCAGCGCGAAGCCGCCATACGTGATTCTTCGCGCACGTAGATGGTGTGGAAGGCATAAGCCCAGGCGGCGGTCGCGATGAGCACAAGGATGCCGATGATTGATGCAAACACTGTTTTCCAGGTTGGCCGTTTAGCCGTTTGACCGTTGGAATGGGATAACGAGGCAACAGAATCACGGGAAAACGAGAAAACAATCCAGGCCGCCATCATCGCCAGCAACGGATAAATGGGAAGCTGATAACGCATGGTCGGGTTGAATTGCATAGACTGCCAGATGAAATAGAAAGCCGTCCAAATCCACAGCAGGGCATGCTTCCATTCGCCCTTGATCATGCGCCAACCCATGTACAGGAAACCAGCCCAGGCCAGGATTCCCAGCGGCAGGCCCAGTCCCCAGACAGTTAGGTTCGTGAAGGAATACAAATGCGTGCGCCGCGCCCATTGCAAGTTCCATGGCAGGTCAGCGTCGCCGCGTGCCTGTACACGCTGTTCAGCGATATTCGCCAGCCATTGTTCGCTGGGCATGATGCCATCGAAGGCGTAAGGTTGGAAGATGCGGAACGCGAGAAAGGCAGCGATGCCGCCAGCGATGAGATAGACAAGGATGCGATTCCAGTAACTTGAGACCGTTGAATGTTGACTGTCGACTGTGTTTTCCTGAGTTATCTGGCTGTTATCCACCTTCCATTGCCCACGATCCACTGTCCACGCACGCAACACAAACGCCCCCGGTAAAAGCAGCGCCAGCGGGAAAATGTTGACCTTGGAGGCCATCGCCATGCCAAAGGCGACACCGAAGCCGATGCTGAGCCAGAAGAAGGGATCGCGGATGAAACGGGATTCGGGCTTTGAGCTTTGGGCTTTGTCTTCATCATTTTCGGATTCTTGCTCAACAGCTTCCATTTCCCGATTTCCGATATTCGCTTTCCGCGTAACAATCTCCACCGCAAAATAAATCGTTAAAAACGCAAACAGGTTGACAAACAAATCGGTCGTGAAGAAATGCGACTGCTGGATCTGCATCGCAGCAAAAGCGGAGAAAGCTGCTGCCAGCAAGGCTGTGCGCCGGTTATACAACCTGGCCACAATCAGATACAGCAGGAAGATCGTGCCCAGGTCAGCCAGGGCTGAGAACTGGCGACCCAACAGCTTCAACGAGCCTGCATCGGTCTGCCCCAGAATTTCCCCCGTGTAACGGATGATGAACATCGGCAGCGTGCCATACACAAAGAAGGCATATCCACGATTGTGCGGGTTGAGCGTGGATTTGGCCGTATTGAAATAATCGCCAATGCCCATCCAGCGTTGCTGCTCTTGCGGGCACTGATCAATTTCAAGATTAGGATCGATGCACTCGTGCGCGCGCAAATTGGAGACCACACTGGTCAGAAAGCCTTCATCGGGATGCTGGTGCTGCAACTCGCCCCAATCTGCACCAGAGAGACGCAAAAACGCCGCCGCCGCCAGCACGGCAATCAGGAGCACATCGTAAATCCAAGGGTGATTTTCTTTCATTCGAAAACTATCTATTGAGCGGGCACCGAGAATATCCAGAAATCATGCCCATCCACTTCTGAGTCAAACAATTCGAGCGTGCCGCCCGGGTATAACTCCCAGAGAAGGTCCAGGGTTTCCTGATCATTGGTCTCCGGCAAAATCTGATTGGCCTTCACAAGAAACAGCTTGGGCCCCGGCAATTGTACCGTCTCTGGCAGGTTATCGCGCCACATGGCAAAGTCCCGGTTCGGGATGCCCGCCCACACGCCTGGCAAACGCGTATCGACCCAATGCGGGAAGGGCACGATCCAGACTGTGTCGGTTGTGCCGTGCGTTTTATCGAACTGCTTAATGACGGCTCCCATATCCGATGAGTTCCAGGCGCCGGTCAGGAATGAGCCATAATATTGACGGAAGACCAAATCATAATTCTGGACTCCCGACCAGGCCATCATAACCACAACCAGCCCCCAGACGAAACCCATGCGCAACTTTCCACGGCCTGTGCCTGCTTCCGTTGCCCTCAACGCTGCTGAAACGACAGCGTCCAGCGCCAGCGCCACGATGACAAAAGCCGTCACATACGCGCCACCTGCACGGTTCAAGGCAGGATTCTCCGCCGGATATGCCAGGGACAAGATCGAGGGCATCGCCAAAAGCGGAATGGACAGAAGCAGGAACAGGTCCAGCCAGTGGCGCTTGCGGATGTAGCGCACGAGCAGGAGCAGAATCCCTATCAAAAAGAGCGCGGCAGAAACCACATCCAACGCCGGTCTGTGTGTCACCGAATGCACCCAGATCTCGCCATTGTCCCAGTTGAACATGCGCAAACCGTTCCAAAGATTCGAGAAGAATATTTGCAGGGCCGGTGCGGGCAGGGGTTGTTCGATGCTTCCCACACGGGAGAAAGCGCGATACGAGAAAGCATCCGGGCTATCGATTGTATAACGCAGTAGAGGTATGAAAATGACTAGTGAAGCCAGGCCTAGAATGACCAGCCACAGAATAGCATCACGCCGCACTCCCCTGGATTGGGCATGAATAAGATACAGTCCGACGGCGATCACTACCACAATTGGCACAATGCGAATGGGGCTATATCCATGCAGGCCAAGCCCCAGGAACAGGCCGGAGAGAATGAAATCGTTGCGGTTGCGCGTGCGCAGGCCGCGGATCAGGTAATATAACGTGGGCGCAACAAACAGTGGGTAGAGCGGGAAACGCAGTCCCGCGCGGCTGATCACGTTCGGCCAGTAGCCAATGCCTGCAAACAATAGCGCAAACAGCCCCACACGCTGGCCACCAATTTCTTTTCCCAGCAGGTATATGTAGGGCAAGGTCAATATTCCAAACAGAACCGTGCCGATTTTCAAACTCAGGAACGAAAGACCTGTGCCGAAAACCCAACTCATCAGCAAAGTCCAATACATCTGGATGGCTTCACGCCCGGTGTTGCGCGGGAAGAAAATGTGCGTTTGCCCCTGCGAAACTTCGTACACGTCCAGGATCTTTTCAGCGTGATCGCTGAACGGCTCCGGCGGGACAGTGTTCACCTGATAAACGCGGAAGAAGATCACCAGCGCAGCCGCGTAAATCAGCAATAGACCCCATAGGATTGCACGGCGCCGCTCCTGCGCATTACGTTCCTGTCGAATACGCCGGTACGGCAGCCACAAGGCATAAACCAAAAAAGCAATCGCAAGCAGCCAGATAGATATGTTGCCCCAGGTAAGCAAGTTGTCGCCAAAACTTGCAAAGGCCGCAAAGGCTAATATGGTGGCGCTGATCAAAGGGATCAGCTTAACTGTTTCCGGGTCAGTGCGGTCGTGATCGGGCAGCAAGGGCTGCAAGCGGATTTCGCGCCGCACAATGCTCCAGATGAGCAGCCCAAACGCTACGGCATAAAAAGCCATCGCTACAGGCGCATTACGTCCGCTTTTCTCCAACTGGAAAGAACCGAGAACGATCATTTTTCCGGCTGGTTCAAGCATGTACTGTGCCAGCAGGGCCAATAGCAAAGCGAGCGGGATACGCCAGCGAAGTTTTGATCCAGTCTGGGGAGGGGCTTCTACAGGTTCGGGGAGAGGCTCAACGATCACTTCCTGCTCTTCGGCCAGCGAACGGTTGATCTGCTCGCGGCGCGCCGCGTCAAAGGCAGAAGCCAGGAAATTGAAAAACGATTTCCAATCCTTGAAAATAGACTTGTATAAGTCAAGGACTGTCGGCTCTTCTGAACTCACTTCAGGGTTTTGATGTTGAGTATCGTTGCTCATTGCTTTTTACTGTTCACTTCTCACTGATTACTGCTTTTGCGCAATTACGATAATACTCTCACCCCAGCGCATGGGTAGAAACACCAAACCTGTGATGGCCTGAAATCCGCCCAGGGAGCCAAACAACAGCTTCTGGATACTCTTTGGTACAGCCGGGATATAGGGCACATCCCAGAACCCGTCCGCAAAGACGCGTTTCAAAGAAAAATCAGAACCTTCAATCCAACTCAACCAATCTGATGGAGGCTTGAGAGATATATGTGTCGGATCCTGGTAGCCGATCCAGCTTTCTCCCTTCCAGGGCTTGAGCAGAGAATCCAGGTTTGGCGTTGCCAGGATGAGAATTCCACCAGGAGCAATTACCCGGCCAATTTCGGCAATCGCTTTTTCGGGGTTGGGGAGATGTTCAACAATATGCTTGATAATCACTACACCGAATGAACCGTCTGCAAACGGAATTTCCTCCGCGCTCGCAGTTTGTAATGCTGTTTCTTCAACAACTGAGTTCGATTCTTTTACAGCCCAGTGGTTCAAGTCCATGCCAAAGGTTTCAAACGAATCTTCAAGTTGGCCTACTAAATGTCCCATGCCAGAGCCAATCTCTAGTAGACGTTCGCCATGTTTACCATAGCGACGCGCTAGTATGGCGTAGAAACGGTTTGACCACCAGTACATACTGTACTTAGCAAAGGAAACATCTGCATAGGTATGTGTGGAAAAATATTTTTCGTCAAAAGCCATGAGATTTTCATCACGAACCGGATCAATCAAACTGTATCTCTTCAGCAGGTTTCAGCGTGACAGCCCAACCGTCCAGAGTGTTGTTATGATGCGCGATCACCTGCTCCGCAGAAATATGTTTGTTATCCCAAGTGCTGTGTCCGTTCTGGATCAGCGTGACATCATAGCCCAGGCTATAAGCGCGACGGCTGGTCGTATCCACACAATACTCAGTTTGAATGCCACCAACAACAAGTTTTTCGATGCCCATCTTTTCCAACTCTTCTCCCAAATTTGTTTCGTGGAACGAGTCGGGAGTGCGTTTCTGGACTACAATTTCAACCTCCAACGGCGCAATGGCAGGATGAATCGGCCAGGCCGGGCCACCTTCTATAAACTCTTTATCGTTGTGCTGGATGTACACAACTGGAACATCCGCCTGACGCGCCTTTTCAATCACACCGGACAAGGTTTGGAGCAATTGCTCTCCGTTGTGGACAGGCTCATTCTCATCGAACATACCCATTTGAACATCAATGATCAATAAAGCGGTATCACTTGGCATTTACTTCTCGCAATCCGTTACTTTTTCCTGGCAATGTAAAACGTAAAGGTGCCATCTTCCACCGGTTCTGGTGAAGCGTATTTCTTAACGAAATGCTCGGTCAGCCCTAAATTCCATTTCGTGCGGCTGATGATCCATTTACCGGTCAGTACGCGCGCCACCACCGACGGCACGCCAAAATAGTGGCCCCATTCTAACACGCGCATTGCCGATGGAGAGAAATAGTCCCAGTGGCGGATCAACTCAAAACCAGACTTTTTCAACCGTTCTTTCCAGACTTCGGGTCTGTCTGCGTGCTCGACGCGTGAGATGCGCCGGAACCATTCCGTGTACCAGTCTCCCAACACGCGTGATATCGATAGTTCGGAGAGATAGCGTGGATTGGGCACACAAAAGTAAAACGGGGCTCCCGGCTTGAGCACACGCGCGGTATCAGTCAGCACGGCATCAATGTGCGGAATGTGTTCCAACACCGAGTTACTGATTGCGCTGGCAAAATGATTGCTTGGAAAGGGTGACTTTGCGCCATCCGCTTCGACCAGTCCGCGGTAAGCGCCATACTTCTTGGCCTTATGGATCGGCCCGTGCCAGGGGTCGAGGCCTACATCGATTTTCTGCTCGAACGTCAGGGATGCAAAATGACCGTCGCCACAGCCCACATCATAGACTGGTGCGGGCAAGTCGAAATCCTGGTAATAGGTCGCTTCCACGCCCCGGATCAGGGCACGGAAATAGGGCAAGTCGCGCAGGTGCAGGAATAGGAAATCTTTCATCGCAATCGGTAGTTGGCCCCTATTTGCGTTTCATCAATCTTGCAAACAATTTCTCGTACTCTGCCGCGATCGTGTCAGGATCATATTGACGTGCAATCTCAGAAGGGTCGCCCTTGAACTTGTCCGCCTCATTCAGGACCTCCAGGATTGCTTCCGCTAAACTAGCAGAATCGCCAATTTCAGAAACGCACCCCATGCCATGCATTAATACGGGCTGACGCACGCCCGGCAGCGCAGAGGGTACGCTTGGCACGCCGTTCAGCATGGCTTCTATCTGAACCAATCCAAAGGCTTCGGTAGCGTTGAGCGAAGGAACGGTAATCACGTCCAGATTGGGGTAGAAGGCGGCCATCTCTTGTGGATCGAGAATACCCAAAAACTTCCAGTTCCCATTTACTTGATATTCGCGGATGCGCGGCATCAGGCGCTCGGCATAGGCGTGCTCGCCCATCACATCTTTGAATTGCCCGGCGAACAGAACCTGCGCATTTGGATATCTTTCTAGGATAGCGGGCATGGCATCCAGCAACACTTCAACACCTTTTTCAGATGCAAAGCGGGCTGCCATACCGATAGCAGGTCGGCGCTCACTAACGAGATTCTCGTCGGCGAAGGCCTGAACAGCGCCGGGGGCTGGATCAGGAAGTTCGACCGGTGGCAAGATGGGGGTTAGTTTTGAAGCGTAGCGCGAGAGGAACGGGGAGTGATCGGCATAGTCCTGCGTGTAGGTCACGATGTGGTCGGCCAGCAGTCCGGCCATGTTATTCTGGAAGTCCACCACCGTGTTGACCAGTCGATTGAATAAGCCTGATGGGAGTTGCAAGTCGCAGTGATAAGTGAGCACAGCAGGCTTGCCAAAAAGGCGGCCCCGGAGGGCAATGCCTGGAGCATCAAACTGCGGCAGGTGCATTTGGACAACCTCATGTTGGGCGACCAATTGGGTAGCAACCCAACCGAAAGTAGGTGCGATGACGCCTTTGCTGAGGCGGAATGCCACCGGCACACGGACGACGCGCACACCATCCATCCTCTCCTCACGGGGCAGGGATTTGTCATACTGTGTGGTCATGACAGTCACTTCGTGTCCACGCCTAGCGAAGGCACGCGCCAGCCGCTCAGCATAGATCGTGAGCCCCGATGTATGCGGGCGGTAATAGGTAAGTACGGTGAGTATTTTCATAAAGCGGGGAGATTATACCCTTCAACGGCCACAGATTATGCTTTTTTCAGGGAAAACGACGAGGTCGGTTTTATCCCTATGCAGAAGCAATAAAAACCAGCCAAAGTTACCTGGCGAGTAATCTCGCAATATTTTCACTATAGATAGCTTTTACATATAAGGCTCGTTCACTTCTGCCAGTTTTTGTTTTAGCTCATTGAGCAATTCTGCTGTTGTTTCCCGCTTTAATGATGAAAGATCGTTGAGTTCTTCAGGGTCGTTTTTGGGATCATAGAGTTCACTGTGCTCATCACCACCCAACTCTTCATAGCCAAGGAAATCCATTATTTTAAATTACTCTTTGATTAAAGCCACTGTTACGGTTGTCAGGGGCGCATCTTGGTTTGAAGTTAACAGACCATTATTCGTGAGGCAGTTCGCGCTTATCTTGCTGATCATCTCTACATCTTATCCACAAAAATGAATCTAATGAATTTAGAACTTTTGGTGTGGCAAAGCCCAAAGGCAAAAGGCCCGATAATTTTAGAAAATCTCGTCTGGTGATTTTATTCTTCATTTGGGGGGCAAATCAAACATTACGAATAACAATAACAATCAATCCAATAAAATCAAAAAACAAGTAGAACAGGGTAAGCAAAGAAAGGCGCTCGAAGAGACCCTGCACACTTTTTAAGAATTTCTCTGATCTCAAAACAAAATACGCTGGGAGCGCCACTGTTGGGACAACCAAAACAAAACTGACCGCATATAAAAAACGGAGAGGGTGTGCCAGGCTGGCAAGAAAGAGAATAGTTTCTCCAGGAATTGAAACTCCAAGCAAAAAGTACAGGTAGCTGACCATTGCCCATAAGCTTGCGACAAAAACCAAAACCCCCATTAGCGTTATTCGGCGGTCTTCACTCCATTTCTTTGAGATGAGGAATCCCAGCAATATGGCAACCAGGAAGACCATAACACTCTCGATAAATGCAAAAATCAATCCATAAGAAACCACCCCAATGGCATCCCATGAATTGGTACGCTCTGTAACCCAGGAAAAATCCCTGAAAGCAAGGATAATGGTCCAGACATGAAGCGGAAAGGCACAAATCAGGAAGAGTGACCAGAGCCCTTGTTTTGAATATCGTTTCATCCTATTTTCCATGCCTCAACAAAAACAGGCCGGGGTATCTTTACTGGCAAAAGCCTGCATAAACCCCCGGTATTTTAGAGCTATCTTTCGATAGGCGATTAAAAAACTATTCGGCTTTAGGTTCTGTCGGTTCTGTATCTTCGGTATCTTTCCGCATAGCTCGGCGAAGTTTGGCAATCCCCATCTTGATTCTGCTGGAGAACAATAACACTACACCAGAAAATACCCCAAAGAGAACTGCCAGGGTTTGAAACAAAATACCACCGGTATTGGGATCAATATACATAACTATCTCCTTAAATTACATTCGAATTGTTCACACCGTCTATACCGCAATAAAAATTATTGTTAGTCAAAATTGCTTTTAAAACCCGACGTTATCAGAATACCTTACAGTTCAAAGAAGTTGCGGCACTTATTAGCGTGCGCGCTCATTATATCAAACACATTGGTTTTGCTGGTTAGCGCCAGATAAGAATATGGGATGGGATATTCACACATCTATACTCTCTTATGCTGATGTGTGGCTTCTCCAAAAGCGCAATATAACATTCTGGGCATACAATCATCACACTCCAACTGTAAGGTAGCGTGGTTTACATTGTATTTGTGAAACAAAACCTCATTGACGCTGGTCTGAATAGAGGTGCCCTCACTAATGGTCAGATCACCTGTCACCAGGTGTGCTGACAACGAGCGCATGCTCCGGGTAATGGACCAGACATGCAGGTCATGCACGCCGCGTACGCCATCCACAGAATTGATGTCCCGGATCATGGCCTCCATATCAATATCAGTAGGCGTGCCTTCCATCAGAATATCAATCGCCTCGCGGACAATGCTCCAGGCACTCCATAAGATCAGGAACCCGATCAACACGCTCACTAGCGGGTCGAGCCAATTCCAATTTGTGTAACGGATGACGACTCCTGCGATGACAGCACCTACTGTAGAAAGTACATCACCCATCAGATGTAAAAAGGCCGAGCGGATGTTCAGGTCATGTTCCGCACCGCGCCGGACGAGAAGAGCTGTTACCACGTTAATGAAAACTGCCACCACCCCGACACCGATCAGCACATCCGCTTGCACTTCGGGCGGATTGATAAAACGATGAAAGGCCTCATAGAAAATTCCCAGCGCAATGACCACCAGCGTGGTCGAATTGGCGAGCGCAGCCAGAATTCCGGCGCGATGATAGCCATACGTCTTGTCCTGATTGGCAGGCTGGGAAGTAAGCCGCAGCGCCCACCATGAAAGCGCCAGCGCCAGCACATCAGTGAAGTTATGCGCTGCATCGGTCAGCAAAGCCAGAGAATTGGAGAAAATCCCGGCGGCAATCTCAACGAACACAAATACGAGCGTGATGCCGAGCGATAGCGCCAGACCACGGATGGTTTGCTGCGTTAGATCATTGAAGTGAGTGTGTGAGTGGTTGTGCAAGGCTATTCGTGCTCCATGTGTTTCAGCCCCAACCGGAACAATTCCGCCATGTGCTCGTCATCGAGACAGTAGAAAACCTGGCGTCCCTGCTTGCGAGCGCGGACGATGCGTTGCAGGCGCAGTCCGCGCAATTGATGCGAAACGGCTGACTCGCTCATACCAAGCTGTTCAGCGATGGCTCCCACGCTTTGTTCGCATTCGAGCAGTAACGCAATGATGCGCAGACGCGCCGGATCGCTCAGGGCGCTGAACAAGTTTGCTAAATGGAGGGAGGTATGTTCGTCGAGGGGCATAAGATTATTGTTGAATATATGAGCAAATATTCATATTTTATCAAAAACAATTTCCTTGTCAAGGTAATTTCTTTTCTTAAATATTACTTATTTCCCACCCTGCAAATTTGATATACTCGCTATCACATGAAAGAAAATTTCACAAAGAATAGAGTGCTTATCTTGCCCTTGCTCGCGGTCTATTTAGGGCTGATTATTTACACGGCATGGGTCAGCGACGATGGCTACATCACCTTTCGATCTATTGAAAACTGGTTCCATGGGTATGGATTGGTTTTCAACGTTGGAGAGCGTGTCCAAACTTTTACCCATCCTCTGTGGTTATTCCTGCAATCCTTGCTTTACTTACTGACACAAATGTTTGATTCTCCTTTCGGTTTGAATAGGCTGTTTTTCGGGAATATCGTCATCAGCGTAAGTTTATCTCTAATTACAATAACACTCTACACTTTTAAGGTAGCTCGCTCAATGCAAGTGGCAATAGTGGGCCTGCTTATCTTAACTCTTTCAAAAGCTTACATTGACTACTCGACCTCTGGTCTCGAAAACCCCTTGAGCCACTTCCTGGCACTAAGCTTCTTTGGTTTGTTATTGTTCAGCGAAAAAAATGACCCGCGCCATGTGACAGCGTTAGCGTTTCTGGCCGGTCTAGGGGCTTTAAATCGACTGGATACAAGCCTGATAGTTTTCCCCGCTCTTGTTCTTTTAATATGGGAAAGTACAAACAGACTAAAATCGATTTTCCTGATCATCGTCGGGTTTCTGCCGGTCGCGCTATGGGAACTTTTTTCCCTTTTCTACTACGGCACACCTTTTCCGAATACGGCGGTAGCAAAACTCAATACCGGAATACAGAACATTACGCTCCTCAAACAAGGTATATATTATTTTATCAACTCTCTGCGCATGGACACTATCACACTTGTTGTCATCGCTTGTTCCATTGCATTATCAATATATTCAAGAAATATGCGACGGACATCGGTCGCCATTGGAATCACACTATACCTTTGCTACATCCTTTACATTGGTGGCGACTTTATGAGCGGGCGCTTTTTTTCACTCCCCTTGATTGTTGCCGTCATTTTGCTCTCAAGTTTTGAGTTGAAATCTCTTAGATTGTTTGGCGCTTCCCTGGTTGTGGTTACGACACTTGGACTCCTTCCGTTTGTTACGATGATCGAACGAAGACCCACCTATGGCCAAAACAGGGAGAACGACTCGGTTTTCTTCGATTCGCATAAAATTGCTGATGAACGCTTAGTATATGCAGAACGCACCGGGCTGCTTATCGCCATCCAGGGGGATTCGCCGAAAGTCATTTACTCCCAGGATGAGTGGAATTACATCCCCGGATATCCAAGGGAAGTGCATCTTGTGGGCGCAATGGGACTCAATGGGTATCGCGATGGTCCCAATATCCATGTCATCGACAGAAACGGATTGGCAGACCCTCTGATCGCACGCATGCCTCTCGGGGATACTGAACGCTTCCGGATAGGACACTTTCATCACATCATTCCAGATGGGTATGAAGAAACGCTGGTCTCTGGAACAAATCTAATTCAGAATGCGAATGTTGCTTCCTACCACGATAAGTTATCTATCGTGGTCAAGGGCCCCCTGTGGGATTGGAACAGGATCCTCGAGATTTGGAATCTAAATACTGGCCATTATGATTATTTGATTGAAAATGTGACCGTAGAATAATATCTAATAGACTTCTTGCAAAAGTCTACTTTTTCACTTTGCTCTAGGCGGCGTCTCGCCGCCGGGGAAAGTGCCCCGCATGGGGTACGGCGACGAGAGCACTTATGCAAGATGTCTAAACAGAGAATAATTCCTTATTCCCCTTCACCCTCTAAAACAGCTAAGTAGTTACAAACTCTCCAAAATAGCTCGATGGGCTGTCACATTCTCCAAAAACATCTGCCTTGCATCCTCATCCTCGATCTTCTCGCTGCGCTGTTGCAGCAAGGTGCGTGCTTTTTCCCATAAATTATCCGCTCTGTTGTCTCCCAACCCTTGCCAAACCGTGCCCAACATCCAATACAATTTGAGATTAGCCCTTTCAGCCCATGACGGTGACTCTTGTAAGGTTTGCCACAAATGCTCCGCGTGAGAGATGGCAGTGTTTTTCGATTCTTGTTGATATGCGGCATAGGCCAACCCTGCTAAAGCAAGCAAGGCATTTTCTAATTTCCCTCGTCCGTGCCATAAATCGTATGCTCTTTGAAATTTTTGCTCGGCACCCTTCCAATCTTCCAGGCTAACCAGGACATTACCCCAATCGTATAAAGCTCTTGCCTGTAAAGGGATGTTTTGTAATTTCTCTACCGTCTGAAATGCTTCAGTTATGAGGGGTAGAGACTTTTCCAAATCCCCTCGCTCATCCCACAAATTCCCCAACCGCATCTTTACCCAGCCTTGCCAAAATTCATCCTTGATTTGCGTGGCGATCTCCAATGCCTCGGTTAATTGATTTTCAGCTGAGACGTAGTCACCCAACTCGAGTGAGGTATAGCCCAATTCACCCAGTAAAATTTGTATACTCGTGGGCAGGTTGAGCTGGCGGTAGGTTGCCAAAGCTTCCTTTTGATAATGCTGTCTGCCGACCAAATCACCCAGATAAGCTAAAGTAACCGACATGTTTCCCAACACCAGCGCTTCTTTTGTTACGTCTCCCATCAGGCGGCTTAACTGTAACGCTGGCTCCTTGATAGCCATGCTTTCAGCATAGTTTCCCTGGTTCTCTACCACCGTCGCTAAATTAATGAGGGTATCCAGTTCTCCTGATTTGTAAGGCAGTGACTGGCATAGAGCGAGTGCGTGTTCCAATGATTCTCGTGCCTGTTCATACTTCCCTTGCCATGAAAGATGATTGCCAATTTCGCACAAGCCATCTGCTTCGAGGAAAGGTTCCTCCGCGATCTTTGCCAGAGCGACGACTTGTTCATATTGAGATAAAGCCCTGGCGTGATCGCGAAAGAGAAGCTTGCCCATGGAAATTCTAGCCTGAGCTTCAAGACCAGCATCTTTCACGTTTTGTGCCAGTTCACATGCTTTCTCAGCGGTCTGCAATCCTTTTTCAAAGTTAGCCAAACGAAGATGCCCCAAAGTTTGCAAAGTTAATAAACGACTGAGCAGACTGGGTAAAGGAACATTCCCAACTTCTACAAGTGATTGCAAAGTATTGACCGCGTTATCCACAAGCG
>WOR8_10002286_pt1 | contig 18982 bp, 21 predicted proteins | sample DeeMarSeWOR38_10_FD_19890 | JGI IMG/M metagenome (IMG submission 19890)
AAGTATAACTTCCATTAATCGAGTTTAAACCAGTTTCTTAGTAGCACTTCTAAAAGAGAGAAAATACGTAGTTAATAGAATGAATAATTGATTTCATGAAAGAATGAGAGTTAAATATTAATAAGGATCGGCTAGTTTCAAAATTTAAAATCCTAGGGTATATATAGGAACAGGTTTTAGAAAAAATTTAAACATTTAGGACCTATATGACCTAAAGGTGAACTAAATTGAAGGCTTCTGACGCTACAAAATATGCACTGAAAAAAGTTCTGGAAGCCAGCCGCGACGAAACAATATTAATAATCTGTGATAAAGAAAAAAATGAGGTGGGAGAAGCTTTCGCAACTGGTGCTTTGGAATTAGAATTAAAAACTAGATTTATGACTCTTCAAGAACCTAAAGAACTACGTATAGAAATTCCTAAACCGTTACAGAAGATTCTCAAACAGAAAGCAGATATTTACGTTAACTTACTAAGGGGAAACCGCGAAGAGACCCCTTTCAGAATAAAACTCATAAAAAAACAAACAGGCGACCACAAATCACGACTAGGACACTGCCCAGGAGTAACATTAGACATGCTCACTGAAGGGGCTCTAGCTCTCACCCTAGAAGAGCATAAAAGAATGCAAACTCATGCAGAGAAGCTTATCAAGACTTTAGAAGGAACAGAAAAAGTTGAGATTCAGAATCCTGCTGGAACAAATTTGACACTTAGTACAAAAAACAGATTATTTTTCACCGACACGAAACTAGACTGGAAGACTATGAAATGGATTAATCTACCAACTGGTGAAGTTATTGTTGCTCCTGTTGAAGATTCGTTGAATGGAAAACTTGTTTGTGACATGGCTGTTGGTGGAATCGGAAAAGTTAGAAAGCCTATAGAAATTGCAGCTGAAAAAGGAAGAGTGGAAAACGTATTTTCTCAAGACAAGGAACAAATGCTTAGAATCAAAGAAACGTTCAAGACTGACAGATGGGCAGATGTGGTTGGAGAGTTCGCGTTTGGAATCAATCCATCTGCAAGGTTTGTGAATGAATTTCTTGAAGCAGAAAAAATTTTGGGGACGGTACATTTGGCTTTTGGGGCTAACATGGATATGCCTGGAGGAAAAAACCCGTCAAGTAATCATATGGATCTCCTTTTTTCTTCACCTACAGTAAAGATAACAAAAGAAGACGGGAAAAAAGTCATGATTCTTGAAGATGGCTGTTTCAAAATCTAACTTCAAAAAAGAGATAGAGTAAGATATAACAAAACAGGTAAAATCTAACCGAACTGAACCAGAACCTGTATGGTAAGGACTGTGAATTAACAAATGAAGTATTTGCTAATTGTCGGAGATGGCATGGCGGACTATCCGCTTCCAGAATTAAACGGTAAGACACCTCTTCAAGCTGCAAACAAACCTAACCTGGATATGATAGCGGCAAAAGGACGCAGTGGACTACTAAAGACAATTCCAGAAGGGTTAACTCCAGGTTCGGGCACAGCAATTCTTTCAGTTCTAGGTTACGATCCTTTAAGATACTATAGTGGAAGAGGACCTTTTGAAGCCGCTGCAAGAAAGATAAAATTAAATGAAAATGACGTTGTGTATAGATGTAATCTCATCACTGAAAAAAACGGAATATTGGTTGACTACTCAGCGGATCATATCACAAATAATGAATCCATCCAACTAATAGAGGCGATTAAAGAGAATTTCGAGCAACCAGGTCAAGTTGAATTTTTTTCAGGTTTAGGGTACAGACATTTCTTAGTCCTAAAAGACTATTTGCATAAACAAATTGTTGAATTTACACCACCCCACGATGCAAGAGGAGTTAAAATATCCAAGATTTTGCCAGACACTAAGATCAAAGAAATCAAAAGTTCAGTTGAGTTATTGAATCGAATAATTATTGAATCTAAAAATGTTCTGGAAAGTCACCCAGTTAATATTGCTAGAAAAAAGAGGGGTAAAAGACCGGGAAATATGATTTGGCCTTGGGGCGGAGGTAGAAAACCTGTGATGCCAACATTAAATGAAAAATATGGAATAACTTCTGCAGTTGTTTCTGCAGTTGATTTGGTTAAAGGTATAGGAATTAACGCAGGAATGAAGGTTATAGAGGTTCCTGGTGCTACTGGCCTGTATGATACGAACTATGAAGGAAAAGCAGATTATGCATTAGATGCTCTCGAAAACAATGACATGGTTTTTGTTCATGTTGAAGCTCCAGATGAGGCAGGACACGCCAAAAATATTAAGCTGAAAATAAAAACAATAGAAGATTTAGACAAACGATTACTCGGACATATATTAAATGGACTAGAAACAGAATGTGTGATTGCCATTTTGCCTGATCACCCCACACCCATAGAGATCGGAACGCACACTAGAGAACCTGTACCATTTGCAATTTATTCTCCAAGAATTAAGAGTGATGGAGTAAAATATTTTGATGAACTTTCTGCCAAAGAGGGTTACTTTGGGATAATAGAAGGTGAAGATTTTATGTTAAATTTTCTTGATAAAACAAATCAAATCTAAAAAGAAAAAAGATTCCAGAACCAAAAACAATATTTACCGATTAGAGAAACTACGCACAAATAATAAATTTTTTTGAATCACGGTTATTATTATATAAATCGGAATCATAATAGAAAAGATTCAACGTACAACTGTAAATACAACATAGAGTGGACAATAATGAGAATAATCTTGGTGGGATGGGGAGTAGTTGGGCAAAGCTTCGCTCAAATTGTCACGCAAAGAAAGCGGGAACTTGCCAAAAAATTTGGGTTTCGTCCCAGAATTGTAGCCATAGTAGATAAAAAAGGAGCAGCAATAAATCCCAAAGGATTAGACCTTGAACAGATGCTAACCTTAAAAAAAGAAAAAGGAACAGTGGCAACAAGCATGCAACATGGACACCCAGACATATCAACAATAGAAGTAATAGAATCTGTTGAAGCAGAAGCCATTGTCGAAGTAACACCGACAAACATCGAAACTGCCGAACCAGGATTATCATATATCAAAACAGCATTTAGAACCGGAAAACATGTAGTCACCACAAACAAGGGACCACTAGCCCTAGCTCTCCCAGCTTTAACAGAATTATCAGAATACAACAAGGTATACTTACGATTTAGCGGAACAGTAGGTGCAGGAACTCCTGTTCTTGAGTTTGCCAAAAATTGTCTCCAAGGCGATAAAATACTTTCAATTAAGGGAATATTGAATGGGACAACAAACTATATTCTATCAGAGATGGATGAAAAAAACATATCATTCGATGAAGCTCTGAAAGGTGCACAAAAACTTGGCTATGCCGAGGCGGATCCAACTATGGACGTTGAAGGTTATGACGCAGCTGCCAAACTGGTAATAATGGCAAACTGGATAATGGACAAGAAAGTTACCATTAAAGATGTGCAAATCAAGGGTATTTGCAACGTATCAGCCAAAAATATTGAAGATGCATCAAAAAAAGGCTGTACAATCAAGCTCATAGGTACAATTGAAGAAACCCTAAAAGTGAAACCTACAGAAATATCAAAACACGATCCCCTTGCAGTGGATGGCGCACTCAATGCCGTAACCTTCCTATCAGAATCAGCCGGTGCACAAACCATCATTGGACGAGGAGCAGGCGGAATGGAAACCGCAAGCGCCGTACTACGTGATCTATTGGACATAAAAAAGACAATAGCAACTAAAATTATGACCTAAATGGAGAAAATTAACGTGAATAAAATAGTAATGAAGTTTGGAGGTACTTCTGTGGCGAATGGCGAAAAGATTTGCCACGTAGCGAAATTAATAGAAGACAACACCAATGGAGACTGCAAGGTAACTGTTGTAGTATCAGCCTTAGAAGGAGTAACAAACCAACTTATCCAAGCCGCAGAAGAAGCAAAAAAAGGAAACCGAGAATTTATACCCAATTTCAAGTTGAAGATTCTTGAAAGACATTTAACAACAAACAAAAACACCATAAAAAACAGCCAAATAAAGAAAGACACTGAGCAGATTCTTAAAGATAGAATTGATGAACTTGAGCAGGTTCTTACAGGAATTCTTTACGTAGGGGAATTAACTCCAAAATCTAGAGACATAGTCATTGCCTTTGGGGAAAAATTATCTGCACCTATCGTCAGCGGAGCCCTCAAAGATCTCGGACTCAAGTCGGAACACCTAACTGGAGGAGAAGCGGGCATAGTTACTGACAACAACTTTGGGGAAGCAGGTCTCCTAATGAATTTCACCAAATTTCAAGTTAAAAAAAACCTTGAACCTCTACTAAATAATGGAACAGTTCCAGTAGTAACTGGTTTTATAGCCCAAACACAAGATGGAGAAACAACCACATTAGGACGCGGAGGCTCAGACTATTCAGCAACTATTCTAGGAGCTGCGTTGGAAGTTGATGAAGTATGGATATGGACAGACGTAAATGGATTGATGACAACAGACCCAAAGATTGTTCCCGAAGCGAAAACGATTCCGGAAATGTCATTCCAAGAAGCTACAGAATTGACGATATTCGGAGCCAAAGCTATGCATCCAAGAGCCTTGGAACCAGCACGAAAAGAAGGAATACCTGTTAGAATCAGAAATGTGTTCAGACCACACAATCAGGGAACCCTGATAGTGCAAAATGAAAAAATCAAAAAGAAAGATGGAGTGAAAGCAGTAACAATAGTCAGGAACGTTGCGGTTATCACAGTCAGCGGCGCAGGAATGGTCGGTGCACCAGGAACAGCAGCAAAAGTTTTTGAAGTGCTTGGAAAAGAAAATATCAACATCCTTATGATTTCCCAAAGCGTATCTGAGGCAAACATATCATTAGTTATTCAACGGAACTTTTTGGAACGCGCAGTTAGTAATCTAGAGATAGCTTTGCTGGGCAGAGACTTCATACGTGAAGTTACATCAGAAGACGATGTATCTGTAGTCGCGGTTATAGGAGCAGGCATGAAAGGAATTCCAGGAGTGGCTTCAAGAATATTTACTGCCGTTGCACAACAGGGAATAAATGTGCGCATGATAGCTCAAGGCTCCTCCGAACTTAACGTATCATTTGTAGTCAAAGAAACCAATTGTGAAGAAACCATTCGAGCAATCCATGATGAGTTTAAATTAAGCAATAACTAATGTGAAAAAAATTATCCGTTTTACGATATTGTTTTCCATCAGGTTGAAAGGGCAAGGTTTTAAGCTTTCATTTTAGACCTTGTAGTACGTGATGAGGGACACCATTCTGAGCTCTAGCTATGATGAAATGGAGCGACTCTGAAAGGATTTAACGTCTTAGCTTGAATAGCTTGGACTACTAGACGCTTGAATCTGGACAGTTCCTAAGATCCAGGGAGGCGGATGAAAGTCAAAACAAAACTGCAAAACGCTTACAACCAATCTTTTGATAAAAAATATGAAGCAAAATAAGCAGCCATGAAATAAAATAAGCTTTAATAATAACTACAATGGATGATAAACATAAAACTTTAAGAATCACACTTTAGACTAAAATGGAAGGAAACCGATCAACATGGCAAGACATCACGGTATGACTAAAAAGACCAGCAAAAAAAAGCAGAAGCGAGTTAAGAAGAAGCGACAGCAAAGACGAAAAAAATCCAAGTAATCAAAACTACCTTTAATCAGAAATAGATTTTTAAATAAAAACCATTTACAGCTGAATAAAACACACTTTTAGAAAATTAACCAAATTCTAAAACGAAATGATTTAGAAAAAATTTCAGCCCATCATGGTGCCTAAAAATGATTAACATTTTCAATTTTCTAAAGACAACTATCAACTAGATAATAATATTAAAAAAGGCACAGAGTGGATTTCTAATTGGATAGACCCTAAAGAGTACAAAGTTTCACTTTTACTCAAACGATAAACCAGATTCTCAAAGGGAAAGCAATTGGGTTAGAGAAGGAATTGGAATGTATATCCAAATAAATATCGCAATAGTTAGCATTAATACAGAGACTGCAGCAAGAATATAATCTGCTCTTTTTAATTTGAGTACATACAGATTTGTACGTTTTTCGCTTGCGCCCCAAGCTCGGGACTCCATAGCCTCTGCCAACTCTAGACTTCTTCGGATAGCATTAACAATAAGTGGAATCAAGATTGGGATATAGTTTCTTACCCTTTTGAGGAAATTACCTCGCTCTAACTCCAATCCTCTGGCTTTCTGGGCATCCATGATTGTTTGCGCTTCGTCAGCCAACACAGGAACAAACCGAACTGCTGTGGTAAAAGCAAAACAGAATTCGTATGGAATATGACTCTGCTGCAGTGCCAAACCTAGATGGTCAGGTGAAGTTGTCAGAAAGAAAATCGAGAAAGATGCGATTAGGACAACAAAACGTAAAGTCATAGCAGTTGAACGCTCCAGAATAATAATGTATTCAACAAGTGTATCAACAGAACCAACTATTTCGGTGGATTGGTTTGGATAGAAGTATCCAATGATAAAATTTGTTGCGAAAATGAAGACAGCTAAAAATACAGCTCCTCTTAGGGAACGTAACCATTGTCGGTTAACTTTAGCCAAGAAAACAAAGGGCAAAGGAATAAAGAACAGGACAATGAGGGCAGGTAGAGTATTAAACAAGATTGCCATAACGAACAGAACTGTAACGAAGAAAAACTTGATTCTTGGATCTAATTTGTGAATAATTGAGGTAACTGTTCTAAATTTGAAGCCTTCAAAGACACTCATGAGTTTTTCCTCAGCCGATCTAGTAGAATCTTAGTGGCTTCATGAACGTCTATAACATCTGTTGGGAGTCCCAGATCGATTAGTTCCAAAAAAATTTGGGTTATTTGAGGAGGAACTATCGAAGCTTGTTCAATTAACTCCTTGTTTGTTAATATTTTTTCCGCTAACCCTTCAGATAATATTTTTCCTTCATTCATCACTAATACTCGCGGATTACATTCTGCCACAAACTCTACATCATGAGTAACAACAACCACAGTCTTTTTTTGGGCATTTAATTGTAGAATGAATTGTTGTAATTTCTCTTTTTGCTGATGATCTTGACCAATAGTCGGTTCGTCAAGAATTACCACTTTCGGGTCCCAAGCAAGAATCGAAGCCAATGCAACTCGCTTTCTTTCTCCCCCGCTGAGCATGAAGGGGGACGTCTTTCTGTACTGAACTATATCTAAAAGGTTCAGAGCCCAGTCAACCTGTTTTTTAATAACATTTTCTTCAAAACCAAAGTTTTTAAGGGCAAATGCAATCTCATCTTCGACTGTTTCACTAAATAGTTGATGATCTGGATTCTGAAACACGAAACCTACATTTCGTGCCAATTTTGCCACACTTAATTCACGTGTGCTTATTCCGTCAACTAGAACTTCACCCGTTGTTGGCTTAAGAAGTCCGTTGAAATGTTTCACCAAAGTAGTTTTTCCTGCTCCATTCTGTCCCATAACAGCCAAGAATTCCCCATCATCAATAGTGAGGTTAATTCCGTTAAGGGCTTCAATTCCAGTGGAGTAAGTAAAATGGAGGTTTTTAACTTCAATCATGCATGAGGACCTCCCTCAAGAATTTTGCTGCCTGATCTGGAGTAACCGGAACATCCCGGAGCTTTATTCCACGTTGAAGTAAATGTTGATACAGTTTAGTTGTCTTTGGGATACCAACACCAATAAGTCGAGCTTCTTCAGAAGTGAATATTTCTTTGGGACTACCACTTAAGGCAATCTTTCCATCGTCCATAACTATGACACGATTAGCATATTTTGCAGCCAGGTCCAACCTATGCTCAACCAGTATTATTGTAATACCCAATTTTTTGTTAAATTCGTTGATTACCTCAAAAATTGTTTGCGCGCCCAATGGGTCAAGAAAAGAGGTGGGTTCATCTAGTATCATTATGTCTGGTTGCATAGCTAAAACTGAGGCTATTGCGACCCTTTGCTGCTGTCCACCTGAAAGTTCATCTGGAGCTCTTTCAGCCAGCTCAGATATACCAGTGATTTTGAGTGCCCAATCAACACGTTTTCTCATTTCATCTCTGGGCATAGCAACATTTTCCAGACCAAAAGCAACATCCTTTTCAACAGACAAAGCGAATAACTGATTTTCAGGATTCTGGAAAACAAGACCAACATGTCGGGCAAATTCATAAATTTTATGATCAACTACATTAAGACCAGCAACGACGATTTCTCCTTCAAGAGTACCATTGTAAAAGTGAGGTATTAGACCGTTAAAGCATCGACAAAGAGTTGTTTTACCGCAACCACTAGGACCAGTTAATATAACAAAGTCCCCTTTGTTTATGGTTATTGATACATTTTGAATGGAAGAATTAGTTGCTCCCGGATAAGTATACATTAACTCCTTGGTCTCGATTACAGACAATGTGTTATCCGCCAGCTTAGTGCAATTTATTCATTCCATTTAAGAGTAGCTACTCAAAATCAGGTGATTTTAGCTTATTGCTTATTAGTTTTGAACAGAATCTCAGACACTTCTTTACATCTCCAGTACCATTTGCACCAGCTGAAATTGCGTGTCCTCCACCAATACCATTAATAAAATCGCCTAAAGGTTTCGCAAAATCATTACCTAAATGAATTCCTGTTTCTAAGTAGAATTCTCGAGTAGCTCGAAAACTAACCTGAATTTTTTCATCTTTCTGTCCCGCAACAACAGCAACATGGGCACCTATCGATATTAGTGCTCTAGCAGCTGAAGCTTGATATGCACTTACGTGTGAAAGAGTTATCAACCAATCATTTAATGTCAACAGCTTGATGCGGGTACAAGTCTTCAATCTTGCTATCCGTTCTGAGAAATCCATAGGCAACGAAAGAATAGGAAGGGTCTCCTGAACATCTACTCCAGCATCAATAAGTGAGGTCAGAACCTTGAAGGTGCCAGAATTAGCTATTACAAAATGTCGCGTATCAAATGCTATTCCAAGAAAAAGGGCTTTAGCTTCGTCTATAGAAGGCTTAACTTCAGCCTCCTCGAACAACCGATAAACAACCTCGCACGTTGAAGAAGCTGTCATATCAGAAACAGAAATAGCTGCCAAACGTTCAGTTTCGGGGTGATTTGAATGATGATCAACCACAATCAAAGGCTGATCAGACAAAATTTTCTTACACAATACATCCAACTGCTGGACAGTGTTTGTATCTACCAAAAAGAGAACATCAGCTTCTTCAATATGAGGTTGATACACAATTTCTATTGGCAGAACAGCAATAATCCTTTTTGAGAGTCTACTAGGTCCAGAAGCCACTGCAATTTCAATTTTCAAATTTGGTTTTAGGCGATTCAATAACCCTGATAAAGCGTAAGCTGCCCCTATAGCATCTGGATCAGCATTGTTATGACACAACAAAACAGCTAGTTTAGCATCCACTTTATCAAGTAAGGATACTATTTTTTGGATTTGCACTCGAGTTCCCCCAGATTTTCTTCAATGCAGATAAAGGCTCGTTTTGTAGCCTCTTTTGTTAGTTTTTCAACATTAAAATCTTTCATCAGGGGCGATAGAACAATTTCAACATCAACATTTACTGTTAAGGGTTTTATCCCTTCAGCATCCACTACGACTTCAAGATCAGCAATTCTGGTGGCAGGAACTTGAGATAACACATATTCTCGGGCGGTTTCTTCCGCACGCCTTAATAAATCTTCAACTTGATCAAGAGTTAACTCAGGGATTCCATTCTTTACCAAGCAGATTTCATCCTAAGTAGAACCTGATACCGGACGCAAGTCCTGCTGCAGCTTCTCCTGTAGGTCTTTTGCTTGGGTGCGAAGGCGATCATCTTGTTTCGCTAGAACCTCAACTCTCATAGTTAAGAGCTCTTTTCGTTCCTTCAACTCTTCGGTTACAGTATTTTTCTGAGATTTGACGAGAAGGGCACCGATTGATTTGTAGATAACCGAGGTTTCATTCATTTTTTCTAATTCGTTTAATGCCTCTTCAACCTCGCCGAGTTGCATTTCAAGCTGCTGTTTCTGAGCCATTACTCCCTGTAGGGTCTGCTGTAACTGTTGAAGCTTAAGCAACCGTTGCTGAATCTCTGGTGGAAGTCTAGAAATATCTTCGCTCATCTTATACGCCTCAAATATTCGTCTCTGAATTCTTGAGCTTAAATAACGTGGCACATATTAAGCCTTTTTACTTAAAAACATTTAAATTGATATTACAAATTGTTCTACGTTTTTAATTCCACTAAATTCATAGAATTAGTATTATGTTAATTTTGTAAGCTTTTGGAGATTCATCGCCACTCCAATCAACCTCAAATAGGAGTTCATAGAAGCTCTCAACGCTGAAGTGTCTTTGGCATTGAACTCTAAGATTAGACTTTGATTTTCAGATTTCATATTTACTTTTGAGCGTTTAGTAGATGAAGTTTCGGTTTCTGGTTTTAGTGCCTCCAAAACAACTTTCAACTGTTTCTCTGACAAGAATTCTAGGCGAACAACAGCTTGAGCCTTCATTGCGGAACTTCCCAAACCAGCTTTGAAAAAGTAACTCTGGGGCCTATTTCAATCATTTGCTGAAGAAACATAAATGTTACCCGAATTGGTCCTAAAGAAACTTGAGAAAGATGCAGCGAAGCGCGATGGGTCTCAGCCGCTTCATCTAAAGATAAGTTGGAAAAATTAAAGAATTGTGAAAGACACCCAGCCAACCTTTCCAGTTTAGGTGAATCCTCAGGCGCCATAGTAATTATGGATGAGTAATTTCTTTTTGATTTATTGAATTCTCTTCTAAGAAGCACTTTAGACAAGAACATTATTGGAGGAAAATATGTTAATCCATTGGAGGTTACAGCAAATAAACTGATTTTTCCAAAACCACTTTTCCACCTTTCAACTAAAACAACCTTTTTTGCGTTAAACTCAATTGCTCGTTCAGCTACATCATTAAGACTCATCTTCCCCCGGTTAATACGTACCACATCGGGTATGGCATTGGAGAAATCTCGACAAAAAGACCTAATTAGATCTGTTGGTCTTCGAGATGTAGTCAAAAGAATCAAAACATGCAAGCCTCACCGAAAAAAGGAGACCGGAAAGGCTCGCCTCTTTATAGTATTTCTTAAGTTTCTGAAGAGGAAAGACTTTTCACTTGGCGTTTCGCAACAACACCGAGTTTCGTGACTGGTGTATATGCACCGCCAGCGAAAGTAAGCTGACATTTTCTGCATCTCCAGACACCAACACTTTCTCTCTTAACAGCTACAGTAGCACAATGAGGACAGGGGTGTACCTTTTTAGCTTCTGTAACAATTTTCACGTATCGTTTTCTAAGCGTTGCTCCGTAACGAGTGCCAAGGCCTCTTGCTAATCCAACTTTCTTTGTTTTTCTTCCCATCAGCTTTTAACCACGATTTTCCTTAATTCTGGAGTCTTTTCTGATGCAATCTTGGCAGCCTCTAAAATCTCTTCTCGTGTAAAGTATCCTGAACCTCCACCTTTTTGCATAGCACAGATGTGTCCGTCTTTGTCCATGGTCATTGTTAATCGAGCATCCATAACTTCTTCTTCATCAAGTCCAGTGTCCAATATTAATTTATTACCTATCTTAGCAAAAGTAACAGCTACAGGATGGTTAACCACAGGAAGTGGGGTGTAACCAGGTTTTTTCACGATTTCTCCGTCTTCAACAGTATATTTGAACATCTTAGTGTTAATCAGAGCAGCCAAAGCTGCAATAGCAGAGGCATCAATGAGATTTCCATCATGATTAAGAACATAAACATCAATGAAAACTACAAAGACCTGTTTACCAGATTCAACACAAAGTTTCTCCAAGTCTATAGCTTTTGATTCTCTGATACCTCTATCCACAACCCGAGCTAATTCCACTGCTTGTTCTCCCGGTGGTCCTGGCTCAAAAGCTGGAGATGCAAGAGGTACAAGCTCTGCATTAACTGTGAGAACTCCTTTGTCAGGCATGTCTGGAAAAGGTTTTCCAGTGTCAACTTTCACACCGACTATTACATCGGTTTTCCCTAAATGGACCCGAGCAGATCCTTCTGCGCGTTCAATTACTCCAGATTCAACATCTAGTTTTCGATACTCTGTAGGAGCACGTCCGTCCACTCGTTTTCCGTTCGCCAGAAGCTCAGTGATTCGTTTTTTCTTAACATTTATAACGATAGGTGTATTCATTCTTATTTAGCCTCCTCAATAGATTCGTATTTTGATTTTAACGCTTCTTTCTGAATGGCATATAATTTTTTACATCCCTCAAGAGCCATATCCAGGGCAGTAGTAAATTCATCAACTGAAAGATTACCGTCCATCTGCAGCAAAGTTATGGCGTTCAAGTTAGGCATAAATGCCACTGGTACATCAGCCTCACCTACTTTATCTTCAGTATCCATAAGGTCAAGGGCAATTTTTCCACCAGCTTTACCCGCAGCGCAAGCCACAACTAAATCTCGCATTGGGATTCCAGCATCAGCTAATGCAAGAGCAGCAGTGGTGATGCCTGCGCATCGTGTTCCCCCATCCGCTTGTAAGATCTCAATATAGACTTGAATTGATGTTCGAGGATAGTATTCAAGAAAAACTGCTGGCTCCAAAGCTTCTCGGATTACTTTTGAGAGTTCAACATCTCTTCTTGAAGGGGCAGGTGATTTCCTTTCATCAACTGAAAAAGGTGCCATATGATATCGGCATTGAATAACTGCTCGATCCTGTTGTGCTATGTGACGTGGATGAGCCTCTTTAGGTCCATAAACACCAACCAGAATCTTGTTTCTTCCCTGCTCAAGATATGCTGATCCATCTGCGTTTGGGAGAACCCCAACTTGCATTTTAACAGGTCGCATTTCATCCACTTTTCGTCCATCTAAGCGGATGCCTTTTTTATCAATTAATTTTTCAGATTTTTTACTTGTCATTTTTCCTCTCTCTTTTTTAGTTTTAGGTTTTTTTGTCTTCAAGTGATTTTTTTTCATTCTTAATCATCTCAGTTACACGATCGGTCAAACCACTCGTATGGGATTCTTTTTCAATTTTACGAAGAGCCATAATTGCGAGTTTTTCATCCTCCGCAGATCTTCCACTGATTAGAACCAAACCATTTTGACCGATAGTCATTTGACAGCCTGTTTCCCTCTTTATCATACCTACCATTGATCCCTGTCTTCCTATGATTCTTGGAATCTTCGTAGGAGTAACCTCAACGAGTTGGCCACGAACAATCTTTCCTAAACCAGGTTCGCGAACAGTTAGGAGAGGGTCACGAGTTCGGTCATAAGCCACAACATTTGCTATTATTAGGTCCCCAACATCAAAAATTGAAGGCAAATCTGTTGTTTCTGGTTTAAAAGATCGTTCAACAACATCTGATGCACGTAATCTAGCAAGATGTGGAGCTTTTATGTCTATAGCCCAACCTCCTGGAGAAGTTTCAACAACTTTTCCAATAACTGTGTCACCGGGCACAGGAACATAGAATGCTTTTAGGGCAACTACATGAACCCTTTTGCCATCGTAATCGACAAGTCCTAGTCGGTTGGCATAGATTTTTCCATTTTCTATATATGTGCTATCTCCAGATACATAATCACCTTCGGCGAGAAGGTCGCCCGGAGTAACAAGCTGTTTTTTTTCATAAAAAAGTGGTATTTTTAACACCTCAATAATTTTTTTGATTAGTTCATTTTTACTTCAAGATTTCCTCGGGTCATATTTCCCAACTTATCCAAGAATGGCCCGTATAGACCAGCGGACATCTCTACTACAGCAGACCAAGATCCGTCAGCCAACCATTGTTCATTTTTTATTGTCCCGAAGCCTTTAACAGTTCCGTAAACTTTACTTGCGTGTTCAGCAGGTATGTGAACTGCAACCGAAATTTTTTCCATTTTCAAGGGAATAATAGGACGAAGCAATTTTATAATTTCTTTTGACTGTTCTTCCACCCCTTTATGTGGATCAATAGAGAAACGAATTTCTTTCATTGCTTGCTCGATACGTAAAGGAGGATGTGGAAGGCTTGTTTTCGGGTCAACACACTCACGCGCTATAAAGGAAACGATCTGTCTACGTTTTTCTTCAACAAGTTGTCTTCTCTGATCGGTAGTTAATTGTAAAGTACCTTTCTTGAGTATTTCTTCAGCTATTTTGATGGGATCTGTTGTTCCGAACTTTTCTTGCAATTTTTCTTCTGATGCTTTTGTGCCTTTTCCAGCATCAGTGAAGATTGTTTCAGCTGCTAACACTTGAGAAACAGAGGTAATTTTTCCTAGACGAAAGGATAGAGCAGGTTCGGGTTTGGTAAGGATTTCGAAGTGCTCGCCATCATGTGTGATGCGTGCGATTGTATAACGTTCGCTCATTTAGTTCCACTGCCCTCAAGCCCTCTTTGGATAGTCTCGATTTTCTCGTCACTTAGCGCTTGGAGCTTTTGGGTTTCTAGTGGAATAACACTAATCTTGATTCTTTTTGGCTCCCCTCTAGCTTCTAGGGCCCTTGTTAAACATTTTATTGCAAGACTAACGGCTTCATCTAAACTAAGGTCCTCACGATACTCTTCATTTAGAACTGTTTCCACAGTCTCACGTCCAATTCCCACGGCGACTGCCTTATAGCCTCTATAGGATCCGCTAGGATCGGTTGTGAATACTCTAGCCCCAGTTTTGTCGACTCCACCAAAAATGATTGAGACTCCGAATGGTCGTACTCCTGCGTGTTGGGTGTAAAGCTGTTTTACATCCCCGACGCGTTTTGTCATCATTTCAACGTCGATAGGCTCATCATACATTAACCTATTGCTCTGAGCGTATATTCTTGCTTGGTCAATAAGTATACGAGCATCAGACCCCAAACCAACAACGGCAGCGCCAAGATGATCATCTACATCATAAAGTTTCCACGCAAATTGGGTATCTTGAAGTTTAGTTTCAATTTTTTCTTCTGCTCCTAAAACAACTCCTCCAGAGCAGGCAATTCCTATTATTGTTGCTCCACGGTTCACGGTTTCCAGGGCATATTCAACCTGAAAAAGTCGACCATCTGGAGAAAATACTGTAATAGCACGATCGTAAGCACCAGGTGCGGCAAATACTGACAAATCATTCACCTCATACATGAACTAAGTTTTGTCTCTGTTGTAATGAGACGGCACTAAAAACCTTTTCGTATTTATTTAAAGCTTTGTTAAAAATCAAATTTTAGACCCATTGTAAATTATAAATGTCTTGAGGAGATTTAATACGAATGATAAATAACACCCACAGTTGAGAATAGTGAAATAAACATGTTTGGGAGTTCAAACACTCTTTATTGGCGAAAATAAGAGTCTTTACTAAAATAAAATAGCAATGAATAATCCTTGATAACGCTTATAGGAGAATTACAACTTTAAGGAAAGAGGAGCAAAAATGTCCTCAAAACTGATTGTGGTAAAGGTTGGAACTGGAAGTCTAACCAAGCATGGAGTGCTTGACATTGAACTGATGAGCAGATTAGTTGATCAGATAGCTGAGGCCATAAAAAAGGGTAATAAAATAGTTTTCGTAACATCTGGAGCCGTAGCAGCGGGAATAGCCGAACTTCAAATACCCCCCAAACCCAACGACATCGTCTTCCAGCAAGTAGCAGCGGCAACTGGACAAAGCATAATCATGTCTACCTATCGGCAACTGTTCAAGAAACATGGATTAAAGGTTGCACAAATCTTGTTAACTGCAGAGGACCTATCTAACAGAGCATCCTATCTTCATGTCTGCGATGTTCTAGAAATGATATTACAGTTGGGAGTAGTTCCAATAATCAATGAGAATGACGTAACATCCACAGACGAACTTATTCCCTTTACTAAAGGTTACAAAATAAACTTCAGCGACAATGACTTACTGTCGGTTTTGGTGGCTAATGCCTTAGAAGCAACTTTGATTATTATACTATCTAATGTAGACGGATTATACACAATGAACCCTAAAAAAAGTGGAGCTCAACTTATTACAAAAGTTGAAAAAATTACACCTGAAATCAAATGTGAAATAGAGGGAAAAAGCCGACTGGGTACAGGTGGAATGAAAACCAAATTGAAAGCTGCAGAAATCGCAGCAACCAGTGGAGTACCACTAGTAATAGCTAATAGCAAACATGAAAATGTTATACTTGATATTCTTGCAGGAAAACAAGTTGGAACTATATTCAAACCACAAGAACGTCTTCCACAAATAAAACGTTGGATTGCTTATGGTGCATCGGTGAAGGGACAAATTTTTGTGAATGAGGGAGCAAAAAAAGCAATAATTCAGGGTGCTAGCCTTCTGCCTATAGGTGTAATTAAGCTTACTGGAACATTCAATGAGGGAGAAGTGGTTAGCTTGGTAGATCAGGATAATGTTGAGTTTGCGAAGGGAAATCCAAACTATAACAGTGGGGAGATAAACATCATTAAAGGTTTAAAAACAAATCAGATTAAAAAAGTCCTTGGCTATATTAGACGTAAAGAGGTTATTGCCCGAAAAAACATTTGCATTGGGAAGTGAAAAAATGATTTTGGAAATATGTAAAAAAGCTAAATCTGCCTCAATCCAATTGGGGCAACTTTCTGCTGAACAAAAACATAAGGCATTATTTAGAATGGCTGATTATCTTGAAAAGAACTGCACAGAAATTCTGAAGGCTAACAAGAAAGATGTAGAAACTGCAAAAGAAAAAGGTACAAAAGAGGCACTGATTGCCCGGTTGATTCTAGATAAACATCGAGTGTCCAGCATGGCAGCTACATTACGAGAAATTGCTGAGTTACAAGATCCAGTTGGCGAAATTGTGAAAACTTGGACTAGGCCAAATGGCTTGATCATAGGACAACTTCGTGTACCTTTGGGTGTAATTGGCATAATCTACGAATCTAGACCTGATGTTACATCAGAAGCTTCTGGATTATGCATAAAATCTGGAAACGCAATAATTTTGAGGGGAGGCTCTGATGCCATAAATTCAAACATGGCTATTGGAAAAGCTTTACGAACAGCATTAGCCCAAAGTGGACTAAACGAAGATGCAATTCAGGTTATTCCAGCTACTGAACGAAGTTATGCAGAGCAGCTAATGAAAATGAGAGAATATATTGACGTTCTAATTCCACGAGGAGGAGCAAACTTGATAAAAACTGTAGTAGAAAAATCCATGGTTCCAGTAATAGAAACAGGAACGGGTAACTGTCACATATATGTAGAAGGAGACGCAGATCTAAAGAATGCCGTAGACATAGTAATAAACGCCAAGTGTCAGAGACCAGGAACTTGCAACGCAGCAGAGAAGCTGTTAGTTCATAAGAGTATTGCGAAACAATTTTTGCCAAAAGTAGTTTCTGCACTTAACCTGAAGGGAGTCGAGGTTAGAGCAGGTAAAAAGACAATTGATTTGCTGCCCAACCTGAAGCCTACGGTTGAGGAAGATTGGGGAACAGAATATTTAGACTTAATTATAGCTATAAAAATTGTTGAAAACATGGATGAAGCTATTGCACATATCAATAAGTATGGAACTAAACATTCTGAATCTATCTTAACAGGCGATTTTAATAAAGCCCTTAAATTTATTCGTGAGATAGACGCTGCAGCTGTTTATTGGAATGCTTCTACACGTTTCACAGATGGAAATCAGTTTGGCTTGGGTGCAGAAATCGGAATAAGCACACAAAAACTTCATGCAAGAGGACCCATGAGCATCCAACAACTAACCACAACAAAATTCTTCATACTTGGACGAGGACATATCAGGCAATGAATCGCTTTAATGAATCACCGGGTTACATGTGAACGAGTTTGATTTTAAAATCCTGCAAAGTGTATCGAACATCGTTTTTTAAAAAACCTGCTTTAACAAGATCTGAATCTTTTAGGCAGCGCTTGGACTGAAACAACAACCTCTTATTCCAGATGTCAGGCAAATCTGTAAACAAATTAAAAATCCCTTTCAAGGTTGCCTTTGCTTCTTTATGTTTTTTTACAACAAAAAAACCAGCAGCGACCATAAAAGTGAAAAATATTAAAATCGAAAATTTCCACCAAACGTTTCTAAGTTCGTAATTTTTAATTGCTGTACGTATCCGATTTTTGGCAGAATAATATGGTCCTATTCCGCTTACTCCTCTTAAAACTCCGCTACGATGAATTACCACTGCAGAGGGAACAAAGAGCACTTGATATCCCATTATTCGTATTCGAAGGGAAAGATCGGTGTCATCATCGTATATAAAATAAGAACTGTCAAAACCTCCAGATTTATTGAAGACCTTCCTTCTGATAATGCTGCAACCTGAAGATGCTGCCATTATCTCAAAATTCTTTTTAAGTTTTTCTTCTTTTGAACCATAGTATGCAGCCCATGTTCCTAAAGCGTCAATAGCTAAGCAAACACAGTCTAACCGACGTTTATCTTCTGATAAGACTATTTTTGCCTGTGCTAGACCAATTTTACTATTGTTCTCCATAACTTTAACAAGTTCCTTAAGCCATTTATCAGCTTCGAATTCTATATCGCTATCCAAAAAAACAAGGTAACGACCTTTTGTTAGTTTTGCACCGATATTGCACCCCTCAGAATGTCCTAAATTCTCTTGGTTTTTAACTAACCTGAGTCGAGGATTCTTACTGAAGAATTTCTCGAGATCTTTTATACTTCCATCTGTTGAAGCATTATCGACAACGACAATTTCATAATTAGCATAGTCAGTTCTTAGAAGGGAAACTAAACATTGCTTCAAAAATTCTCTCCCATTATAATTTACAATTATTACTGAAACAAAAGGTGGATTCGCATTCACATCAGACACTGTTACCACCATATAGAAGCAAGATTTGATTTAAGGTTAGGCTAACTTAAAGCCTTTTTTGGCACAAACAATAAATTGTAACAGGTATCTTCTACGAAGGTGTAAAAGAAGCGATTTTAATGGAAAACTATTCCCCACCTCCGTTTGTTACTGTAATAGTTCCT
>WOR8_10005162_pt1 | contig 18975 bp, 16 predicted proteins | sample DeeMarSeWOR38_10_FD_19890 | JGI IMG/M metagenome (IMG submission 19890)
CCTTCGAGTACGTCACAACCGAGAGTGGCCAAGCCATCACCCCGGTCGACGCTCTCAAGCGAACTGGCGAAGCCAGCGAGTGGGTGTCGTCTTCGGCTGACCTTTGTGAGCCGTACGCGGTTGACATCTACGTCATCCACAACGTCCCTTGCGGAACGGACCAGGATCAAGACTTCCTGTTCCCCGACTTCCGCTGGGAGTCGTTGGAGTATTCGATTGCCGACGCGGCGATCAGCGTTTCCGGACAGTGCAACGTTACGGACGTGGTAACCACACGTGCGACTGACATTGTCTGATCCCGGTAACATCTTTCCGGAACGGTAACACCCGACGTGTTACCGTTCCAATTTCCTGTTACTATTTTCACGGTGGAGTGAAATATGAAAATTGGTGGTATCCCTGTAACAAGTTCTGACGAGGTTCTTGTACTTCCCAGAGCCGCTGGACCTAATATCGTAATCAAGGCCCAGTGTGTAGACATGACGGATTACGAGGATATGTGTCCTCGTCCCAGATTGCCGCAGCGAGTGGTCAAAGGCGGAGTCGAAGGCAACCCCGACTCCCCGGCGTACAAAGCGGAGCTGACAAAGTGGGGTCAGCACCGTTTCGCGTACATGGTGGTCAACAGTTTGATCCCGTCCGAGATCGAGTGGGATCAAGTAAACCCGGAAGACCCTTCAACCTGCTCTAAGTGGATTGACGAGTTGAAGGCGGCTGGACTGAATGACGCTGAGTGTACGAGAATCATCAACTGTGTGTTGACTGCAAACAGTCTGAACGAAGCCAAGTTGAAGGAAGCCCGAGATGCTTTTCTACTTGGTCAGACGGTGGAGCAGGCAAGATCCTCTGGCCAAGATACAGAACAGCCGAATACGCCCTCTGGGGAGCCTGCGAGCGACTCGGAATCCGACCCCCAGGAGTAAAGGACTCTTGGGACGAGTGTTCCGTAAAGACTCAGGCTATGGTTCTTGCGTACCACCAAGTGCGTACGCACGATGAAAATCCTGAGCCAAAGAAAACCGCTTCCTCATCAAAGGGACGTAAAGGTAGACGTTAATGGGACTGTTCAAATTCAACCCGGGCAACTTTAGAGGCATCACGGTCAACTTCCGTGCGTGGCTTGGAAGTCTCGACGCAAAGATGCAACTTGCAACTGAGCAAGCTGCCCGGGTTTGGTTGCGAGAGGCAGTTCAAAATGTGCCTGACTGGTCCGGTGCTTCTCGTGCTACCTTTGAACAGCTCGCCGATGCTGTAGGTGAGACTGTGGAAATCAACGTCGCTGCGAACGCCCCTGACCGTATTGCACTTGGGCGTATGAACAGCCGAGGTGGAATTGAACGCATTGGAAAAGCCTCGTGGAGATTCTACTACGAGAACAATCTTCGTTACCTTGCCGCCAACGAAACGCAGAGCGTGGCTGTTGGGGAGGCAGGTGTTAGGTGGGGTCTTATTGAGCCCACTCCGTACAACTTTCGTGACGCCGCTAATCAAGCGGCGGAGTCCTTCGTGGAAAACATCACGTTGCCTCGCATTGAGATTCAAAGTCGATAATGGCTGACCAAGTACAAACCTTTTCGCTGAACACCGACCAAGCTGTCGCTGCTATGCAAGCGTTCGTGGCAAGCACGGACAAAGCCGCAGCTTCGGTTTCGCAGTTCGTGACAACGGCGAAAGGTGTAAGTGGGGTTGACCCATTCACAGGAGCGGTCAAAGGTGCTAAGGCGTACGGAGATCAGGTCGCCGAAACCACACGCAAAGCCAGCGATGGTCTGAAAAAGACCAAAGGCGAGATCGACAAGGTGGGGTTGTCTTGGCAAGCTGTCGGTCGTATTGTCCAGACCCAACTTATCATCCGTGGTATCAACGAGCTGCGTGACCTATTCTTCGAGGCTTCCGATGCGGCGGCGGAGTTCGAGATCACGCTTGCACGTATTGCAGGTATCACCGATGGTATTGATCTATCTAGCCTTGAGACTCAGCTCAAGGAAATTGCGGTCGCCGCTGGACGCGATGTAAATGAGGTAGCCTCTGCTGCTCTCGAAGCGTTCCAGAACGACATTGGTACGACCGAAGAAACAGTCAAGTTGCTTGGTGGTGCGATCTCCGACTTGGCTATCGTTACCCAGAGTGACTTCACGTCAGCTGTGAACACGTTGACGCCAATCATTAAAGCGTATGACCAAAGCCTAGAAAAAGCGACCGAGACTACAGGTAAAATCTTCTCGGCGATCGACTCTGGTATTATTGTGTTGGAAGACTTCAACGGTAACCTTGGTACGGTTACGAACCTCGCTGCACAATTGGAACTGCCGATCGAGCAAGTGTTCGCGGCGATCGCCACCGGTACGTTGGCCGGTGTTGACGCTACCAAGTCGATGACTCAGTTGCGTAACGTCTTGGTCAAGATGACCAAGCCTACAGACGAACTGAAAGCAGCGTTCAACAAGCTGGAAGTCGACGGGTTCACGGACCTTATCAAGCAAGGTCTGAACTTCCGTGAGGTCATCGACGCGATCTTCACTGCGTTGGACAGAGACCCCGAGCGATTCGCTAAAGCCTTCAACACTATCCGTGCCCAATTGGGAGGTGTTGCCGCGTTGTTGGACCGGGACGGAGAGTTCGAGTTCGACCGTGTGCTAGAAGCCTCCGCCGGGTCCGCCGAGCAGTTGGCTGAGGCGTTGAAGTTGGTGAAGGACACCGACGCATTTGCAGCACAGGAAAATGCGGCGGAGTTCAGTCGTCTTATTGCTGACATCGGTAAAGACACCTTGCAGATTAAGAACGTCCTGCAAGATTTCTTCATTGAGCTTATTCCCAACGTTGAGACTGCACGTGTAGCTCTTGGAGGTGCCGCTGCTGCTGCTGGTGTGTACGCTGCCAGCCTTGCTGGCATTGTTGCACTCGGCCCAGGTCTTGCTGTTGTTGGTACAATTGTTGCCTCTGCATTGATCGGTGTGTGGATCGGTAGAAACGTTGTTCAACCTTTGATCGAATACCAAGGTCGTGTTCGTGAGTTGGAGGGCGATCTATTCCGCATCTCCAGCCGAGAATACACCTTGGAGATCATCAAAGAGGAAAACGTTACAGAGATCGAGACTCTTAGAGAGGAACTTGAAAAGGTCGAGGACGGACTGCTTGGAGTTGACAAGGCGTCAGAAAAAGCATTCAAAGAAATGGTTGACGCATCGAACGAGGCGGCGGAAGCTATCGAAGACAACTTCGCCCGAGCCTTCACTCGTTTCGCGAGTGGGATCGACAGCGTTCTGGGCAAGGCCGAAGCGAAGATCAAGAACATCCAACAAGAATTTGAGGAGGCGAACGATTCCGTTGCTGAGATTCAGCAAGAGATTGCGGAGTTCAACTTCCAAGAATCACTCAAAGGGTTGCCAGAAGCTACTCAACTGTTGAGACAACAACAACGTGCTGTTGAAGCCCAGTTCAATGCTCGTAAAGCTATCAACGACTTGGCCGCTGGTAAGATCACGCAAGAGGAAGCGGAAGCCGTTGTGGAGCTGGCACAACAGTACACCAAGGCGGCGGACGAAGCAGAACGGCGTGCGAAGGTCGATGAGCGGTTCCAAAAGGGATCGAAGCTACGAGCAGATGCTCTCGAACTTGAACTTGACCTCGCAGTCCAAATCCGAAACAACTTGAACGAAGCCGTTGGCGAAGACCTACAAAGTGGTCTCCGCGAAGCCGTGAACCTGTTTGACACTGTCAAAGAGGGTGCGGAAGCTCTACGCAAAGAGATGGCAGAAGTTCGTAAGGATGGCGTTGTCTCTCCGGACGAACAAAAGAAAATCGACGAGCTGAGGGCGTCTTTGAAAGATAAGTTCAAAAACGCAGCCGGGGCCGAAATCTTCGACGTGCTTGCGTTGGAAAATGAAATCAATCAGCTGACTGAGAACTTCGAGACCTCACTAGAGAACATCACCGTTGACTGGTCGTTGAACGTCGACAACTTGCGACAAGAGATCGCCAACACCGAGTTCACTGCTTCCGTGGAATTGTTGGAGCAGGGAGCCGCTGCTGAGTCGCCTGAAATTCAGCAGCTTCAACAAGATGCTACCTCGTCCGCTGGTGCAACTCCAGAGGCGACCGATCAGTTCGTACGTGGTCTGAACGAGATCATCATTCAACAAGAGACGTTGAAGAACAAGATCGAGGAGAGTGAGTTCGCCTTTAGCACCTTGACCGAGAAAGTCCAAGCGGCGGCGGATCGAAACTATCCAAGCATCCTTGACAAGTTGTTCACAACACAACAACCTGGGGATCAAGCTGTCACTGATAAGATCCTCGCAGACGTGACCGCGATCGGTGAGGCGATTGACAGAGACCTCACCTACGAGGAAGGTATCACGCAGCTCCAAGAGTTGAGCCGTCAGTCGGCGTTGTTGAATGAACAGAACATCAAGAACAACATTCCTCTCCAACGGTACAACGAAATTCAACAGCAGATCAGCTTGACTGGAGAGAAGTTGATCGCACAGCAACAACTCCTGGCGACCCAGGGTGAATTTAACCCAGAGTTGCTAGAGGAGGCGAAAGAGTTTCGTGCTGAGGCCGAGGCAATCGACAAGACGGAGATTTCTCCAGAAGTCGACGCTCAACCCATTGAGAATCTGAGCACCAAACTTGAGACAGCATCAGTCAATGCTGCCAGAACGGCTGTAAGCACTGCACAAATCACCCCGGCGGCGGGTCAGGCAAATGGAGCGGTTGGGACTTTGGACTCCACCACGAATTCCCTTGCCTCATCTGCCGACTCCGCTGCCGGGTCTTTCAACAATATGGCGGAAGCCGCGATCCGGGCCGCACAAGAGGCCGCTAACGCACTTTCTGCTGGAGCCGGGCAATTTGCCTACTCTGGCGGACAAGTTAAATATAGAGCAGCAGGTGGTGACAGCCGTGGTCAAGATACAATCTCGGCTATGCTGGCTCCCGAGGAGTTCGTGGTGAACCCTCGCTCATCCCGAAACTTCTTCTCCGAGCTACAGGCTATCAACGGCCAAGGCGGAGGAGCGTCGTCGTCCGACTCCGGTGGGACGACAATTAACGTTGGTGACATCAACATCAACAATCCATCCCAGGTGCCCACACAGACCGCACGTGAGGTCGGGCAATCTATCCAACGCGAACTCAGACGGAGAACGTTTAAGCTATGAGTACAAAAATGAAGCGACAACAGGTCGAGAACGATTTGAAGGCCCGAGGCCGATTCGTTGTCGAATGTTTCGACAAGGACGGGAACAAGAAGTGGACCGAGGAGTTTCCGAACGGCATCGTGGACGAAGGTATCGAGTACCTTCTGGACGCAGGCTTCAACGGCGGCTCCCAGGTCTCGACTTGGTACATGGGCTTGGTCGACAACAGCGGTTTCACCGCGTTCGACAACGCCGACACAATGGCGTCCCACAGTGGTTGGACTGAGTCCACCGTGTACACCGAAGGCACTCGACCTGAGTGGACCGCCGGTGCTGCGGCTACTCGTTCGGTGACCAACTCGACGACCGTCGACTTTTCGATGAACGCTTCGGCGACCATCAAGGGTATCTTCGTCACTTCGGTCAACACCAAGTCGGGAAGCACCGGTACCCTTTGGAGCACCGCTGCATTCAGCTCGAACGCGACGGTCACCAACGGCGACACCTTGAAGGTGACCTACACCGTCTCTGGCTAATCCCTAAATCATGATGGGAGAAAGCCATGACTGTTTTTCATTGCGACGGCTTTGAGGCGTACGGCAACAAAGCTGATACGGGTGCGAATGTCGAGACCCGTATCAACAACACCAACCGGACGCAGTTCGTCGAGATTTCAGGTGGACACGCTGGCGGTAACGTCTCGCTGATTGATGACTTCCAAACCGAGGGTCTTGCGTTGGAGTTTCCTCTGACGCAGGCGGCTCGTGGTGAGTGGGTCATCTATGAGCACCCTGATGGTACCGGGCGTCACGCTGATTACAAGGTACCTACCAACGCAAGTGTCCCGACACTCTGCGTGGGTTTTCGTTTCTACAACGCGGCGATTACGCCAGCGTCTACGATTACAACAACTATCTTTCAACCAATGAACGGATCTTCATCGGCTGCATTCTCTTTGAGGATTGACGCGAACGGTGTTGACTTGACGTTGGTCGATAACGATGCGAACACGTACACTGCCAGTGATGCGTTGAGTCAAGGTACGTGGCACTACATCGAAGTCGAGTGGAAGCAGACGACCATCGGTAACAGTCCGTTCTGTAAGGTCTACGTGGATGGTACTCTTGTGATCGACGAGAGTAACATCGACTTGGCTGGCTTTACGTTCTTTGAGACGTGGGGTATGCGGATTGGTGTTGCTACGTCTGGAGGTAACCAATCCGACAACGGAGAGTTCTTCGCGATCGACGACGTGTACGAGATGGAGATCGACGGTGTAACTCACACCGCTCCGCTTGGGTCTTGCGTTGATGCGACTGCGACGGGCAACGATGACCACTACGGGTTGACCGCTGACGTGTCACCTGCGATCGACACTATCCACGGAGCACGTATTGATGTTGCGTGTGTAGCTGTGGATGGAACACCAACTCTCCACATTGGGTTCGATGATGGAACAGCCGACGAACAAAGCATGGGTGTCATTGGCACCGGCACAGATGTCGGTCGGCAGGTGTTCTTTGAAGTGGACCCAAGTGATAATCCGTGGACCGAAACGAACTTCAATGCGATCGAAGCCACTCAAAGGATGACTGAGTAATGACGATTCGTTCGTACCAATACACCGTTCAACTCCTAATCACCGCCTCGCAGCTTAACTTCTCCGTCGAGCACGCGTTGGGGCTCGTAGACGAAGCCAGCGATGGTGTTCGGCGTGTGGTTTCGGATGAACTTGTTTTCGTTGAGAGTGCTGGTGCCTTTGCATTGCCGAGCGGAACAATTCAACTGACGGACGACCTGGGACTCGTCCAGACGGTGAAGGTGTTTGGTTACGAATCGGTCGATCAAGAGTTGGCTCTGACACAAGAGACAGAAGCTATCTTCCCGATCGTGCGTAACTTCACGCACAACAACATCTTGTTCGACACTGTCGAATATGGGTATAAGGTTCGGACCTTTGACATCACAGATGAACTGAACCTTGTGAGCGATGCTGGGATCGCCCGTACATTTAGTATCAACCAAGGTTTGAGCCTATCAAGCATTGCCTTCCGTTCGTTCACACCGTCGAGTGACCTGAACCTCATCCAAACTGTTGAATGGGGTTATGGTATTGATGTCTTCGATGATTTGAATCTGGTACAAACAGCTGACAACGATTTGATCTTGAACCAGCAAGTCAACCAAGACAATGTTGTGAGACAGGCGTTGACGTTCTACATTGAATCTCCGTGTGCCCGCTACACGTTCAACACCTTCCACGGCGAGGGTGGTGTCGAGCCTCTCGCCGCGAAGCTAAACTACAAGAGCCAGTTCGCACTGTACTCGATCGACAATGGTACCACGTTCCAACTTCGTAACCCCGAGACGGATGACCGACGACGGTACAACTACAACCGAGTCAACCGCGATTTCCTCGATGGTTCTCCCGACATCTTCACTGACGACGATTGGGTCGAAGATCAATCTCAAATTTACACGATCGTTGCAACGAAGCGTGCCGACCTAGAGACCCTCCAAACTTTCTTGATTGACAACCTAGGACGCGAGGTTGTCTTGAAAGATTGGAAGGGGGTCTCATGGATCGTCATCATTACTAACCCCGGGGAAATCTACACCGAAGACAGTGAAGGTTACTGGACCATCGTGTTTGAGACAACCGGTGAAGCTGTTGATGGTGAGTTGTACTACGATCGACTTGGTCTCGCGGAAGACTTGAGCCGGGCCGGTAGTATCTGGACACGTAGCGGTTCGGATGACTTGGGACTTGAGAGCCGAGCCAACCGACACTACGATGAAGAACTGTCAGACGTTAGCATCGTGAGTGACGGTGTATCCGAAGTGGTGGAGACTCCGTAATGGCATCGAATGAAAATTTCAGATTGGAAGCACCCTACCCTGCACTAGCTTCCACAATGATCTTGCCTCGACCTAGAATTGGTAACAACCAAGGGTTGAACGCGAGCGTGACTGTCCTTCGTATGATGGATGGGTCAAAGCGAACGTTCGTCACTCGTGGCGACGGCAAGAAAATTCACCGTTGGGACTTCGACATCTCACGAGACAAGATGGAGGAGTTCGCTGACTTTATGCGACGGTACCGTGGGAACCTTATGCGTGCAACATGGCGAGGACGATCAATCGTCGGACGCGTGTCTGCTACGCCTATCGAATTCGGCGGAAACGGGCGAGCCGGTGGCTGGCCTGGAGACGAAGCCTATGGAGTGACACTTGAACTCAGGGAAGATGATCCAAGAACACGCGATACAGTCGGTGGAGGCTGATGGCAAGAACATTTAGCGAACCTGTGCGACGGCTTCTGGCGAAGAAGACCGGGTTGACTCCTATCATCATCATTGGTGTGAAGTGGAGAGACAACCTGGAGGTCTTCTACAGTTCCACACCGTACACCGGAGCCCAACAAACACTGTTGGAGCTTACCGGGCTCGAAACAACGACCAGCATCACCAACAATGGTGCATCACAGTCCGTGACAGTCACGTTGTCGGATAGCGATGGCTACATGCGTCAAGTGCTCGACTCGATCGACATCCACAAACGTCCGGCCAACGTCTACCTTGGATTCGTTGACGACGATGGTTCAGACATTGCTGTGTCCCAAATGGTACCGTTGATTCAGGGAGAGATCAACAGTCAGATGATCTGGGACGAACGAGCACGCACGCTGCGTTTCTCAATCCTCAACAAGATCGAAGGTCGGTTGTTCGGCTTCGCGGTCGAAGATGGATTGATTGAGAAGGTCGACGAAAGCGAACGTACAACGCCTTGGCCTTTCCGGTTCGGCGAGACTTGTATGTACCCTGCGATCCGAATTCGCAACGGGGTCAAGGGATTGCTGCGTCTCGGACAAGGTGTGTTGGACCCAACGCTCGACGCCAAGATTTGCCAAGCACGTCAAATCAAGTGCCCGCTGATTGAAGACCCTCTATGCGAAGGTGCTCAACCATCGAACGAGGAGAACGTTACGCTGGCCACAAACACGTGGAACGCGAACAACGTTCCTGGTACGGACCTACCATTCGCTAACGGACCAGACACATTCTTTGGTACTCGACTGGCTAACCCTGTTAACGGAGCCGGGCAGAGTGGTGGTACTGGTCTAGCAAACCCGGAGAACGGGTGTAACCTCGTGCGTGACCGTGAGTGTGAACGTGCGAAGTTTCAAACGCTATGTCAGTTGTTGCGTGATCGTGCGAACCAACTTGTGTACGTGCAGGACCAGCTGCTTATCCTAGGTGGCGATGAGTTCCCACAAAACCGTGAGACACAGATTCGGATCGACGACGTTATCTACACCGGTATCTTCACCGGGGAGTTGTTCACGATCCTCTCTACCAACCGACTTGACACACCAACCGATAACGTTGATTGTCGATCTGTTGGTCCGTACTACTCTGGTTACCGGGAGTCAACTGAGGAAGACCCTGGTAGCTTGGCAGCATGTGAACAGGCTACTCAGACCTACACCTTGCAAGCTATTGGCGGAGCTGGTGAGGCGTGGAGACTGTTGGACAACTTGGCGGACAGTGAGTTCAAATGGTTGCCAGCTGGGTCAGAGGTCTTCCTTGATGAGTCTTCGACCGAGGTTCACATCGTCTCACTTATCCCTGGTACAGTGGTGAGCGTTGCTGCGTACCGTACGCTTGGAGACACGCGGCAGTTGTCAGAACTCCCTGGTGAATACTACGAAGTCGTGGAAACCAACTACGGGGATTTGACTGCAACCGAAATCTGGTTGGACCGTCCACTCAGCTCCTACCCGGACGAGAAGTGGGATGATGAGCTGTATGTGACGTTCGAGAGTGACATCGGACCAAACCCGGTCGATGTTATCCAATGGATCGTTGAGACGTACACGAGCTTCGAGATTGACGCTACGAACTTCGCGGCGGTCAAGAGTCTACTGACCAAGTACCCATGCAACTACTACCACAACACAAAAGATAATGTGATTAGTGTCTTGGGTCAGATTGCGTTCGAGGCTCGTTGTGCGTTGTTCATCACCGACAACACTGTGAGATTGTCATACCTGCCGAAGGAGCCGGATGCAGATGCAACCATGACCACGGCGGACATTGTTGCTGGGTCATTCAAAATGTCGTTGAGCCGAACCGAAGACCTACAAACAAACATCACCGCGAACTGGCAACCGTGGGGTGCTCCTATGTTGGACACCTCTGAGCCGGTGCGACGGTTCACAGTTCAACGTAACGTTGAGAAGTACGGCTACTTTGGAACAGAGCACTCATACCGAACGATCAACAACGAAGCTCAAGCGTTGAAGACAGCTACGTACTGGAGCATCCGCAACAGTAACACGTGGAAGCGTGTGTCATTCCAAACCTCGTTGGAACATATGAACCTTGAGCTGTATGATTGCATCCAGCTGAACATTAACCCGACGTTCCCAAATATCAAAGTCATCATCGAGTCGATGCGTGTTGAACCTACCCAAGGGACAATCACGTTCGACTGTTGGACACCTATCCTGTCTGGGACAACTGAGGAATACTTGTGGGCATGGCCAGCTGCACAACCAGTGGAGCCATACCCCGACGACAACTTTGACATCGAGTCGCCTCTGCTTCAAGTATCACCGCCGCCAGGACACCCGTTGTACATCGACACCAACGATGATACGCCTCAAGTGTCTGTGACAGCTGGTGACCGTTTCCCAACGGACTTGGACGACGTGTTCCCAACCACGGTGTGTCAGGACTTGAACGATCCAGAGTTGTTCGACGCACTGGAGCCGATCTTCGATCGCATCGAGTTCATTGACTTCCAAGGGCAGGCTACTCGTGCCGACGAGGTCGCGTCCAACAACCCGGACTTCAACTTCGAGGAGCCGGAAGAAAACGAAGTCTGTGGACGCCCGTCGTTCGAGGACTGTGTGTGGGAGGTGTGGGTTCAATACGGATCGGCGGCGTCGATCGGTTGGGACGCGATCAACCCAGGTCAGCTTACAATCAGTGGAACACTGGAGAGCGGATGTAAGCCAGTTCCTAACGGACCGTGTAACACAACCGGTCGCGGTCAGCGTTGCATCCCCGGTCCCGGGTTCTTCCGCTGCCGAACATTCGGATCGGAGCTTATGGCTGGAGCATTCGCGGCAGCGATCAGGGCTCAAATCAATGCGGGGTACTGTTCTTGGAGAGTCGGTAACGTTGGACCTATTTCGGTCACGGGGCCGATCAAGCATGACAACACAGGACCAGCCGAGACTTGTGTTGGAATGGGTAACACTCAGGTAAGTAGCGGAAGCTATGGACAAACAATAGGTGGATTCTAATCAATGAAAGATTGCCGGAAGCGTCAAGTGGAGAGACGACAAGGCGAGACAATGCACAGATGTATCAACAAGCAGGCCGATCAATATCGGCAACACGTTGACGCATCTATCTGCGACTCTTGCCCCGTCCGAGTCTTCATCGAACAAAAGAAAAAGAAAGAGGCGGCGAATCCAAAGTTGGAAAACGGTCTGCCCATCGTCCAACTTGGTAACTTGCCTCCATGTGAATTCCGACACAACGGACGGACTTGTGGTGTCACCGCCCTTCCTATTGACGAGGAGATTTGCAACCGTTGTGCGGCGGATACAAAGGATGCCGTCGCCAACCTCTTGAACAAGGCAGTGAACTATGCAACCGCTATGCGGAAATGGGTAGCGGCAGGAAGCCCAGTACGCACTGACGAGGAGATCAGTGCTATCTTTGATGAGCATTGCAACAAGTGTGCGATGTTCGATAAAGTGAGAGGAGTTTGTAATTCGTGTGGTTGCCCTGCGAGCAAAGACCAACCAGCCATCCGCAACAAGTTGAAGATGGCAACGGAGGCGTGCCCGTTGGGAAGGTTCCCAGCAAAGGTAGAAACAAATGCTTGAGTGGATTCCCGCCTTCTTTGATAAGGCCACTGCTTTCTGTCCCCGCTTCGCAAAGGTGCCACCTACAGATCGGATGGTAAAGTGGTCACGTTGCAAGCAAGGGACGCTACATGGTCCTGGGATTGTGTGGTACTGGCCACTGGTCACGGATGTCCAGCATATCGACGTTCGGTGGAAGTCGCTCGTTACGTGCGTGCAGACAATCACGTTGGCAGATGGGACCACAGTCTCAGCCCGTACCCTTACGCGGTGGAAGCCAAAGGATGCGTTGAAGTGTGTGATCGAGGAAGAAGACTTCGCAGACACGGTTGCAGAGACAGCACAGTCGGTGTTGGTTGATGTGCTAGGTCCGATTCACCGAGAGCACCTACAAAAAGGCTCCGCCCTCAATGCCACCTTGACTATGGCAATGAGGGAGGAGCTGGTTGACATTGGCGTTGACGTGAAGAAGTGCAAGTTCACCGAGCTGTGTGTCAGCCCAGCGTTCCGACTTATCAACGACGCTAGTTGAGGAATGGTGCGTTGCCGATCCACTCGCCTGTAAAGCACCAGTAGACGCCTGCGATGATCGCTGCAACAACGGCAATGTTGATGCAGAGTGTCAGCACGGCAAATACGGCCCAGATACAGAAGCCAGCGGAAGCGAGCAAACAACCTTCGGTTCGTGGTCTCACGTGAGGGTTCCTTCGAGTACGAGAAGCAAGGGTACGAGTCATGGCAAAGGCAAAACAATGTTGTGGGAAAAAGGTAACAGGACCGGCACACGTAACAATGGTTGCAGTGCCGGGTAAACGATCGCGTCCAAGGATTAGTTCCGCATCACAAGACCTCCCTGCTGAGGATGTGCTTGTAGAGAGCAGCACAAGCGAGAGCGTCAGCGAGAGCGTCGTGAGCGTTGTCCAACTCGATTCCGAGTTGCTCGCAGATGACGCCTAGCCGAGCACGAGGGAACGGGCATGGTACGCCTTTGAAGGCGGCTTTGTCCATCATCCCGGTCACCAAGGCTTGTGTGTCCCTGGTAGGGTAGCTGAAAATGTTGTCATACATATCGTGGCCGAGCCAACATTGGATGAACGGAATGTCAAACTGTGAGTTGTGACACAACGGGATCAACCGTTTCTTTGGTGGTAGGTTCAAGTCTTGAAACCACTCCCACAACATATCCGCACCGCTGTACGGGTCAGGGCAACCAACCAAGTCTTCCACCTGGATGCCGTGTGCAGCAATCGCATCCTTGGTCATACGTTCCGGGTATTCCGGATTCATGTTCAAGTAGAACGGATTGCAATCTTTGACTGGCTCCACGTGACAGTTGAGCGGGATGATCGCGATCTGGATGATCTCGTTCTCCCACGGCGTGCGTCCGGTGGTCTCAACATCGAGAGCCGCCAGGACGTGTTCGTTCATCGTGTACAGGCTTGTTGTTTCAGGCATTGTTCGGAGCCTTGCGGACGTGGTAGATGCGGATGATATCGTGGTTGCTGGTTTTTGAGGGGTGACTATAACCGTTCACACGAGTGTACGTGAAAGCACGATTACTACAGTCACAGACGTTGATAGGAAATTCAGAATTATCAACGCTGTGGATGATCCCCATCCGACCGTTGCGTAGTACCACCTCTTTGCCTACATCGTCAGACTTCAACTCGTAGGCACCGCCCCCGGCTGGTGTGTCGGACCACACAGTGAGTGTGCCGTCTTCGTGTGTCATGCTCGACACTTTCTCTGGTGGCTCGTAGTAGCGTCCCCTACCCGCACCGGCAGGGACTTCTTGCTCCTCAGTCAGCTCACGAGGCTTGAGGTTCGACGGCACCTGCTCGTACTTCTCATGGACTTCCTTGATCTTGTCGCCAACCGCCTTGATGTTCAAGTTCTGGTTGACCAGACGATCGTCCACCGAGCAATTGTGCATCTGTGCGTCCCGTAGGATCAACAGACCGGCGATCGCCTTCGTCACGTGAGGCAGGCCCGAGTCCGGGTCGATGTCTTCGCCCGCGATGAATTGCATCAGGTGGCGGATGGCAGCGTCCGCGTAGATGGTCTCGTTGACCTGCTCGCCACGCCAGTTCCACGGTCCGTACTTGCGTGCCCCTTCCTCCAGACCGGCAGCGGTCTCCAGCAACGGAGCTAGTGGGAGGCGGGACAGGTTTGGCTTCACGGAGGCTACTCTATCTTTTGGATTCATCTTAGTTTCTCAATATGAGATTTTAGTACGACCACGACAAACGGTGGCACATGATGGACCGCGTCACGAACGTGGTCAAATCGTAGTCTGTTGCAAACTAACATGCTGACGAACTCCCTTCCTACGGAGACAATCAGTCCGGTGTCATCGCCGCACTTTACCCAATCGCCAACATCGAGCGGCTCTACAGAAGCTACTCTATCTTTAGGATTCATCTTTGAGAGAAATTTCCGAAAGGTGCCAGCTCTTTTCATTGTGTTCGATCCCAGCACATCGCCCCGATCTCAGGTCCGTAGCAAATTGATACGGACGCGATAAAGAAGATACGAAAGAGCTGGATCGGCAAGAACCAGATCAAACGCCACGCGATGGTGTGGAGAGGGACGCGGTACTCGTTTCCGAAGTAGAAGGCGATTCCGGCGGCGAAGAAATTACGGATGGTATTCAAAACGTTGGCTCCGATCTACAGATGTCGTAATAGTCAGCACCGATTGAAGCCTGCTGCTCTCGCAGCGGTTCCTCGTTGTCCGGCTTCTCGAAATACTCCTCGACGGCGATCGTCTCACCGTCTTTGATGTATCGGACGAGATAGCTGAAACCACTCGGCGGTAAACTGTCTTTCTGGTAACTCATTACTAAAGTCTACACCATATAGGAGAAAGGTCAAATGAAAAATCAGAATCTTCCGGAAGAATTTGTCGACAAAGCCTTTTTCTGCGGCTTGGCGTGTTTGTCGAACGAATAGTTCAGGAGATATTGGTCATTCCCACGTTGGCCGATCTCATAGCGGTCAGATCGGTTCATGATCTCCAGCCCAACAGCAAACTCGGATGGGACCGGCTTGTTGTCTTTCTCTTGGTTCGCCTTGAACTTGGCGTACAGGTCGGTCAGCTTGATGGACACCCCACGCTTTGAGAATACGTTGTCACGGAGCCACGCCATCAGTGGGGTCATCGCGTTCCCTTCCATCTGACGCTTGGTCTGCGTTGACAGAGCTGGAATGCGAAGCCGGGATACCGGCGGCGGCAGCTGCGTGTTCATCAGGGTGCCGAGGAAGCTGGATGCCTCCTCCGCCAGTTTCTTCTCCATCTGTGCCTTCGGCATCGGGTTCTCCAACGCAGGCACGTCCAACGCGACGATCCGGGTATCCCCGTCTTCCATCGGCAGGTGCTTGGCGTTGTTCGCCATCTGAACGAAGTGCAGATAGTTTGGCGTCGTGTACGGCGTCTGGAACTTCTCTTGGACAAGCAGATCGCGACCGGTGACCCATTCCTTGATCTTCTCGTACGCGTTGTACCGCTTGTCGGTCAAGTCCCGCTCCTCCACGTACACCATGAAGCAACCCGCCAGCTCGCCGTTGAATTGCGACGTGAGAGCGGAGTTGGCCGAGGTGATCCCGTGGGTGAACAGGAACCGGGTACACTCGTGGAAGATCGACTTCCCGCTGTTCTGCGGTCCGCTGAGGAACAGGTACGGCAACGGCTGGTCGGTGTGATAGATCAGACTGGCCAACCACGCACGCAGATAGTCCGCACCGCTGTGCAGGTTCGCACGGCGGCACCAGTCGCACGCTTGCACCGGCTCGTCCAGCTCTTGGCCGACGTGCTGCAAGATCATATCGAAGTGTGGGTGCTTGCCCGGTTCTCCAGCTGCCACCTTGAGCTGAGGGGCACCAAAGTTCCAGCGGCGACCGCCAGGGTACTCGTCCACGAACGGAATCTTGACCATCGTCCAAGGGTTCTCCAGCATCATCTGGTGGACCAGTGGTTCGTACTCTTTGAACATACCGCGAGCCAGGACCGAGCATTCGGTGTAGCTTGGGTGCAGGAGCCACTGTCCCTTTTCGGTCTTGTGGTACCAGCCGCGAGCGTTACCGTCTTGGATGACGTACCGGATATGTTCGTCCGCTTTACGAAGCAGGCGGGAGCGGAAGTCAGTTTTCCGGTTGGTCTTGATCTTGTAGACGAAGACCTTGCCCTGTTGAACCCAACCGTCGCCGCCTTTCTTGGAGACGAGGATGACTTCCTCAGCACCGGGCTCAGGCTTCTCGATCTTGACATCGTCAGGAATCGAGAGCCCAGCCAGAGACTCCCCCAGGCACTCTGCTAAACCCTCCACGCCTTCTGGTGTGAATTCGTAGACGCCTCCCTTGCAACGCTTGGCCGTCCGGCTGATTACTTCCTCAGTGGACTCCTCGTCGTTGAAGACGCAGAAGTTCTTGCCGTTCTTGAATTCCCACTTCGACTCGTGCTGGGACTGACCGAACCGGAACACGCGGAACGCTCCGCCCGGCTGAGGAGCCATGAAGCAGTTGGCGGTGTTGGGGTCGGAGCCATCGGAGTCTGTCACGAACGTCCCGATGATCTCCAGCCCGGCATCCACGGCACACTTGATCGCGTGCGTGTGGGTGTGGATCAGTCCCAGGTCGACTCGGTGATTGAAGTAGTACGGCTGTGCGGCGATCGCCTCAAGGATTCGCTTGTGCTCCGCCTCCAGCTCAGTCACTTCAAAGTCGGCCATGTTGCGACCGGCGACCGAGGGAGTCGGCAGCTCGATCCCATCCAACCGTGATCCCGGCAGCGACGAGCCTTCCTTGACGACGGTGAATCCGGGGTGACCCTTCGGAGACTTCGCAGCCCAAATCCAGAAGACACTGCCGACGCAGTCGACGTGGTTGCGGAGATTGTATCCGATGTCCGAGCTGATTAGCTCCAGCGTCTTACGAGCCACCAGCGTGTGCTCGTGGTGATTCGCTGCTTCCGGCTGATCGTTCTCGTCGAAGAACACGTAGACATGCAGACCACGCCCACCAGTCGATCGGACGATGGTCACGTAGTCCAACGCGGACAGCTTCTCGACAATGGTTTGGAGTTGCGTGTCGTCGTTTGTTGTGGTAGACTCTGCGTGACCCTCTTGGTAGTCGATGTCGATTCCCACAGCGACGGATCGCTTGGTCTCGAAGTTCCACCAAGTGGTGCCGACTCGATCGACACGCTTCGCAGGGGAGAAGGTGATAGTAGGGTCGTTGTAGTTTGGATCAGACCCGGCTTGGTACGGCCAACGCTTGTCTTTCCAGACTTCGCCGTCCGCCATGAATTCGCCGTTGTCTCCAGGCTCGCCCTCGCGGCTGGTCATGATCTGAGTTTCGAGTTGCGTGCAGTACCGTTCAAGTAGTAGAGGGCTGTCGGCCTTGCGTGCTTGAAGAAACTTGTCAATAGCTTCGCGTGTTCGCATGATATCTCCAGGGAAAAGAAAGTCTCTGTTAAACCCTACACCATGATTCGGACTTGTCAAGCGGGGCGTTCAAATTTTGTTGGGCAGTGCAATTTCGTACACCCTACCCAATGGGTGGTCGAACAGCCGAAATGAGCCGTAATCGTTATAATCGGAACACCACGCGGAGCATACTTTGCTTATAAAGAAAACATGCTCCGAGGGGTTCTCGCCGCAAACTAACCCCCTATGCTTTTTTCAAAAACTATTTTTCCTTTTTAATCGCGGTCAGAGTTTTTGAGAGAAAATGAAGAAATGTCAAAGGGTTAGTTTTGGGCCGAAACCCCACGGAGCATACTTCGCCTATAAAGAAAACATGCTCCGTGCTTTCACGGACAAGTTACTGGTGTACTTCCCTGCCTATTCGGAGAACGAAATGAAGAAACCAATCAATGACTTGAAAGAACCGGGACTGATCCTGAAAGCGGTCGACAAGTTCCAGCAACACCTGCTGGAGGATTCGATCAAAGACCACGGACTGATGACACCGCTGGTAGTCACTCAGCACAATATCATTGTCGACGGTTACCGCCGCTGGCTCGTCTGCCGTGGCCTTGGCTGGACGGAGATCGAGTGCTCAGTGGTCGAGGGTGATGCGGACCAGCTGAGGGTTGTCTGCCAAACCGGCACACAGGAATTCACCAAGACCAACAAGAAACAGATCGTTGGGCGTGAGCTGGATGAACGTCCAGATTCAACGGCTGGGGAGATCGCACACAAATACAAGTGGTCTCCCGTCGAAGTCGAGAACCTTGCCGGTGTCTGCTACCTTGTACCGGAAGCCCGGGAATGGTACAACAATGGGACACTGCCGCTGTCAACAGTCTGGGTTCTGTCACGCGTGAAGGATAAGGAGCAGCTGGACCTGATGAAGAACACACCGCTGGAGGAGCTGCACGAGACTGCGGAGTCCCACCTGCGTGAGATCAAGTCCGCTCGCCGCCGGTCGTTCGCCCAGCGTGCCCGGGTCAAGTCGTACAACAAGATTGAGAAGGAGCTGACGGACCCACGGGATGCCGGGCCGTTCCTTATCAAGTACGAATGCGAGACACCCCTGGATGGCTGGATTGCGGCACTCCGGTGGTGTTTGGAACAAAAATGAGAATTTTTACTTGACACATCCGTGGCAGGGTGTATGCTTGTAGTAGACCATGTTGGTTGTCTCCAAGTTCGGGGAGGGTGCTCGTCGCACCCTCCCCACCCCTTACAAGAGAGAGATGTATGCTTGTTTACCTTGCCACCCCGTACTCGCACAAAGAACCCTTCGTGCGTCATGAGCGGTTCGAGAAGGTCAACGAAGTCGCCGCCCGCCTGATGGAGGACGGTTACGCTGTGTTCTCTCCCATCAGTCACTCCCACCCGATCGAGCAGCATATGACTGCCGACCAACAATCGTGGGAATTCTGGGAGCGTCAAGACGTTCCAATCCTGAAAGCCTGCGACCAGCTGTTCGTGCTTATGCTCGACGG
>WOR8_10003829_pt1 | contig 18971 bp, 15 predicted proteins | sample DeeMarSeWOR38_10_FD_19890 | JGI IMG/M metagenome (IMG submission 19890)
CTCGAAGACATCGCCGAAGAACTACTTGGACAGATCGAACCGACAATCCAAACCGAACCGATCGAACAAACAGGGCCTTTTGAATACCGACTATCGGGCAATGTCGCCATTCACGACTGGGCCGATGTCCTGGGCATTGATTTGGCCCAGACACGTATGGTAACCATCGGAGGGCTGGTCACCGCTCTGCTCGGAAAAATGCCTCGGAACGGGGATACCGCAAGTTTGAAAAACCTGAAGTTTACTGTCGAAAAGGTGCGAAAAAGAAGGATAGAAACTTTAATATTGAAATTTGAGACGTTTCAGACCAATGGGCAATAATATCATCTTAATATTAGCAGTTGTATTCTTAGTCATTCTTGCCGGTTTATTTGCCGGCTCTGAAACCGGAATGTATCAACTCAGCCGGCTTCGTCTGCGACTGGGTGTCGAAAAGAAACGCCTACCGTTTATCATTCTCAACCGTTGTCTTAGCGATAGCAGCGGCCTGCTTCTGTCGATGCTTATCGGCACCAATCTGTCTCATTACCTTGCTACAAGTATTGTCACCTCAATGTTTCTGGGTACAGTTGGTTCCGAACATACTGCTGAATTATTTGCTACCTTACTGACGGTACCAATCCTCTTTGTTTTTGCAGAGCTTATCCCCAAAAACATGTTTTTCTACCGTGCGGATCTTCTGATGCCCTATTTTTCACCGGTGTTGTATTCATTTCATACATTTCTGAGATGGTGCGGCGTCGTACCTCTACTTAAGTTCATATCAACCTTTTTTGCCCGGCTGATGGGCCTTGCCACTGCTTCCAAAACGGTCATCGCATCGGCGCAACGGCACAAAGTCCAGGCGATTTTGCAGGACACGCACGAAGAAGGCTTTTTAAGCCCTGTACAGAGCGAGATTGTAAATCGTCTGGTCGGTATTTCGCATGTTCATTTAAGCTCTGTAATGATTCCTATCCAAAATGTCGAAACTGTCGAAGTCAATTCTGATGATTCCGCATTATTGAACAAATTAAACAAGTGCGCCTACACCCGGCTGCCGGTCACCGAGGCCCGGGCGGGTAACATTATCGGTTTTATCAATATTTACGAAGCGTTAAATTCATCGGAAAAATTTGTCGACCTGCGAGGTTTCGTCCAACCGATCCGGAAGCTCGACGTTGACATGACTGTTATAGATGCCACGAACATCATGCAGAAGGAAAATCAAAAGATTGTATTGGTAACAAAGGCTAGCCGCTTCGGAGGGGAAAAGCCGGTCGGTATCGTAACAATGAAAGACTTGGTCGAAGAGCTTCTTGGCGAACTTGCGGAATGGTAACATGGCCACAAAGCAAAAATCTAAATTGAATAATAGAGTTTCCCCGAGAATTATTAATGTTATTGCAATTCTAATACTGTTTATTTTGTCGCTTGCCGTCCTGGCAAATACGATGAGCAAGCCCGTGGGACGTGATGAACAGATGTACTGCAGCGGTGCTATTTTACTGGCTGAAGGCAGGATGATTTACAGGGATTTTTCATACGCCGCCCAGTTGCCTTACCACCCGTTGCTTTGTGCGACTTTGTTTAAGTTATTTAACACAACTCACTATCTGCTCGTGGGAAGAATCGTTTCCTGTGTGTGTGACATTCTTTTGATGCTGGGCATTGTCGGCATATACCGGTACATTTTCAGGCCTTTTACTGCTTCAGGCATGATTTTAGGCCTGTGTGCGGTTGTGCTGTACGTGTTCAACCCGCTCGTTGACTATGCCAACGGCTATGCATGGAACCATGATGTCGTAATTTTCTGTGTAGTGTTGTCTTTCTGGCTGTTTATTTCCACCGACTTTCAGCAAAAATCAAAATACTGGCGAATCGCCGTCATCAGTGCCCTGCTTACGCTCGCTACCTGCATGCGCATCACAACGGTTTTAGTGGAACTATTGTTCTTTGTGCTGCTGCTTTGTGTTCCAGCCGGTTCGATCAAAGAGAGATTGAAAAACGCCCTGCCGTTTATGCTGGCCGGCGCAGTTGTTTTGATTTGGCCTGTCTGGGTGATGATCCAGGCCCCTCGGGCATTCTTTCTGAATATAGTCAAAATACCGATGCTCTACGGCCAATGGCTTCGCGAAATCGGCATGGTTTTTAATAAATTCACTCTTACGCTTTCCTGCCTGACAAGGCCGGGATATTTTGTCCTTATAGCAATAGTGGTTTACCTTTTACTAAGAGTGTTTTTTCTTCGCCGTAAATTACAGATTGACAACAGCATAAACCTGCTTCTTGCTGCCCTACTACCGGTGATATTTTTTATAATTGCCCTGATTCCTCCAACTATGTGGAGACAATATCTTGCCGTTCCGGTTCCCTTTTTAGTCATTTGCCTCGCATTTCCATTGTTATACTTACGAAAGCTTAGCGAAAAAGCGGGCATCAGCAAACAATTTAAGATAGCGACAGGTTTAATGATTTTCTGCTCACTTGCAGCTTTATTTTCATACCCGCTTGTGCTGTATAGAATTCCTATTGCCCTTGTGCCGGAACGGTGGGCCCCGATTGAAATGCATATAGTCTCGAAAGATATTGCCGAAAGACTAAAAACTCAAGACTCAAAACTCGTACTTACCTTCGCCCCCCTGCTCGCCCTCGAGGGTGGCTGTGATATATATACTGAATTGTCCGCCGGTGCGATTATCTACAGAATCGCCGATTCTTTGCCGGCCAAGGACCGCCGGATAACGCACACGGCCGGTGTGGAAACCATTTCCGAAACGCTTGAAAAAAATCCCCCTTCAGCGGTCATACTCGGCGTGGAAATGGGACGCCTCGAAGAACCAATCTACAGGTCAGTCGTCACGCCGGACTGGAAAATAAAAGATTACGGAAACGGCCCGATCGTTTACTTCAGGCCCTGATCTGGATAGAGATTATGTACAGGAACAAGATTATAACACAAATTGGATCTTTACCTTATGACGATGTTGATGAGGCTATTGAGTACAGCCTGCGGCATGACATACCATTTCTGCCGGAGCTTCCAAATCTTGGGGATGCCATGATGGATTATATCAAGCAGCCCGGCAGCATGAGTTGTCTTGAAACGTTCAAGAAAAAGACGGCCGGCTTTGATACTGTTAAAATACAATGCGTCGGCCCGGCCACTCTTATACTCGGCGGATATGACCAGGATGAAGCTTTTTCCCGAGCGTATGAGCACATTAACGCCCTTTTAGATGGTCTGGATGCAGGTAATATCATTCTTTTTTTAGATGAACCTGCTTTGGGTCACGCCGGATTCGATTACCGACAATTATGGTCGCCGCTTTTTGAGAGCTTTGATGTTACATCAGGAGTGCATACCTGTGGAAATATGAACTGGGATGAGATGTTCGCTTCCGATGTCGACATCATCAGTTTCGATGCATCGAAATACGATATCACCAAATATCCCGGATACAGGAACGGCAAAAGAATCGCCTGGGGTATAGAAACGATAGAGGACGTCAAGGACTTTCAGAAAGGAGACTTATTGACCTTACCCTGCGGTATGGGGCCAAAGTTTTACAGCACCGAAGATTGCGAAAAAAGTCTTAACAACTTATTAAAGATTTCCAATGACCTTATATCTTAAAATATATCCGAAGTAAATTTCCAAAGATAATGAAATCATTCTTAGCTGATATTACTGCTCTTCTGTAGTATTTATGTCTATTATCGCTTCCGCGATGCTGTTGATAACTGTACGTGTATAGCCGTTGGAGTTATTGGTGAGGATAGAGAATATATAATCGCCGTCGTCTGTTTCTGCTACTCCTGAAAAAGACCTGACGCCACTAATATAGCCGGTCTTGCCCCGGATTCTGCCCTTGTACCTATCATCTTGGAAATATCTCTCAATCGTCCCATCTACCCCCCCTACTGCAAGCGATTCGCTGTATAGCTGCCAATTTTTTCCGTTGTAAATGTCGAATAAGACAGTTGTTATAGCATACGCGGTAAGTTCGTTTTGCCGGCTCAGACCGCTGCCGTCGTCGATATAGAACTGGCTCTTATCAATATCAAGCCCCAGCAGGTATTCGCCAATCAGCTCCCGCCCCTTTTTCCAACTGCCGTTTTTCTTGTCCGGATTATTCATTGCAGCAATAGTTTTAAGCATCGCTTCGGCGACCAGTCCGAGGCTGTTCTTATTACAGCGGGCAAGGCAATCGGTAAGAGAAGTGCTGAATTCGATCAGCGGGATGAATTGGCTGCCTTCTTCCAGCGACTTTTCTACAAGCTCTCCTTTTACATCGATATCAGCCGCGGCAAGATTTTCGTACAGCAGAAATCCGAAATACGCAGCAGGCCTTTCGATTGCAACATCAAACGGCCCGACCTCGTCTTTGCACTTGCCGAAAACAGTAAGCCTGTTAGGTTGACTATTGCGATAGGTTCCGACGGCACTGCTGCCTTTCGACAAAAACTGCGACCTTTCCATCTATTTTTTTTGTGCTTATCTGTATACAGTTGTCGTTAAAATTCAGGCCGCTTACTTCGCAGGCGTACCAGCGATTCAAATCCTCTTCAGGCCAGCTCGGATGCACGGGCTCATTATCGAAAATGCTGCTGTCAACGGTGATTCCTTCGATTGTGCCTATGCCCTTTGACTTGAGCGCGTTTGCGATGTCCTTGAATATCCAGCCCGGTTCCCGGCCGTACTTAATGTCGGTTTTTTCATCACCCAGCAGAGGATCGCCGCTCCCAATGACAACCAATGCGTTGCCTGAAAGCCCGATCCTGGTTTTATAAACGAAGTCAGGCCCCAGGTAATGCAGAGCCGCTGCGCTGGTAATAATCTTCATATTCGAAGCTGGTATCATCAACTCTCTTGCATCATGGTCGTAGACAGTTATGCCTGAATCGGCTTCTAAAATATGAATGGAAAAATGTACCCGTTTCTGTATGGATTCCCTGATTATACCATCGATTTGCCCTGCTAAATCGGCCCTTGCGAAGCTACACAAGTACAGGATAAATCCGGCCAGAATCAATAGTTTTTTCGTCTTAGCTTTCACGGTGACGTATTATTTCATAACACAAAAAGCTTATCAAGGATTTTTTACAGGCCCGGCATCAGTTTTATTCGGACGGTATTCTCGTTCTCCGTTAGGAATTACTGCCAAGCCAAATATATTCTGAAAAGATCCCGGATTATTTCATATATGCTGCGCCACATTTAAGCATGGATTCATATTGCAGGCTAAACAGAATAAAGTTACACTATCCGTTGCCTGATCAGGATAATACGAATATATGGAAAAAAAGGTGAAAATAGCAGAACAGAACGATGATTTGACGTATCTTAACAATACGCAGCAGAATCTGGACCGAAATATGCAACATGACAGCATAAAACGGGATTCGCTTGCTACTCGATTAAGAGCCGGCGACCGGGATGCGGCTGCCGAGCTTGTAGATGAATATTATGAGCAGATTTATTTATTTATGAGGAGGCTTGGTCATGACCGCCAGGCAAGCGAAGACCTGACGCAGGAGAGTTTTTTCAATGCCTGGCACCATATAGGCCAGTTAAAAGACGGCAAAGCATTAAACGGCTGGATTTATCGCATAGCCAGCAACGTTTCAAGGCTGCATTGGCGAAAGCACAAGCACAAGGAAGTCATCGGCATCGAAGGCCTCCAAGTGCAGCAAAGTGACAAGAGTGAGCACGAGAAAATAGAGTATAACGAGCAGTTGGAACAATTGAAAGACGCAGTAGAACGGCTGCCGATGAAACTGAGAGAAACAATTATTTTACATTATATGCAGCAGTTGACCATTGCCGAGGCTGCTGAGGTGGCCGGCTTAAATCAGGGAACGTTTAAAAGCAGGCTGAACAGAGCGTTAAAAACCTTAAGAAAGAAAGTTTGATAAAAAGTTCCTACAGTAACCTGTCACATTTGGGTGCTATGAAAAAAGAGTGCTGAAATGAAAGAAGAGCAAGTTAAAGAAATGCTGAACGACCTGGGCCGACGGGTCACAGAGCCTGTCCGCCCCGGTCTATGCGAAGAGATAAAACAGCGAATCCCGCACAGGCTGTCCCGGCATAAAATCGGCTGGGACACGGTCAACATTATCATAGATTTGCGGCTGAGTAAATCGGTCGCCGCTGCGGTGATTATCATAACGATGATTTTATTGCTGAACTTGTTCGGCGGCCGGGATTCGACGGGAGGCGGAATAATTAAGGACAGCGTCTTTTTGATTAAATACTTTGGAGGTTCCAGCGAAAACCAGGTCTCGATTTTCAGAAAAAGATACGAACATCTGCTTGAACGCGGTGAAAAGGTAGTATGGTACGGTGATTCGGTCGATATTAAGGATGCCAACGCCGTACTGATGCAATACGAGCTGCCGGATGGCAAATTTGAGCTTACTTTCGCAGATGGGCATGAACAACAAGTCGATTCCGAGCAGTTATTGAATTTGCTGAGCCGGATGCTGGAAAAAAGAAAGAAATAATTTAACCTGGGCTGGTGAAAAAACGCCGTTTACCACTTGTATTTTAGTCAAATCTTTGGTAAAATAGCTAAAAATTAGTCGTAATACCTGAAAATATTGTTCTCCCGATGTAATAAGGAGTATTAGTATGAACAAGCGAAGAGGGTTTACCTTGATCGAGCTTCTCGTTGTAATCGCCATTATTGCCCTGCTGATGTCGATATTGATGCCGGCTTTACAGCGTGTAAAGAACCAGGCCCAGTCGGTTACATGTCAGGCGAAACTGAAACAGTGGGGCCTGATGTTTAAGTTGTACACGGACGACTATGACGGCTACTTTAACGAAGGCTGGGGCGTTAATGAGACAACTTTGTGGCCGAATGCCCTGCGGCCATATTATAAGGACAACTGGGGTATGCTCCTGTGCCCGACGGCCACGAGGATTATGATGGGTACAAACGATTTTGGTACATTTAAGGCCGCTCAGCGTGATATTCCCCTTCCAGGTGGTGGGTCATATCTTTATACCTTCAGCTATAGTATAAATTCATGGACCAATTATATGCACGGTGACCGGGGTGATCGTCTGGAGGAATGGTTCTGGAAAAGACCGGATGACTTAGGATGTATCGAACCCGGCACCCGGCAGCGTAACGGCAGGTCAGCAAGCACAAATCTTGTACCTGTTTTTGCCGATTCCACATGGCATGATGCATGGCCCCGTGACAATGATGCTCCTATGCTGACCAGGGATGGCTTTGGCATAACGGATCAGGGCACAACGGGGGAAATGAACCATTTCTGCATTGACCGGCACAAAGGATTTGTGAACTTCCTTTTTATGGACTGGTCGGTCAGGAAAGTTGGGCTCAAGGAGAACTGGACTTTGAAATGGCATCGTGCGTTTAATACCGCGGGTCCTTATACGAGGGCAGGTGGCGCCCGGCCTGATGACTGGCCCGTCTGGCTCAGAAGTTATAAAGATTACTAAGAAAACAAAAGGCCGGTTTTTCAATGCCGGCCTTTCTTAATTGCAGGTAGTTCCTCAAGGAATTTTATTTTGCAGGAGCTTTTGTAAAGTTACAATCAGGCCTCAGAAGGAGTATCATTATGAGTGATCGGCGGGGATTTACATTAATCGAACTTCTGGTCGTAATCGCCATTATTGCACTGCTGATGGCAATATTGATGCCGGCACTGAATCGCGTGAAGCATCAGGCGCAGAAGATTAGCTGTCAGGCAAGACTAAAACAGTGGGGCATGTTGTTCAAGCTCTATACCGACGACAATGACGGCTATTTTGCCAGAAGAGATGGCAACATTGAGAGAACCTTATGGATGAGCGCCATGCGGCCCTACTACCACAATGACCCGAAGATGCGCCTGTGCCCGACAGCCACAAGACTAATGGAAAACAATATGGACTGGGGCACGTTCAAGGCCGCCTACCTTGGCGATGATGTCTTTAGCTATGGAAACAATTCCTGGACCGACAACAATGCCACGGATCGCGGTGATCGATGGGTGGAATGTTTCTGGAAAAGACCGGATGACTTAGGATGTGTCGAACCTGGTACCCGGCAGCGCAACGGCAGGACAGCAAGCACAAATCTTGTACCAGTCTTTGGCGATTCCACGTGGTACGATGCATGGCCGCGCCATACTGATACCCCTTCGCAAACTGGGGATGCATTTGGTATAATGGACCAGGGCACATCGGGCGAATTGAACCATTTCTGCATCGACAGGCACGGTGGCTTTGTTAACCTGCTTTTCATGGACTGGTCGGCAAGAAGTGTAGGACTAAAAGAATTATGGACCTTGAAATGGAATCGTGCTTATGTCACAAACGGTCCGTGGACGAAGGCCGGCGGTGTCAGACCAGAAGACTGGCCAGAATGGCTCAGACGCTTTAAGGATTATTAAGAAAAAGCCCCCCCGCTTTTTCCCGAGATAAAACATAGCAGCGTATTTAGTGATTAATAAATGATTGCTATAGCTTCTTCGATCCTTTTAATGACCTCGACTGCATCGGCAGAATAAGGAACATAGCCGTCGAAGCCCTTCTGCAGCAGGGCCGCCGATTCTGAATCGCTTAACTGGTTCACAAGGGCAATAATTTTAATCGTTCCCAAATCCTCGTTCTCCCGGATGCCCCTGCAGATTGCCGCTGCATCGATTCCTTCTGCCATAAGGCTGATCAGCAGGACATGCGGCGTGAATTTATGGATGGCCGAGCCTGTTTCAAAATTACTGTGAACAATTTGCACTTCGTATTCGGCATCGCTTTGCAGAATATCAGCCAGGGCCGAAGCTGTTTTTTCGTTGCTGTCTGCAATCAGGACCCGGATTTTGCCGACTGCAAGGTCCGACGTCGGCATATTATGAACTTTCATGAAGCGTATCAGCTCACTGACCGGGATTCGCCGGTCTTTGCTGCCGGGTATGCGGTAGCCTCTGAGCTGGCCATTGTCAAACCACTTGGATACTGTTCGGGGAGCAACGTGACAAATTTTAGCCACATCGCCTGTTGTGAGTACGTTTTTGCCTTTCGCCATATTTTTTGACTCCCGCCACATGGTATTAAATCATTCTAATATTCGGCTTAAAATTGAGGGCTGTTTAGCAGACAACCGCAATTTTCATATTAGCAGCGAATAATTGAGAGTCTGTAAGATGCGACGTCCCATAAGCGTTACTGATATACGCCTAAAGGGTTAATTCGATAGAACTCAACTGTCTTACTTCTACCCGTGTAACCGGCTATGAAAATGTTTTTGATTTATACTTCATAGCCGGTACAATCTCGTAAACTATGCTTAAACGTAATGGAGTGATTTTCTGATGTGCATACATTTATCCCGGCCGGACATTACAGACAAGGAGATCGAGGCGGTTTGTGCCGTACTTGGCGGCCCTGATCTGTCGCTCGGTCCCAAACTCGGGCAGTTCGAGCAGGTATTCGCAGATTATATCAGTAGAAAACGGGCTGTAGCCGTCAATAGTGGAACGAGCGGCTTGTTTTTGAGCATGTCAGCGCTTGGGATTGGGCCGGGAGATGAGGTCATTACCACTCCTTTTACTTTCGTCGCTTCGGCAACGTCGATTATGATGGTCGGTGCGAAACCGGTATTTGTCGATATTGATCCGTTCAGTCTGAACATCGATCCGGCTAAAATCGAATCGGCGATCACCGAAAAGACAAAAGCCCTTTTACCGGTCGAAGTCTTCGGCAATCCCGCTGGCTTTGATACTGTTTGTGAGATCGCCGGAAAGCACAACCTTCCGGTCATTGAAGATAGCTGCGAGGCGCTTGGTTCGGCTCTGAAGGGAAAAAAGGCAGGATCGTTCGGCACGATGAGCGTTTTCGGCTTTTATCCCAATAAGCAAATCACCACCGGTGAGGGCGGCATGATTTTAACCGATGATGAGGCTCTGGCGGATTTATGCGTATCGCTTCGCAATCAGGGCAGAGGCAAAAACGCCGGCTGGCTGGCGCATCAACAGCTGGGCTATAATTTCAGGATCAGCGAGATAAACTGTGCGCTTGGTATTGTGCAGCTATCGAGAATCGACGAAATCAAGGCCAAACGCAGACAGGTTGCTCAATGGTACCGGGAAATGTTAGCGGACGATGACCGGCTGGTCATACCTGCCGAGCTGGTCGATTGCGATATGAGCTGGTTCGTCTTCGTTGTCCGGCTTGCCGAAGGCTTTACAATGGCCCAGCGAGACTGGATTCTGCGGCAAATGCAAAGCCGGAATATTCAGGTCAGCAATTATTTTCCGCCTGTGCATCTTATGCCGTTTATAGCGGAGAAATTCGGCTATAAATCCGGCGATTTCCCTATTGCCGAATCAGTAAGCGAAAGAACAATCGCCCTGCCCTTCCATAATCATCTGACGAAAGACCAAGTCGATATGGTCTGCAACGCATTGAAGCAATTTTTAGTCGAATAGAAGCACTTTTTTTGTATTTTTTATTTGGCATTTACCCATTTTCACACGTATAATTTAATATAGACAAACATAATAGGCCAGCTAGGGGGGACCGGCCGAAGAAATACTTTTTTAGGAAGGGAGAATTGTTTTGAGAGGCTGGAGAACCAAATTCATATTCCTGCTGATAGTCTATTTTGCCGGCTTTGCCACTGCAATCTATATGCTGGCACCCGCACCCGAAGGCAGCGCCGATAAATCTTTCCGCGGCACATCGTCAGTTTCAGCGTTTAACTCACAAGAATTTGTGGAGTCTTTTAATGCTGGAATTCACAAGTGCCTTGCTTTCGGTAAAGTGGCAGCTATACATACAGCAGAATTCCTCAAAGAAAAGCTTGAAGAAATACGCGAGGCTTGATGCGATTAGTGTATTCAGCGTTATGAGAGCTGTCTAAGCTGTTTGTTGAAAGTACGCAGTCGATTTTCAATAGCGCTCAGTACCCAGTTGATATAATGCAGTGTGTGGGCCGGTTTACGATGCCCTTCGTTCATTAAGCCGGCTCGAATGATTGCTATGAAACGTTCTATTGTTTGATGACTGATTGCCATCGGTTCGGCGGCCCATGTCTTCAACACATCGTATTGTTCCTGCAATCTTGGATTGTTCTTTATTTGTTCTGCTGTCAAATAATCGGCCGGATTGTAGGAAAGCTGCAGACCCTTGAGGCACATGATTAAAGGTTCATAATTAGTTTTTTCTTCCAGACGTATGAATTTATACTGCTGGACGTACGTAACTGCCTGAGCCGGGAGTTTGTTCGCGATATCGTCCCCGCCAAGGTACCACTTGCGTTTGGATGTTCTGGCAAAGACAAGCTCCTCACCGTATTCGTATTGTTTAATCTCGTCATATCCCATCCTTGAAACCCAAAGCCTGCCGGTGCTCTTTCGTTCCGGCCCGCCGCCGAGAGCTAATAGGCACTTGACAAAACCGAGCGGCAGAATCTTCTGGTTGCCGAGCTGTTTTTTCCGAAGCTGGAGGGATATATGTAAACTGTGTGGGTTTACGTCGAAGAAAGCGACAATCTCATTTATCAACTGACTAAGCAGCCAGGGATCGGCCGTTGCCGGCCGGGATAGTTCACCGGCGATATTCAGCCTTCCGGGAGCCAACTCGAGAAAACCCCTTCGCCGACTCTGGTCGGTCGAGCCGGAATGGTCGTCGATATATCCGCCGAGCTTCCAGCTCAAAACATCAAGTTGAAAATCATAGAAATATTTGAATCCGTCATATATGGGATCATAAGCATTTCGGTTGCTTCTTCGCGGCTCTACCGCCGCTGCTCCGAGATTGCTTAATTCAAGCTCGATCCCAAGGGGAACCAGGCCGGGCTGAAGGTTCGAGCGGATTCGAGACAAATGCGCTCCGGCCACGCGGGTATCGAACAAGCTCTTCGAAGCACGTACGCTGTATTTGACATAGTCGATAAGATCATTCTTTTTGTACGGCATTGTCTTGAGGCAGTCTTCGACTATCATACTAACGGTTTTGTCGTTTGCATTTATCATTTGCAAAGCCGCCAGCAGGCTAATCGTTCGGAAATAGTACCTTTCAGAGGACCGCATACGTTCAAGCTCGAAGCGGTGCCGGGACTGGATTTGTTCTTCGAGCTGGTTGAGCAAAACTTGCCTCACAACCAAAGTCAGATAATTTTTAATAAAGGGTTTTGCTTCGGGATCATCGTAAAGGTGTTTTATGCTTGGCCGGGGACGATCCAGCTCATGTTCAAGATAATAATCGCTGACTGCGTCCATATGGTAATGACTCATCACCAGGTCGCGTTCGGTTGTTGCCAGCAACTCCCGGTCGGCACCACGTTCCGATTCGGCATCAATTGTTCGTTCGCCCGGACGGGTATGCCTTTTGATGAATTTTTCGATGCGTTTACGAAGCCACAGCTCATGTATCAGATTTACATGGAATCGATCGCCGAAATGCATTTCCATCGAATCATGAGTGACCAGATAAGCCTGGGCATCGAGGGAACCACTCGCAGTGTTAACATGAACGGTCTCTCTCTCGTATCTCTTGCCTTCATATTTATCGATCTCCGCCATTGCATGGGTGGGGATATCATGAATTACAAAGCCTTCAATTCTCGACGATGGCGATTTAATTGCATAGTAATAAACGTTGTCCGGGCTTACTCGTCGGTAGTGCGGAAGAAAGGCCGGTTCGGCAAAAAGAGTCTTGTTATCGATTTTATATGCTCTTCTGGTAAAACTCAGCCCACTGACCGACTGGAAGATATTTCTGTCTCGCAGTGAGCCGTAAATAAACAGGTTTACTTTTCCATCTTTCATATTGTATTATCACACTCGTCATATTATACAATCAAACTATCAATTCCCGCTCCTGATTCGGCTTTGCAGCCTAAACAGCTCTTTGAAAGCACGCAAAATCACTCGGATGCTCGCGCCTGTTTGTCGGCCTGAAGTTCGCGGATAATGGTGCACACCTTTCTGAGTTATACGATACCCTTTGCGCGCTGCCCGCGCCAGTATCTCGGCGTCGATCAGAGCACCGGTACTTGACATCTCGATTTTGTCAAAAATTTCCCTTTTATACAGCTTGAAAGCACAGTCGATATCAAGAATTTTAAGGCCGAACATCAGACAAACTAACTTGGTCCAGCACCAACCATTGATTTTGCGGATTATCGAATCTTGGCGATTCAGCCGGTAGCAGCTTACGATATCGTATTGTTCCATAAGAGTAAGTAGCGGCGGCATTTCGTTAATATCGAACTGGCCGTCCCCATCGGTATAAAATACAAGCTTTTTTGCCGCTGCCATAAAGCCGGATTGCAAGGCAGCTCCATAACCAAGATTATGCTTGTGATGCACTACTTTTACCCTGCCGTCTTGTCCTGCAATCTCATCGGCGATTTGCCCTGTCTTGTCTGCGCTTCCGTCGTCGACGATGATAATTTCGAAATCAGCGTTGAGCTTTTCCAGTACCTCAAGTGCCTTTTCAATGGTTTGGGAAACATTTTCCTGCTCATTGTAACAAGGAAAAAAAACGCTGATCGAAACCATTCACCACCTCTTACTCTGATGTATGCTCGCCAATTCAAGTAAATATTCAGTCTCCTTGTCGGTATAGAACTGCATAAGTTTTGTGTCTCTCTGTGCTCTGGCAAGCTCCTTTAGATGGAAGCAGGCCAATCGTACTGCTTCAACTTTGTGCCGGTAGCCGTCCTGTTTGGCCCAGACATCTTCTTGTTTCGTAAACTCGTCGAAATAATCCGAGCAGAACTTATTTACCTCGGGGCTTAGTTCGCGGAAGTTTCTGGTCATAAGGAGTATTTCCAGAATGGCGATAGGTGACGGACTTAAATTAAAGGCTCTTATAGCAAAATCAAGAGCCTTCTTTTTTTCCTCTATATCAGGACAATAACGAAATCCGCTATGGGCTCGAATCAGGTTAAGGTGATAATCGTCCGGATAAATAGTTTTTCCGTTAAATATGCCTTCGAAAAGATCCTTACCTTGGGGCGTTCTTATGTCAACAAACAACTTTTGCCTGTCATTTATAAAAACGATAGGCCAATTTATATTCTGCTCAAATCCATTTATAACGTGATAGGCAGCTGGTTTATCCGGATCACTATATACAGCGGATGGCATCAAGACAACCCAGACATCTCGTTTTTCAAGCTCATCGCTAAAGGATTGCCCAAGTTCGATATAATTCTCCGGAGTCAAAATTTGTTCTAACTTCATTCCCGTAGTCTGTGCTCTCATCTGGGCAGCCTGCATAATCTCATATCCGCGAGAACCGGGGAGTCCCCCGGCCATAATACTAGTCCAAATGTCAAAAGTTCTGCGATCATACGCGGCCTGCGCTCTACCATCCATGAACAACTGCAGAGGCGTTTTGCCCGTTTTTGGATCTGGCTCCTGACCCCAGGCGATGAATCCACCCTCGGTCCAGTAGTTGAACATTTTGCCTTTCAGCTTATTATCTTTAATGAACTTCAGAGCATAGAAGGGCTTGGCGTCCGAGGCGGTCATCCGCATAAAAACAGAACTTAGTTTTGGATCCGACGGCCACGGATCGAGATAAACAACCTTGAATTTAAGCCCCCACCAAGTGCCGAAGAATAGAACAGCCAGGGCACCGGCACCGATAAAAAATAATTGCACATTGCGTGGCATTGGAGAAACTACCAGGTGTTTGTTAGCATAGAAGTTTCGGCTTGCTGATAATGCGCCAACTATCTGGTCAATAAACATCGCCACAACAGGACATGCTGCAATGCCGGCTATCGGTATAAACCTGCGAGACTTGACGGCCATATAAATCGTCAGGGCTGCAATTGTGATTATCGCCAAATCAATCTTGGGTAATTGATATGTCTTGACATCCTGATTTTGATTTTCTTCGTTTCGTACCCAGCCTAAAGCTTCTTTCAGGTAAGGAAATCCAAGCCAGAAAACAATCGAAACCATATTAAGTATATAAAGCACATGGAATAAATTTCTATAGCTTAATCCGACGTTACGTTCGTACACAGGGCGGAATACACGCTGTAAGTCAAAGAATTGGCCAACTTTCCAAACCGGCTCATCAAACTTGAACGGATTAAAGATTACCGCCATTAACATCAGAGAAACAATGGCCGCCACGATCACAAAGGCGATATTCTCAGGCCTGTATTTTGCAGGTTTTGAAAACATCGAAGCAAGGATATACAGTATGACATAGACGAGCAGTATTATGAAAGGATATAAATATCTGCCGTTATAACCAGCGGCCGCATTGCCGGACCATACGGCCAGCAGGGTTAATGGAACCGTCAGATAAATGAAGTGAATGTTTTTGTAAATACTCAGCAAAATTATAGCCACGAAAACCGCACACCAGAAGAAGCTGACGAAATCAAGGCTGAGAAGCGAAAAACTAACGAATGTCACCCAGCAGGCCAGAACAGCTGTCGCATAGCCAAAGACAGCCGACAGCTTTATGTATGCTCTTTTCTGAGCTTCAAGCTCATTTCTGGGTGCCTTTAACAATCTCGGTATAAGAAAGCGAGAAAACAGCCAGAGGATTAATAAGCCGATGCTGAGGATAAACAGTACTAAAAATGGAAAGCCTGTACCAACACGATTGGACCAGTGGAAAGCCGACCACCATTCGTGAATGTCACGCCACCGCTCGGCATGTTTACTGAAACTAATAACGAACGTATGAGTCAGATTTGTCAGATGGAACGGATTGAACATGATACTCGCAATAAAAGCGACAAAGCCGGCGCCCATTGTATGGTAGATGCCCTTGAGCCCGATTGAGGTAAATCTTTTTTTGGAAATGCACGTCAGAAGGTTAAGACCTACAAATGGAACGAGCATAATGAAGACGTAGATATACCCGCCGTGGACATTGCACCAGAAAACGGTTACTGGAACAATAAGCCATATATAAAGAATATTTCGATACGTAGTTAGCACAAGTATCAGCAGAAAGACCGCCACCAGCATATTTGAGAAACCTGCCGGGCGTACATCAAGAAACGAACGCCCTGTGAACATCGCAAAGCAGGAGAAGACGGCACAGAGCGCCGGGTGTGCACCCAGCAGCCGGCCCGTATAATAGACACAAATTACGGTTATTATGTAAATGGCAAACTTCCAATAAACCAGCGCGTTAGAAGAGAAACTCATGCCGTCCGCGTAGGATGATTTGGGCACCAGCAGATAGAAGATAACATGCGTCAGCCAGTTCTGATTGATCCAGCCGGTCGGATGCACAGCCTTAAGTGTCTTAAGGCCAACCTTACCTGCAATCCACTGTGCCCAATCCGGCCAGTTTTGAATCTCTTCTTCCGTTGGTCCGGCCTTGTGCGAGTTCGCGCTGAACGGCTCAACTGTATCGACGCCGTGATTGACAAAATGTCGCCCGCAGGCCATCGCGACCCAGGTATCGCCAGCGGCAACCATGTGTGAGCAGGCATGAACCGTAAAAATCAACATCGCCAGCCAGCCTAAAATCATCGGCCATCCGGATAAGGCCCTTTGCCGGACTGCTTGTGCTATCGGTTCAGGGCCTGTCGATTCTTCCACTCTTGGTGTGGTGATGCTGCTTTTCTTGCTCTTTACTGACTTAACCATTCTTGAAGTCTGTCTAATCCTTTTGTAATTTGTTCGAGTGAACAGGCAAAACTCAAACGAACATTATTGTCGCATCCAAACGGCAAACCCGGAACCAGGGCCACATTGGCCTGTTCCAGCAGTGCTTTGGCAAAGTCCATACTGCCTGTAATCTTCGCACCATTAATATTTCGGCCATAATGGGCCGAAACATCAGGGAAACAGTAAAAAGCGCCGCTTGCTTCGGCACATTCCACGCCATCGATTGCGTTCAGTCGCTCGGACATGTATTTGCCGCGTTTCTCGAATTCTGCCCTCATCTGCTCGATAGCTGCCGCTGAAGGTTCACCAAGAGCCTCAATCGCCGCATACTGGCAGAAAGTAACGGGATTCGAGGTCATATGAGATTGCAGCCGCCCCATCGCTTTGATGACTTCCAACGGCCCTGCCGTGTATCCCAGACGCCAGCCGGTCATGGAATAAGTCTTGCTGAAGCCATTCAGAACCAGCGTTCTTTTATAAGCATCCTCGCTCAGTGAAGCAAAGCTAACGAACTTCGTATCTCCGTAGATGAGCTTTTCGTAAATCTCATCCGAAATGACCATAACATTAGTTCCTTCGAGGACCTTTGCGATGGCTTTCAGTTCATCTGGTGTATAAGTAAATCCGCCCGGGTTATTGGGAGAGTTTATCAGCAGCATAGCGGTTTTTTTGGTAATCGCAGCTTTCAACTGTGCCGGTGTGATTTTGTAGCCAGTACTCTTATCGGTTTCGATTATCTTTGCCCTAGCGCCGGCAAGCTTTATCGTCTCGGGATACGTAACCCAGTAAGGCGTCGGCATAATCACCTCATCACCCGGATCCAGCACGGCCTGCATCGCCTCGTAAACCGAGTGCTTGCCGCCGATGTTGACGATGATCTGTTCGGGAGCATAGTTAAGACCGTTATCCTTTTGAAGCTTTTCGGCAATGGCTTTGCGCAGCTCGATGATGCCGGCCGCCGCAGTATATTTCGTCTGACCTGCTTTTAGTGATTTAATAGCAGCTTCTTTGATATATTCCGGTGTATCGAAATCCGGTGCTCCGGCACCGAAACCAACCACATCCACGCCTTGTGCTTTTAATTCCTGCGCTCGCGAAGTTACAGCGATCGTCGCCGAAGTTGGCACCTCCTGGGCTCGTTTGCTGACTTTCATCTTCCTGTGTTCCTTTCTAATATTAATTTCCATAGACCACGTTGGATTTATTGCCGTGTATCTTATGTCATTCACGGCTTTTATCTTGCCAACTCCATTATTAAAAACCAAACACTGCCACCCGTCAAGAAAATTGGCCGATACCTAAGCAATGATATGCTGTTTTTGACTAAGTTGAAATGGCAGATACGAATTTATTGACATGCAATTATGCAATTGTTAGCCTATTGTTATGATTGGAGCCATTCAAAAAAAGCATATTATCGATTTACGATTACCAAATGCCGATTGTAAAATCAAAAATAAAAATTATTACATTTCTTATCTCCTGATTTCTACATTCTGTATTTTGTATTCTGTGTTCTGTCTCCCCGGCTGTGCCAAGCCTGAGTCGGAAGTGCCTATTTGGGAGAAAGTCAAAATCGGCGATCTGGCCCCCCATGATCGCGATAAAACTCAGAAGGTTGAATTATTAAAGATAACAAGGCTGGATGTTCATATTTTTGAGATTCCAGCCGACAACATCAGCGAGATTGACAAAATTCGCAAGAGGTTGTTCGTAAGACCGCTACAGCTTACGAATTACGAGGCATTCACCGCCAACTCGTTTTTAGTCCGCTGCGGCCAGGTCGATTTGTGGAGGCAAACCAACGATTGGCTGCTCGGCGCCGAGGGTCAGAACTTGGCCAAAGTCTCGCTGATGCTTGCCGACGGCGAGGCCCAAACCATAACTATAACCGGTCTGGACCGTCCCCAACCCCTATATTACACAGCAACCGACGGCTCAAAACGGGGAGTAAACGTGGGGCCCGGCATATTTGGCCTGAAAGTTAACACTGACAAAATCCCCGGCTCAAGAGGTGTATGCAATCTTGTGGCATATCCGGTATTTTCGCCGCCGATGCAAGGCGCAATACCGCAACTGGAAGCTATAGTAAAATCACGAGAGATCTCCTTCACGTCTGCCGCCTTCGGATTGAAGATGAGTCCGGGCGATTTTGTATTTCTCGCACCGAAAGAATACGTCAGCGACCAGACAGAATTGGGCGGCCTGTTTTTCAGCAATCCCCAGGGCGGGCTGTTCTTCAGCAAAACAAAGGAGCCCGAATATAAACCTGCTGTCAGAATATTTTTACTCGTCTGTACCGGAATATATTATTGACCTGAGTATGCCTGATCCAACAGTTACACTGACTCGATGCAGCGATTATAGCCGGC
>WOR8_10007556_pt1 | contig 18951 bp, 17 predicted proteins | sample DeeMarSeWOR38_10_FD_19890 | JGI IMG/M metagenome (IMG submission 19890)
CACCCTGTTCATCAATCACCGGCAGTGTGCCGACGCCCTTCTCGACCACCACCCGCGCTGCTTCCTGCACTGTGGTCGAGGCGGAAACCGACACGACTCGCTGTTTCATACAGTTGCCGACGGTCATCACACCCTCTCCCTCAGACTCGGATTTCCGCACCACCGATTGATCATCCCTATACTTCGCGTCATCTGCTTGGACTATCGATATTACGCTTAGTCCACGATGAAGACTTCTACTCCGACGGTCGAGTGGAGCTCCTGGACAAACTGGGAGGCTTTGTAGGAAGCGAAAACCTGCGCCCCAAGGGAGGTATGAGGCACGCCAAGGACGAGGGCGCTGGCGTTCACCTCGCGTAGGAAGTCCTCAATCGTCCGGCCCACATTATGCTCGCGGGCGTGCGACCGGGCAATGCACAACAACTGATTGCCAAGGTGCTCCAACTCATCAGCCAGGGCCGCCGCCAACTCCTCATCCACCGGCTTGACGAAGCCAGGATCAGCCACGAATAAGAAGATCAAAGCAACCCGCCGCTTACAGGCTAGCGCAATGGCTCGTTCTTGTGTGCGGTGGCTGGCCTCTCCTCCACGTGTAATACATACTACGGGTCCCATAGTTTATTCCTTTGGATAGTAGTCACTGTGGCGGTCTGGCTCAATGCAAATGATGCTGCTTGATGACCAACAGTAGGTGGGCAGACAGAAGAGCCTGTAGAAGAATGACTTCCCGCTTTTCGGATAGATTCCCTAGGGTAAATACGAGGTGCCCGGGAAGTTATTGCTTTAGGGTCCCTAGGAGGCAGAAATCGCGATGTGGGGAGAACTATAGCACCCATCACAACGCATTGTGGCAACAGCGTTTCCAAGTATACGTCAATCGGGGAGGACAGACAATGGGACGCGACGAAAGCTTGTTCGAGCCCTTGTGGGCAAGTTACTTGCGCATAGCCGAAGCGCGGGGTAGAATCCAATAATCTTCGTGTCCGAAGGCGAGCGGCCCGAACGAGGTTACATTTGAACTGAGCACCTCGTTGGTGGGAGCTGTGGTTCACCTACCGACACGACGGTCAGATATATTATGAGAAACTACGGCGGTATTTTCCTTAGTTTGCTGATCCTGGCAGTAGCCGCAGGCGGCGCATACCGAGCAGCCGATACCCTACAGTACTCGCTGTTCACCTACCAATCGCCGCTATTGGCTGTCCAGGTTGCACCTGGCGATCAGACGTCTCGTCAGACACAACGGGTCGTGGTGGTTGTGATTGGTGGACTGAACCGCGATGCCAGCCGGTCCTTGGATATGCCGAATCTGCAAGCATTGCTCGAAGCTGGCGCTTCAGCGCAGATGATTAGCCAGCTTCCCACCTATCCATTGCCTGCCTGGACCACGCTTCTAACCGGCGCCTGGCCAGAAATGAATAACGCACCTATCGAAAAAACCAAAACCGCGAACCAACGGCCCATAGTTTTTGATCATCTCTTTTCCGCTGCCCACGACGCCGGCTTGAGTACGGCTATCGCAGGCCACGAAGGTTGGAAATCGCTATCAACAGCCGATACATTCGACGCAAGCTTCTACACCTCGCGAGATGACACAATCGCTGACGCCCAGGTAGCACAGGCAGCGTTGAATTTCATTGCTGACCCGCAACACGATCTAGTTTGGATATACTTCAGCCAGGTGGACGCGGCAGGTAGAACTGAGGGGATCAACAGCCACGCGTACGCGAATGCCGCCCGCCAAGTAGACAACCACTTGAGACAGATCATACGCTTAGTGGACACATCTGGGTCAGTGTTGATTGTAACATCAGATCACGGCCTTACGGAGGATGGCCACCTGGGAGGCAGCGAGGCAGAGCTAACAGAGCTCCCATTTGTGGTGATCGGACAACACATTATCCCAGGTCTTTACAGCACGATCTATCAGATTGATCTGGCACCCACCGTAGCCACGCTGCTTGGTACCCGACTGCCGGCAATCGCCCAGGGACGGCCGCTCCACGAGATGATTCAACTTGACGAAGAAGCACTAATCTATAGTCAATTGCAGTCGGCCACCCAAAAAGTGACCTTGGGCGACGCCTACCTAAGGGTAGTGGGTGACAATGGTCTGAGTCAGACTGTTTACCAGGATCTGGACAACGCACAGCAAGCCCTAACGGACGGCAATCAGGCAGGTGCACTGGAACTGACGGAGTTGATCAGTGAAGAAGTAGTTGCTGAAATGGCATCAGTCAAAACAGCACGCATTGCCAGCGAGAGAGTGCCACGTTTGGTAATAGCAGCCGTCGGATTGTTCCTGGCCCTACTACTCTTCTGGGGGAGACGTGGACCCAACACTTTGGTGAGTATCATTGGAGGAGGCGTAGCAGTTGCCGGATACTACGGATTGTACCGACTGGGTGGATACACATTCTCCCTGAGCGCGGTTGATTCCGTTGATGTGTTGGTTCCAACACTGGTTCGCTACGCGGTCATTGGATCGCTAGGTGGCGGGCTGGTGCTATTGGTCGGACTTATCTATCAAGACGAACGGCACTGGTCAGCAGCGATTAAAGCTGGCTACGATTATGGCCTCTTTGCTGTGTTTCTGGCAGTGTTGCCGGCACTGGTTGGTTACTGGCAACATGGCGCCACCATCCGCTGGTACCTGCCCGATTTGGGGTTAGTCCTTATGCAATTCGTGGCGCTTGTTCAGGCAAGCACCATCGCCGTCCTGGCGATCCCTTTACCCTGGGTCATTGCACTCCTGGTATGGGGAGTAGGCCGATGGCGTACTCACTCCGAGGCGCGTGCCCGGGCCTGGGACCCCATGGCCCGGCTTCGACGCCGCTGAAGGCTGGCACCTGTCCTCATTGGAGTCACTTGCGATTATCATCAGGCAATAAAGAAAGGATTACGCCCGATGCGTATTGTTATCACCGGCGCACTGGGGCAATTAGGCAGAGCACTGCAGAACGCCCTGGCGGGGGACGACTTGGTCCTGATTGACGTCCCGGACTGGGACATCACGGATCCACAGTCGGTACCGCGCATGGCCGACTTGAAGCCCGAGGTGGTGATTCACTGTGCCGCCATGACCAATGTGGAAGGTTGTGTCAATAATCCAGACCTGGCATAAGCCTCCCAGCCGTACCGCGAGTTTGATCCCCCACATCCAGTTAACTCGTACGGCGCTTCGAAGTTGGCGGCCGAACAGATCGCAGCCCGACTGGTGAGCAAGCTTTACATTGTGCGTACCTCGTGGCTCTTCACCCCGGGCGGGAACAATTTTGTCAGAAAAATCATAGCGGCGGCCGACAAACATGGCCGCCTGCGCGTCGTCACCGATGAAGTCGCCAACCCCACGTATGCACCGGACCTGGCCGATGCTATCGCCCGTTTGATTCAAACAGATCATTACGGCAGCTATCACCTAGTCAACGAAGGGTACTGCTCTCGATATGAATTTGCCCTGGAGATTATGAAGCAATCGGGGCGGGAGTCCATCCCTGTGGTTCCTATCACGACTGACCAGTTTCAGCGGGCGTCCACGCCTCCTCCCTTTGCGCCGCTGCGCAACACCGTCGGCGCAGCGCTGGGCATTAGCCTGCGCCCCTGGCAAGAAACGCTGGCAGATTACTTCGCACGAATCGGTGAATGAGAGAGGCGGAGTACGGATTTGGTGGAAGGTGGGGACCAATCCGTAGAGTCACGTTGACCGGACACTAGGGAAGATGAGGTCCTGGATCAATCAAGTCCCTGCCGTGGCGGATCTCAAAATGCAGGTGGGGGCCGGTAGAGAAGCCAGTGTTCCCCATGTAACCGATGACTGCAGCAGCACGAGCCAACTGCCCCTGGCTCACCAAAGGCGGATCTTTGAGGTGTGCATAGAGTGTCTGGTAGCGGCCGCCGTGGTCCATGACTACCATATAGCCGTAGCCTTGGTCGCTCCAACCAGCGAATTTGACCTCGCCATCATCCACGGCATACACTGGCGTGCCTTCTGGATTGGCCAGGTCCCACCCTTTGTGGCAAAACCAGTAGCGTTGAGTGGTCTCACCCAGGGTAGGACGATGCAGTAGGGTCGGCTCTCCCTGGGCGTCACCTCCCTCGCCAGCATAGCTGCGAAACGTCTGCTTGCTTACTTCTCCACATCCGAATTGCAGCGCCTCGGCGATCCCGTAAAAAACGGTTTCCAGACTATGCCCCAACATCCAAAGCGCCCCAATCAGGACAATGGCGATCAGCACAAGAAGCAGCACATATTCGACGGTCCCCTGGCCTCGTTCGCTCGCGTAGAGGAACATTCTCGACCTCCTGGGTCGGCGACAGGCTTCCCAGGACCAATTTTACAATAATGACACCGAGTTAACAAATATGACAGTAGCCACGCTTTTGGCGCAGAGCAGCAATAGCAACTTCAAAACGGGCCTAGGTGCTTGGCACCCCTGCCGCCAGGTGACACGTATCGTTGAGACTCACCAGCACGCTTCCCTCTCCAGAAATCCGAAGGACACTGATAGAAGCGGTGGCGGGATCAAACTGCCAGAAGTGATCGTTATCAAGCCCCAGCACCGCACATAATAGCAACCGGCAGACAACCACGTGGGTTACCAGCACCACAGTCTGGTCAGGGTGATTAGCGGCGATTTCTTCCAAAGCTGCCTCGGCACGATCGCGAACGTCGGCCAACGATTCCCCGTCAGGGAAGAGAGCCATGTGCGGCGCCCGTCGCCAGGCACGGGCCACGTCAGGATAGTCACGGGCCGCCTCTTCAGGTGTGAGACCTGCAAATGCGCCGTAGTCAATATCAAGCAAGCCATCGTGGATGGTAGTATGCAATCCACAAGCACGAGCGATGACAGCCGCCGTCTGAAGAGTGCGTTGCAGCGAACTGGCATATATGGCGGCGGGCTCCAACTGGCTGGCTATTCGCTGCCCCACTAAATCAGCCTGCTGAAGCCCCCAATCATCCAATGGCAAGTCAGTCTGGCCCCGGAACCGCTCCTCGCGGTTCCAGGCTGTCTGACCGTGACGAACCAGAAGGAATGTAGTCATGACTCCAACCCCGGAACAGGGAAGCGCGCACAAAACACACGGGTGACGTCGCGAAGTTCGTTTCTCAAAGCCTCGTCGGTTGGGTTGTACAAAGCGCGCACGATGCAATCCGCGATGATCTCCATCTCGGCCTGACCAAAGCCCCGAGTGGTGACGGCCGGCGTGCCCAACCGAATACCACTAGTGACACGCGGCGGCGCCGGATCGAAGGGGATGAGGTTCTTGTTGACCGTGACGCCGATATGATGCAGAACATCCTCAGCCTCCTGGCCAGTGATACCAGCCGCGCGCACATCTGCCAACATCAAGTGGTTGTCGGTACCGCCGGAGACAATACGCAATCCACCATCAGCCAAACTGGCGGCCAGTGCTCTGGCGTTGTCAACAACGGCCTGGGCGTAGGCCTTAAACTCCGGCCTGAGCGCCTCAGCGAAAGCAACTGCTTTGGCGGCAATGATGTGCATCAGCGGGCCACCCTGTAAGCCGGGAAAGACGGCCTTGTCAATCTTTCTGGCATGCTCTGCTTTACACAGAATGAGCCCGGAACGCGGTCCACGCAGCGTTTTGTGGGTGGTGCTGGTGACGACATCGCAGTAAGGGATAGGGCTGGGATGCACCCCAGCAGCGATGAGGCCGGCAATGTGCGCCATGTCCACCATGAAGTATGCTCTCACGCTGTCCGCGATCTCGCGCAGGCGAGCGAAGTCGATCAGGCGGGGGTAAGCACTGGCCCCGGCCAGGATGAGGCGGGGTTTGTGTTCCTCGGCCAACGCAGCGATAGCGTCATAGTCAAGCGTCTCGGTGTCAGGGCTCACGCCATAGTGAATGAAGTTGTAGAACTGGCCAGAGAAATTGAATTTGGCACCGTGGGTAAGATGCCCCCCGTGGTCGAGTTTCATTGCCAGTACCGTATCGCCTGGCTCGAGCAAGGCCAGGTAGGCTGCCCCGTTGGCCTGGGAACCAGAGTGAGGCTGCACGTTGGCGTACTCAGCACTAAAGAGCTTTTTGGCACGTTCCCGGGCTAGCTCTTCAGCGACATCCACGAATTCGCAACCGCCATAATAGCGATGCTCAGGATAGCCTTCGGCGTATTTGTTGGTCAATATCGAGCCCTGAGCAGCTAATACCGCATCGCTCACGTAGTTCTCCGAAGCGATCAATTCAATTTGATCGCATTGGCGTCTTCGCTCGCCGCGAATAGCATTTAGCAATTCGGGATCTACCGCCGCCAATAGCTCGTCGGCAGCCGCGATACGCACATTCTGTCGAAGAGCAACTTCCATAACTTGCAACGATCCTCCATATTCTTAGAGATGAACCAGCCAGGCCTCTGCCCGGCATGACCCTTCAGCGATAGGAAAGAAAACGCACCTTCTCAAGGTGCGCAGCTCACAACGTACATCTGAGAATTGGGCGACTTCGAAGTTGAACGCCATTGTTCACTCTTTCGGTAGAAGAAAGTCGACTTACCAGGTACAGTAATTATACCTCTGCAAACAGCCAAACGCAACTTGCAGCAATCCTCAGGTGTGGTATCCTACCGTCCGCAGTAGTATTCACTCAGGATGCGGGGGGGGCCAGCAGGGCATCTCGGAGCGTGAAAGGCACTTCGGAGGCAAATGTGCAAATGAAGTTACTGATTGCCACCAATAACCCCGGCAAGCTGCAGGAATACCGGCTCTTGTTGCGTGACCTGCCCTTAGATATCACCAACCTACAGGATGAGGGAATTGACTTTGAGCCCGAAGAGACAGGGGCAACTTTTGATGAAAACGCCATACTCAAGGCAAGCACCTTTGCCGGGCGGAGCGGGCTGCTGACGCTGGCCGACGATTCAGGGCTTGAGATCGACAAGCTGGGTGGCGCGCCAGGGGTTCATTCGGCACGCTACGGAGGCACGCGCCGAGGCGAGGATGTGCGACGCTACGAGTTGGTGCTGCGGCAACTAAAGGATGTGCCGTGGGCCGAGCGGACTGCGCGCTTCCGCTGTGTGGTAGCAATTGCGAACCCGACAGGCCAGGTAAGAACGGCAGAAGGGGTCATCGAGGGGATCATCGCGTTTGAGTCCCAGGGGGAGCACGGCTTTGGCTACGACCCCATCTTCTTCATACCGGAATTTGACTGCACGATGGCGGAATTGCCGCCGGAAACCAAGAACCGCATCAGTCACCGAGCCAGGGCAGCACAAGCGGCATTGCCCATAATCCGAAAACTCGGCAAGCGTGCAGAGCAAGAACGTAGAAACCTGAGCTCGGAGTTTGGTGAGCCGCATCCTGAGTAGGGCATAGGGGCTAAATGCAGCTTATTGACATCGCTGTGACGGGGCACTAACGCAAACGGAAATAGATGCGCCCACCCAGCGAACCCAGTGCCACCGCCACCAACATCCCTCCGAGACCACAGACAAACATCGCCGACACAATGGAGCCTGCCAGCCGGATGGCGTCGGCTGCGATCCCCGTCTGGGACAGGGCCTCAACCTGAGCCGGGGAGAATTGAGCCAGCACCCCCTCGCCTAAGTCTGGGAAAAGAGCGCCAAACGCGGCTACCAACATTCCAGCAATCCCACCACCTATGCCAGCCACAAAGCCAGCAAATGCGCCAGAACTCACCGCCTGCGCGCGGGTTTGGATGCCATCCTCGGCCAGCAGCCCGGCCAGCATGCCGGTGCCGATCCAAACCACAAAAAACCCGAGTACGACCAGGCAGGTTCCCAATGGGAAAGGGATGGGGATGAGGCTGATTAGCAGGATTACAAACAAGCCAAGCCCCCCCGCAACTCCAGCCTTTAGCGCTGATGACCTCATCGCTCGCGTATTTCCTCCTTCTTTGCCCGCTATTATTTGTGGATTCCTGGCCGGCGGGCGACGGTTTTGTGTTGTTATAGTCACAGTGTTGCGTTCACCCCTAAGAACCCCTGCCCGGTTCCCGACGCGCAGGGGCTGGATTTAGTTTATCCTTTCCAGAAAAATGCAGGTTTTTGCCTCGATGAGACGATCCCTGGGACACGTGTGCCTGCGCATAGTGCAGACACCTGATTCCTTCAGAAGAATGCCGAGATTATAGCACCAAAGCGGCGTGGGTCACAAATTGTACACCGCTACACTCGTTCACTGTTTCTGGCTACCTATGGCGTTCTTGACGTAGTGCCCGCCATACCTTCTCCGGCATAAGGGGTATATTGGGAATCTGCACACCGATGGCATCGTACACGGCGTTTCCCACGGCAGGAGCCACACCATCCAGAGGGATTTCGGCCACCGCTTTCACGCCGAAGGGATGACTGGGTTCATAGGTCTCCACAAAGATGACCTCCATTTCCGGCATTTCGTCAGCGCTGAAGATGCGGTAGTCGCCGAAGCGGGGATTGACGAGACGCCCATATTCGTCGAAAACCATCTCTTCACTCACGGCGTAGCCCAGCGCCTGGCTCATGCCTCCTTCAACTTGGCCGCTGGCCGTCGTCGGATTGACGATGACACCACAGTCGAGAGCCATCAGCAAGCGATCAACCGTGACCTGCCCCGTCTCGGTGTCGACCGTCACCTCAGCAAACTGGGCAGCGAAGGGAGGTGGGCTGACCGGGCTCACGTAGGAGCCCACACCCATGATCTGATGCTGATCCTCGCTGTGAAGCGTGTTCAGAGCGATCTCCTCCAGGCTCACACTGCGACCATCAGGCGCCCAAGCCCGACGATCACAACATCTTGACAGCGCGTGCCCGGATCTGTGACGAAACCTGTTCTGCGGCACGCACAGCAGCAGCACCACTGATGTAAGTCGTGCTGCTGGCATAAGCGCCCTTGTCGAAGGGCGTGAAATCGGTGTCGGACGAATAGACTAGGACATCCTCCAGAAGGCACCCAAGCACCTCGGCCACCATCTGAGCCAGCACGGTATCCGAGCCGGTGCCCAAATCGGTAGCACCAATCAAGAGGTTAAAGCTGCCATCGTCGTTCATCTTTATGCTGGCGGCGCCCATGTCCAGGTAAGGGATGGCTGTGCCCTGCATCACCATAGCGATGCCCTGACCCTTGCACAAATGTGGCTGGCCGGGCACGTGGTGGTAGTCGTCGCCATCTTTCGCCAGGCGCCAGCCAAAGCGATGTGCCCCACGCTGCACTGCCTCGGGCAAGCCACAGGTTTGGATGACTTCCGGCTTGGGCTCACGTCCCTCGCTCCAGACCTTGCTCAAGGGATGCTCATCGCCAGATTTCACCGCGTTCTTGAGCCGGAATTCAATAGGATCCCAGTCCATCTCGCGACAGATACGTTCCATATGCGATTCGACCGCCCAAAAGCCCTGAGGCACGCCATAGCCACGGTAAGCGCCGGAAGTCGGTTGGTTGGTATAGACGATGTCGGCATGGAATCGGATGTTAGGTACGTTGTAGAGGCTCATAGCCTTGTGGCCAGTGTTGCCGGTCACAGTCAACGCATGGTTGCCATAGGCCCCGGTGTCAGTCAGGACAAGCATCTCATTGGCGACTATGGTCCCATCGTTCAGAACACCGGTGCGCATCCGAAATCTCATGGGATGGCGGCTGGTGCTGCCAATGAACTGCTCTTCACGAGTGTACTCCATCTTTACCGGACGACCAGTGGCAATGGTCAAGTGAGCGCAGACATCCTCAATCATCACCTCTTGCTTGTTGCCAAAGCCGCCACCAATGCGCGGTTTGATCACCCGGATGCGCTTGACTGGCAACCCCAAGACTGGGGCCAGCATACGCCGGATGTGGAAGGGCACCTGCGTCGAAGCACGGATGACCAACCGATCATCTTCATCCCAGTGGGTGATGCACACGAACGGTTCGATGGGTGTTTGTTGAACACGCTGAACGGCGTATTCCGCCTCAAAGACGTGGGCGGCCTCTTGCATGGCTTGATCTACGTCGCCCAGGTCAATACGCAACTGAGCCGCTAGATTGCGTCCTGGGTCGGAGTGGGCAAAGTTCACGTAGTCCGGCTCGTCGTGGATAAGCACCGGGTTATCAAGGGCATCACGGGGGTCAAGGATGGCGGGCAACGCCTCGTAATCCACCTCGATGAGGCGGAGGGCCTCTTCGGCAATCTCCTCGGTTTCGGCGGCGACGGCCGCCACGCGGTCCCCAACATAACGCACCTTGGTGTCGAAGCTGAACGTATCCAAAGGGCCTGGAATCGGATGACTCTGGCCGGCAGTAGAGCGGGCCACACGCGGCACATCCTCATAGGTCAATACCGCGTGAACGCCAGGCAGGGCACGAGCCTGGCTGGCATCAATGCCTCGAATACGGGCGTGAGCGTAGGGGCTGCGCAGCAGCTTTCCTATCAGCATGCCTCGCATCTCCACATCGGCGGTGAAGGCGGGCTTGCCTTGGACCAGCTTGACGGCATCTACCTTGGGTTCGGGTTTGCCAACCACGCGCAGGCGGTCGGTCTCGGGCACGGCAACCATGGTGGGCAATGGCATTGTCTTCACTCTCACGTCTGCGCGGCCGACCGGTTCTGGCCCCAAGTCTTCTGGCGGTATGGGCGGCTCAAAGAGGCCAGGTGGGGCGGGGATTCCCGCGTCCCCCTCATCTGGCCGGTAGTCCGTTATCGGCTGCACCTGCTCACCGCGCAGCACAGCCGCCGCTCGCAACACAGCTTGCACCGGCTTGACGTAACCCGTGCAGCGGCATAGCACGCCGCTGAGGGCATCACGTACCTGATCCTCAGTGGGGTGAGGCTCAGTCTCCAGCAAAACTCTGGCCGCCAGGATCATAGCTGGCGTGCAATAGCCGCACTGGATAGCCCCTGTCTCCACAAAGGCTTGCTGGATGGGGTGCAAATCTACGTTGCCGCGCCAGCCCTGGCTGGGACCGCGCCCCTCGAGAGCGATATCGGCTACGCCTTCAATGGTAGTGATTTCCACGCCATCCGCCTGGGCGGCCAACATTGTGCAACTGGTGCGAGGTATGCGATTCACAAGCACGGTGCAGGCCCCGCAGGTGCCGTCTTCACAGCCATGCTTGACGCCGAAGTAGCCTTCGCGGCGCAGCACGTCCAGCAGCAGGTCGCCCGGAGCGACGTGGAAAGTTCTATCTTCACCGTTGATCCTGAGATTAATGTCCATTTCTACGCCTCTTCGTTGAGCGAGATTTCGATCCTGGGGCGAATGAAGTTTAGCCCTGTCTCAGTATTTAAATCACGAAAGTCATAAATGCCACGCAGAGATCTAGACATATACATAACCTTCCACGGCATAGACATCGTTCTCTGCGGCAACAAAACCAGCCGGATTGCGAAGAGCCCGAAAGATTGCAAACGCGGCCACGACGCTATCCAGCGCATCTCCGCCTGAATCGTCGAGAATCACCGAGCGTAGTGGTGATGGCAGCGACAAATGAGCCATTATCTCAATGCCTTCAAGGATACGCTCCCGAGCCCTCGTGTGTTCTTCACTTCTGCCCTTGTAACGCCAGTAGAGAGATTCACGCTTCAGCGTCGAAGCTGGGCAGATTTCCAACATCCAAGGCCTATCCGGCAATGCCGTCTGCATTGGAAGTGCGCAAGCCGATCCGTCCCGCACCAGGGGGGCCAGAAGGTCGCGGATGCCAAAATAGGTTTGGCGGTAGAGGCGGATATTATAGGGTGAGAAGGGCGTGCTACTCTCGCGATCGGTAACTCGTTTCCATTCGGATCCAGCAGCGGCCCTCAGGCAAGTCTCTCTGAAGGCATGCTGGTCAGGGTACGTGGTAGGGAAGAACAAAACGAAGTCCTCCCAGGTATCCATTTTGACTAATTTGCGCGGCAGCCCGAAGGGGAAGTCAAGCCCAAAAGCACTGTCCGTCTCTTTTGCGATGAAATCGCGCAACGCAGCCAGGCAGACGTCGCGTTCCACGGCTGAGCCGGGCAGGTCAGCTGCTTGATAGCAGGCTTCGATACGCAGAGCTTCTCCTTGGATCACGCCCTCTGTGATCCAAATCTTCTTGCCTGCATCGGATGCACCGCTGAAGTCAACTCCGTAGACCAGGCGCGATCGACCTGATGGATGTGAGGCCGTCATAGCTTCTACCCCAGCTTGTCACACGCCTCCAGCAGCGCACGCCGGGTGAGGACGGCGGCCATCTCGCGCCGGTATTCGCTGCTCCCCCTGAAGTCAGATGGTGGATCAAGATGCTCTAATAAGGTCGTCACCGCCACATCCACCAGCCCTTTGTCGAAGGGCTGACCCTTCAACCTATCCTCGGCCTCGTAGGCGCACATAGGCCGGTCGGCTACTCCAGACAGTGCAATACGCACGCCACCGCACAGACCCCCATCGCGGGTGACGCGGACTGCCACGGCCACAATCGGCTTATCGCGAGGCGTGCGAGCCACGCAAGCCGAGGCGGTGCCCGGGGCGCCGTCTGCTGACAGGGCAGTGATAGCAGTGATAAGTCCGCCGTCCAGGAACTTGCGCGGAGCGTCCAGGATGCGATTCAAGCTGACACTGGCGGGGTCCGGCAGGCGGAGATGAACTTCTGCATCGAGGGCGAGCAGGGCGATAAGTAAGTGCGAAAGGGGATCGCTGGTAGCGATGATACCACCCACGGTAGCCGCGTTGCGGTAGGTGATCGGGCCTTCAAGGCGAGCTGCCTCGGCCAGAAATTCACCTGCTTCGTGTGATTCGACCAAGCGCTGCAGAGGAGTCATCGCACCAATATGCAGGTGAAAGCCCTCGACCGACAGCTTGTCCAGACCCAAGGCTTGCAGGTCGACAACAGAGCGAACCCGGGGCGCTGGCGAGGACAACAATCCGGTACCGCCGGCTAATGGCACAGTGGTCTCATCGCGCTGCAGAAGTGCCAGCGCGTCATCCAGAGTCTGGGGGCAATGATATTCCTTAATTCGAAGCATAGAGGCACCCCTCAGTCAAGCATTACTTATTGGATACTGCGTAGTTCATAATTATCGTACCACTTCTGTGCATACTCGGCAAGTGCGCTTGAAGGCAGAGTGCGGGATCAGTGTTCTTCAGTCAGGCGCGCCAGTGACGCAGACCCCAGGCCAGACAGACCAGTGCCAACCCACAGATGACGGCTGAAACCAAACTCGTTGCTAGAAGCCCACCCGCCAGCCATACCATGCCACCGACGAGGGCGCCAACCACCCTCCCGATGCTCATGGCTGCTATATTGGAGGACATCATCGTTACCCGTGCCTCGGGCAGAATCTCGGTGAAGAGGGAGATACCGGTGACAACGGTAAATTCGAAGGTGAGAAAGGCGATAAATAGCCCAATCAAGGCCAGCGACAGAGTATGCCCTACCAGCGGAAGCAGGATGTAACTCAACGCCGAGAGTACCAGGCCGGTAAACAGCGCCCGCTTGAGCCCCAACCGATCAGCGAAAAAAGCCGTGAGACCTTCGCCCAGCAACTCGGCCACGCCGATGGCCATAGTTGCTACGCCCAAAGCCAGAACACTCAAGCCAAAAGACGACTCAAGCCACGCGCCATAGATCACAAACAGGTTGTCGTTGGCAGCCGCGACCAGGAGGCTAAAGCCTAACGCCCCCAAAGCAGCACGCTCCCGGCCCAGCCGCTGCCACGCCTGTCGGAAGCTGATGGGGCTCTTGGCCGTGGACCGCCGACGACCCTCGGGGGGGATGAGATATGCCAGCGCGAGGACGCCCAACAGGGCCAGTCCGCCCAACATAAGAAAGGGCGACGGCCATCCGAATCGCGCGATCAACAAGCCGACGAGTGGGATGCCCACCAGTGAGCTGCCAGCCCAGGAGAACTCGACCACGCCGATGGCCCGCCCGCGCCGTTGATAAGACACGCGTTCGCCAATATAAGATTGTAAGGCCGGATCAAAGAGACTCTTGCCTAACCCAGCCAGGAAGAGCGCCAGCAACACTACGAGATAGACTGGCAGCAGGCCGCCAGCCAGCATGCCGCCAGCCAGCACGCCCAGCCCGGCCAGCATCATCAGGCGGTAACCCCAACGATCGCCAAGGGGCCCGAAGAGCGGACTCAAAACGCCGGTCGCCTGGTTGATGGCAATAAGATAGGTTATAGTAGTCAGCGGCAGACCCAGGGCCCGGCTGAGGGGCGACGCGAAGGTGTAGGGGAAACGTTTGGACGTATTAACGATCAGGCGTGCCAAGGTCGCCGCACCGATCTGAACAGACAGGCTGCGCGCAACTGGACGTGCAGGAGACGGGTCTTTACTAATAGGAGCAGAAGCTCGAGCCAATCAGACTCTCCTGTTCACGCTTTAGACAAGAGGAACGACCTCAGCCTCAATCTCGTTGTATCCCAGGTAGAGTCTTCCCACCGATGGGCTACGCCGTTCAGTCGGGCACACACTGCCAGGGTTGAAGATAAGGGTTCTGTTGTGCCAGACCCGGTATGGTAGGTGGCTATGGCCGAACACTATTACGTCAGCCTGGGGATACAGTCCCGCCAGCCGATCGGCCATGCGCTGATTGAGCCGCTCCCCGCCCGGTCTGATCAGATTTTCTACAAACCAATCGCCGGCCTGCGACCAGAGACCGGTCCAGCCGCCGTGATTGACAACGACATCCCATCCGGCAACCGAAAGTCTCAGATCTACAGGTAGATCACGTCCGCCGTCGCTCAGATCCACAAAATGCAGATTGCCGCGTACCGCGTGGAGCGGGGCCAAAGCGGTCAGCTCGCTCAGGTACTCGATGCGGTCCACATCGCCAGCATGCAGGATGAGGTCTACATCGCGAAAGACTGTAAAGATTTTGTCGGGAAGACGGTGCATGCGGTAGGGCAGGTGAGTGTCAGCGAGGACACCAACAATGGCAGTGTCTCGATCTCCGAGAAGATCAAGCACCGACCAACACCTCCTGCACCCAGTCAACCACCCAACCGACCAACTCGTCCCGATTGTGCTGGGTGACGTGTAACAGGGTCACGTCGCGACGCACCTTTAAGCTTTCAATGAAGCAGTCGCCACGCAAGGCGATGGTAGCCAGTACAGCCCGATCCGATTCCAACGCGGCGATGACCAATTCTCCAAAGCGGGCTGAGAAACACTCCATCTTTCCAATTTCGTCGATAACGACGATAGGCACGCTCGCCCGTGCCAGGTCTATGGCTGGTAAGGCGGTTGATTCAAAAGCAGGCAGGTCCACCCGGTAGCGGCCAACGCGATATGGGCTGCGCAAGTCGACATGCGCCAGGACGGCCGATTCGCCAGCCAGCGTTTCTACGGCAAAACCTACCCGTCGCCCATCGCGCTGCAGTTCGCGGGTGAAAAAACCACACGCGGACTCCGACGGCAGACTGTCAAGGACACGAAGGACAAGGGTAGTTTTGCCGATGCGAGGCGGTCCGGTGAGCAATAGATTGGGCCTCATAACCAGACTATCATATCATCGCGATGCTGAGGCGTCAAACAACACCCTCCGCGAAACGGAAGTAGCCGTGATTTCCAATCACCAGCTCCAAAGCGCAATTGGAAATCACGGCTACTAAGACGGCTCTTATTGAGAACGGCTACTCGGCCTAAACAATCCTCAAACGAGCCTGCCGCCTGGTTCAGGACGCCACGAGGCAAGCGTTTTCATGTAGTTGGCCCGTGCAAAGGCAGCTGGTTCTCCCACACTCTGCTGGCTCATGCTGCCTTGCATTTGGCCCACCGACTCATACTCGTACTCCTCCATCCATTGCACCAGGCCATCGAGGATCTGGCCAATGCGGGGTATGCCGTTCTTCAGCAACTCCGATGCCATCATGGTGACCTTGGCACCGGCCATCAGGGCTTTTAACACTTCCTCAACCCCGTGAATCCCGCTGGTGATGGCGAAGTCCACCGGCACCCGTCCGTAGAGAATGGCCACCCAGCGCAGGGGAAGAGTCAGCTCGTAGGTACTGCTCAGTACCAGACGAGGCACCACCTCCAAGTTTTCAAGGTCAAAGTCCGGCTGATAGAAGCGATTGAAGAGGACCAGAGCGTCCGCCCCCGCCTCGGCCAGCTGATGAGCCATGTTCGCGGTAGCGCTGAAGAAGGGACTCAGTTTCAGCGCGACCGGAATGGAGACCACCTTCTTCACGTCGCGCAGGACGTCCAAGTACATCTGCTCCACTTCGACACCCGTCATGTTGAGGTCGGTCGGGATGTAATAGACGTTCAACTCGAGTGCATCCGCGCCAGCCGCTTCGATCTTGCGAGCATATTCAACCCATCCGCCTGTCGAGACTCCATTGAGGCTACCGACGATGGGGATATCGACAGATTCCTTTGCCAGGCGAATCCGGTTTAGGTAATCGTCCGGCCCCACCTTGTAGGTCTCCATGTCCGGGAAGTAGCTCAGGGCTTCGGCAAAGCTCTCGACGCCGTAGCTCAGGTAGTGGTCCAGTTGGTGACTTTCCAGGGTGATTTGTTCCTCAAATAGAGAATACATCACCACGGCAGCAGCACCCGCATCTTCCATCCGACGGATGTTGTCAAGATCTTCCGAAAGAGGCGACGCGGATGGCACAATCGGGTTCTTCAGGTCTATGCCCAAATAGGTGGTTGTCAGATCCATGGCACATTATCCCTTTCTATTGTGCGGCGTGGTGCGCACAACATGAGGACGCGACACGTAGCCCGAGTCACGCCCCACGCTATGTGCTTTATCCTATGCTCGCCAACTGCTCGTATTTATGCCAGCGTTCGTTGACCGCCTCTTGCGCCAGAGTCAGGAGATGCTCAGCGGCTTCGGGATCACTCTGGGCCAGCATACGATAGCGAGTCTCATTGTATATGTAATCCCTGAGCGGGATTGCCGGCGCTTTGGAATCAAGCTGGAGTGGGTTCTTGCCCTCGGCCTTCAGAGCCGGGTTGTAGCGGTAGAGAGGCCAGTAGCCAGACTTGACGGCCAACTTCTGTTGATCCATGCCCTTGGCCATGTTAATTCCGTGAGCGATACAGTGGCTATAGGCAATGATCAACGATGGGCCGTCGTAAGCCTCGGCCTCCAAGAACGCTTTGATCGTATGGGCATCGTTAGCCCCCATGGCCACCTGGGACACATAGACATTGCCGTAGGTCATAGCCATCATGCCCAGATCCTTCTTGGGGGTGGGTTTGCCGCCGGCAGCGAACTTGGCCACCGCGCCGAGCCCGGTCGCCTTGGAGGCCTGACCGCCTGTATTGGAGTAGACCTCTGTGTCCAGCACCAAGACATTAACGTTGCGAACATTGGCCAGCACGTGATCCAGGCCACCATAGCCGATGTCATACGCCCAGCCATCCCCGCCCAAGATCCAAACGCTCTTCTTGACCAACATATCGGCCAGGCTCACCAAGTCTCGGGCTGACAGATCGTCACTGGCTGCCAACTTGGCTTTCAGTTCCACCACCCGCTGACGTTGGGCGACTATGCCGGCCTCGTCGGACTGGTCAGCACCGAGCAACGCGTCGGCCAACTCTGGGCCAATGGTGTCTCGCATCCTCTGTACGAGTTCACGGGCATATTCATTTTGCTTGTCCAGAGTCAAGCGCATGCCAAAGCCAAACTCGGCGTTATCCTCGAAGAGCGAGTTGCTCCAGGCCGGGCCACGTCCGTTGTCGTCTACCGCATAGGGTGTGGTAGGCAAGTTGCCACCGTAGATGCTGGAACAGCCTGTTGCATTGGCAATGATGGCCCGATCCCCGAAGAATTGGCTGAGCAACTTGACGTAGGGTGTCTCGCCACAACCGGCACAGGCACCCGAGAACTCAAAGAGAGGCCGCAAGAGCTGCACGTTTTTTACGTTGTTGAAGTTCATGCCATCGTGGCGCGGGAAGTCCGGCAGGCTCAGGAAGAACTCCCAGTTCTCCCTTTCTTGTTCGCGCAGCGGCAGCTGCAACTGCATGTTGATGGCCTTGCGGCCTACCTGGCTCTTATCCTTAGCCGGACAAACCTCCACACACATGGCACATCCAGTGCAGTCCTCAACAGCCACTTGCAGGCTGAATTTCTTGTCCTTCAAGTCTTTCCACATGGCACTGGCGGACTTGAAGGTCTCCGGGGCTCCAGCCAAGGCGCTTTCATCGTAGATCTTGGAACGTATGACCGCGTGGGGGCAAACCAAGACGCATTTACCACACTGGATGCAGACATCCGTCTCCCAGACGGGCACTTCCAGGCCAACGTTGCGCTTCTCCCACTGGGCGGTGGCAGTGGGGAAGGTGCCGTCAACCGGCATAGCGCTTACCGGAAGCGAGTCCCCCTCGCCAGCCATAATCCTGGCCGTCACGTCCTGCACGAATTCTGGCGCTTCGGGCGACACTACTGGCGGCATTTCGAGGAGACTGGTCACCTCATCGGGGACCTTCACCTGGTGAAGATGGGCAATGGCTGCGTCCACAGCGGCGTAGTTTTTCTGCACGACCGCTTCGCCCCGCTTACCATAAGTCTTCTTGATGGCCTTCTTGATCTCCTCGATGGCCTCATCCCTGGGCAACACACCGCTGATGGCGAAGAAGCAGGTCTGCATGATGGTATTGATGCGCACGCCCATGCCGGTCTCTCTGGCCACCTCGTAGGCATCAATCATGTAGACTTTCAGTTTCTTGGCAATAATCTGCCGCTGTACTTGCTGCGGCAGGTGATCCCAGACCTCATCTGGTCCATAGGGACTGTTGAGCAGGAAAGTAGCACCCCTCTCGGCGGGTCCCAAAACGTCGTACTGCTCCAGAAAGCCAAATTGGTGCACGGCGACGAAGTTGGCCGTTTGAATCTGGTAGGTGCTGAGAATGGGGCGTGGACCGAACCGCAGATGGGATACGGTACGCGCGCCAGATTTCTTGGAGTCGTAGACGAAGTAGCCCTGGGCGTAGTTGGGCGTCTCTTCACCGATGATCTTGATGGAGTTCTTGTTGGCGCTTACGGTACCATCAGCGCCCAGCCCCCAGAACATAGCACGCACCACGTCACCGGCCTCGACGTCGAA
>WOR8_10003016_pt1 | contig 18950 bp, 17 predicted proteins | sample DeeMarSeWOR38_10_FD_19890 | JGI IMG/M metagenome (IMG submission 19890)
CAAGAAAAGGCAAGGAGAAAACTTGCAGCAACGGCGAAATTCCGGGACGTCGACATGGCGATGCCTCCCTCGATCACTCATCCCTGCTCCTGGTAGGCGCGGGTGGCGTGAAGTCCGCCCGCTATCGGGGCGCCTCTATTGTTCTACGCACACTGGCTACCCAAGTTTCGCTGGCCTGAAATTAGATCCTCCCCTCCGTCTTAGATTACATAGAAGCGGCTGGACCCCATCCCATTCGTCGTAGGTTCGTTGGCTATGTTGCCGACCAGAGCTACACGAGTGAGGATAGCCCACTCAGATCTCAGGGAAAGGAGTCCAGCCATGTTCCACGAGACTATTGTTGGTTTAGACGTGCACGCCGATTCTAACACGGCAGCCATCCTTCCATGCCAGAGTGATACCCCCGAGGTGGTGAAGCTCTCGGGAGATCTCATGCAGGTCCGTCGGCTCTTTCGCCGCCTCTCAGCAGAATGTCCGGTCAGAAGTTGCTACGAAGCCTCCGGAGCTGGCTTCGTTCTCCAACGCCTCCTTACCTACGATGGCTTCCCCTGCGAGGTGATCGCTCCATCCCTTATCCCCAGGAAGCCCGGCGATCACCGCAAGACTGATCGCCTTGATGCCATCATGCTCGCCCGCCTCTACAGGAGCGGTCATCTTGCGGCCGTGCATATTCCCGATGAGGATCATGAAGCTTCACGACGACTCCTGAGACTCCGGGAGACCTAACACGGGTACTGCACGGGCACCATGCACCGCATCTCAGGGATCCTGCGCAATCACGGCTATGTGTTCACGCAGGGCAAGAGCACCTGGACCAAGAAGCACCGTCGATGGCTCGGTGAACTACGCCAGAGCCTCCAGGGAGCTCTCCAAACGGCCCTGGCTGCCGAACTCCAACACCTCGAGTATCTGGAGACCGAACAGGCAGCCCTCGATGCAGAACTTGAACGCTATGCCGCGCTCCCTCACTACAGGAAGGCCGTGGAAGCACTCTGCTGTCTCAGGGGCGTCAAGACGCTCACCGCCCCTACCCTCCTGGTCGAGATTGGCGATGTTCGGCGCTTCCGATCTCCACGCTCGCTTCTGGCCTACTTCGGTCTCGTTCCCTCTGAGTACTCCTCTGGCAATTGAGAGTACCGCGGCTCCATCACCAAGGCCGGCAATGTCCACGTCCGGCTTCTCCTGGTCGAAGCCGCCTGGAACAACCGCCACAACGCTGGTGCAGCTCTGGTCCTCAAGCGCCGACGTCAGGGACAACCGCCCGAGGTCGTTGCCGTCGCCATGAAGGCCCAGCTTCGTCGGGTCAACAAGTTCCTCCGGCTCGACAAACGCAAACACCGTCACGTCGCCAGCACGGCCGTCGCCAGAGAACTCTGCGGCTTCGTCTGGGCCATCCTCATGGCGCTGCCTGAACACTGATTCCGACGTACCCGAGAGGAGAGCATCGATAGGAGAATCCTCGTTTGCGATATGCGGCCCACAACCCGCGAGCTTAGCAGGAGATCGCTCCGGAGGAACATGCAAAGATGCGGCAGGCCCTCCGCTGGTCTGACCCGGGAATACTAGCTTGATGATCGTCGACGAACGCTCTCCTCTCGGAACTATGTCTCAAAGAACCTGACAATCAGCCGTTTCCATATCTTCTCATTAGCACCAGCTTCCTTGTCTGGACATACTCACCTGCAGTCAAACGGTAGAAGTAGACACCGCTGGGCATGGCTGAGGCGTCCCACGTGGTCTTGAACGTGCCAGCCGCCTGGTCACCTGCGATGAGAGTAGCGACTCTTTTCCCCCAGCACGTTGTAGACTCTGAGTTCTGCATATCCAGCGTGGGGTAGGGCATACTCAATCGTCGTGCTCGGATTGAAGGGGTTAGGGTAGTTTTACCGTAGCGAGAACTCATCGGGCAATTCGCTCGTCACGGGGTCGACCAAGGTAATCATCTCCGGCAAGGGCCGCCGCCGGACGCCGCCGCCATAGGTCCCGGCAAAGGGATTCGTGCCGCCTGTCCCGCCGTATCAATGCAGCGCTCGTGTCACAATATGTGGCAAGGAGGAGCCATAGATAGAGAGGGCCCGGACACTGACCTGCCCCCCAAACTCGGTCTATGGGGGGCAGGTCAGGAGATAGTTTTGCCGATCACTACAGACTTCCTCTATTGCGGAGAATTCCGACGGCCATATTTCTCCATAAGCGTAGGACTGTCTGTCATGCCTGCAATGGCAGCCATGGCTGTCAAGATGGGCAGTGAAGGCCTACCGTTGCTTTCGGCGGCGCGATTTCTTCCTGGTCGGTACCGGAGTGCCGGCCAGTATCTGCGCGGCCCAATCTTTTCCACCGAGACCGAAGGCCAGAGCCAGCGCGGCACAGATCGCCGCAAAGGCTATCTGAAAGCCCGATACGAGTATCTCACCACCGATCTTCAGCTGCTCGAGGGCCGCAAAGACCACGAAGACAATGATCGCATACTTGGCAATGGAGCTGACGGTCTCCGCCCCGCCAATTGCCCCAAAGACCAGGACGATCACCCCGATGAAGACATTCGGGATATAGAGAACAATCTTGTTGAAGAGCTCGGCAGCCACTGTCAGGTTGAGGCTGTTAAAGACCGCCAAGATGACGGCAAACATGATAAACCAGTAGAAAAGGTGGCCAATGAGCTCCACCGTCGTGAGCTTGACCCCTCCCTTTTTCAAGAAGCCCTCGATGCCGGACTTCTCCGCAGCCGTATCTACACGCGCCACTTTGAGGAGTTCTATGACCACCTTCCGAAGGATTTTGGCGACAATCCAGCCCACGATCAGAATCAAGACTGCTCCGATCGCCTGGGGAAGAAACGTACCCAAGCTGACCCAGAAAGCCGTCAGTGAATCCCACACTATCTTGAGCTGCTCGCTCATCGTTTCCTCCTGTTGTATGTGGTGGTGATGGGGATGATCTCACCCGTGAGATCATCCCGATGGTCCGAGTCCCTGCTACCTCCCCCTTGTTTCAGGCGATTCTCTCTCGCTCTGCTGTGAGCGCATCCAGCGTGTTGAGGCCGGCATCCAGTTTGGAATTCGACCCCATGATGGCTCAGGGTGCGTCCCTCGTGCTGATGCGAAAGAGCATCGTCTCCACTGCTGTGTTTTCCTCCACCTAATTGTCGCGACTGCGCCTGTCTTCTTCGTCGATCTACGGACCTGATATGACCCCTCTCTACCGGTCCGTTTTGTATATAGTCGAGGACAAACCGGTAGTGCACCCCATCGGTGGTCCAATTCCAGGGTAGTTGTTTTGATTGATTTCATGCTGCGGTAGCGTCTGCATTGGGTGAATTGGGCCTACCTTCCCATGGAGTGCGGTAACCTAATGAGCTGTGAGGTCTCTCTGCATTGTATTCGCTTTGCCACGCGGAGAGTTTGGTTTTTGCATCCTCAAGCGAGAGGAACCAATGCTGGTTCAGACACTCCTGCCGGAAGCGGGAGTTGAATGCTTCAACGAGCGCGTTGTCCGATGGCTTTCCAGGTCGACTGAAATCGAGTGTACGTTGTGGACTCATTGATGCTATGCAGGCGTTCCTGCCCGCGCTTTTACCTAAACGTATAGCTGATCCCGCCCATCAAGCTGAAGAAGCGGATTGCCCGGGTAACGACATCGTTGCTGCCAGTTCCAATCAGCACGCGCGCTTCATAATCGATAACAGCTCCGAACCTCGCGTTGAGATCGATGGCCCATGTGTCATTGAGCTGGTACTCTGTCCCAAGTCCAAGTGCAAACGCTCCCTGCGACCAGGTTTGTGTGGTGGGGAGAAGTGGCGTTATGAGATTTCCCAGGGTTATCGTCCCGGAGGTTTCCAGTTTCTGGAAGTAGACGCTGAAGGCAAGCGTGAGATACGGGCGAAGTTGACCGCGACTGAGAACGTAGTTGATTCCCACGATTAGTGGAATCATACGAAACGGTGCATCAAGGTTCACAGTCCCGGCTCCGCCAGCAGTGGTGTACTGCTGATTGACTTTTTCATTATCGACATTCCAGAACAGACCTCCCAGACCAATGAAGACCTGGAATTCCTCACCCAGATGATATGGAACTTCAACAAATCCTCCGAATCCAGTCGCAAAGAGATCTGAAAATTCCCCCACGGGGAAGGCGGGGCCTGCTCTCAGGACCACTCCGTACGTGCCTTGTCGTCCTTCGGGAAGTCGCTCAGACTGGGCTGAAGCGACTGTGGTAAGTGCCGACACTACCATCATCAACCAAACGTTCTTCAGGGGCATGTGCTTGCTCATTGGTGCGATAGCTGCTCGCCACGTGATTGTGTAATGACGAGATGGACTGCTATCGTTCATCCACAAATTCCAATGATTCGGGTGCTAAGAAAGGCTCTGAAGGAATTCCGGGAGCAGGAGGGCGCTCATTATGTTCCATTCGGATTCCTGGATCTTCACGTTTGCGAGATAACGAAGCTCCAGAGCGCACCGAATGGAGACGGCATTTTCAAGCGTATGAGAACAAAAGCACGGATCGCTTTCCTCGGAGGGATTTCATGGCTGCCGATTTCGACATCATCTAGCTCGGACAGGTGGCCCCACCAGTTCTGGTTCTCGATAGTGAGTCTTCCGCTTCGTCTCGCAAAGGGTTGCACTCAGTTGCAGCTAGGTTGCACCAAGTTATGGGGGCGGTACGATACGCCCTGAAGCGGCCTGCAAAGGCAATGTACGCCTGTGGGGTAACAGAATCAACCCAAGTGGCGAGCGGATGGTGGACTATGGTCCAAATCCCCAACTATGACCCGAAGCCATAGCGATAGCACCGAACACACAAACGGCGAGTGCCCATACGGCCACCGCCCCGATCACGTTGGCTGCATGCGTTGGTGCGCTCCTGGGTTCCTCTGTGTCCGTGTGAATAATCGAAATGCTGTCTGAGGGTAGTGCCGCCACGTGTGTGAACGTACCATAGTGGGGAATATGCCGAATGCGCACCGTGAACTTGGTGTCACCCGTGCTCTGAGGCGTCATCAAGTAGACGTTGGGATGACGAGATCGAAGGTCACCACCCCAGACCGCTAGGTCCGTCCGAGTCTCCTCATACACCTCGTGCGAGGGGTATTTGTAGATGACAATAGGTTCGCCTTGCACAGGTGTCCACTCCCCAAGACTATCGGCCACTTGGGGGAAGGCAGTGGGAGGAACTGCATACACGCGCCTGGGCGGCAAGTTCTCCATCCCTTCGTACCACCCTCGAACGATTGAACCATTCTGAAGAACAACGGTCACCTTGGTGCACGTTTCGAGCGTTTCCAGCGCATCCCGGGTGGGGAAGTATTCCATTGCCTGCGCTGGAGGATCGGCCGTCGACCCAGAGGATGAGCATCCTACGCTCTGTGCGATCAGTGCGATGCACAGGGCCAGCACGAAGGTGGGTCTCGGACGACGATTCATGGCGTACCTTCCACAAGATCTCCTGCAAGATCATACGGCCTCCGCATCCGGAGGATGTCATAGGATTGTCAAAAGGGTGTAGGAGTTTGTGCCACTAGCTTGCCTGCAGTGACACAGGTCTATAGTTACCTTGAGCCGGGGGGGGGATAGGGGGTGGTGGAGCGGGTGAGTGTTACTCCGCCACTAATGGAAGCCCACGGCAATCAGCGGGGCTTCGGTGCGTGTAGGTGAATCCGGTTATTTCATCAACACCATCGTCTTTTGTCTGAACATGGTGGCCGGCTGTAAGTTGGTAGAAGTACGTGCCGCTCGGCAGCGCCGAAGCGTCAAAGACGACCTCGTTCATACCCGGCGCTTTCCTACAATGAAGCAGTTCCTGCACTTCGTGGCCGAGGAGGTCAAGGACAACGAGTCGTACTGCGCCAGCGCCTGTCACACCTCTGTGACTTTCGCTCAGAGGAGCCAGGTGAAGCCTGATCCGTGTCATTGAGTTGTATGGATTGGGATAGTTCTGTTCAAGGTTGTACCCGGAGGGAATGCCTCGAGGCCCTCGCTCAACCTCAACGATGCCCCCGCTCGTTGTCTTGATGACAACGCCGTTGTTCCCTGCGGCAAATCCCACATTCTGATCAGAAAAAGAAATGCTCGCCAGATACTCGGCGGTCACGGAGCGCTGAGCCTCCCACCGCACGCCGGCATTTGTTGTCTTCAAGATCACCCCGCTATCGCCGACAACATAGCCGGTGGCATCATCGGTAAACCACAGACACGTGAAGCGCCATGAGTGAGATGAGTTGTCAAAGGTTGGAGCCCAGGACTCGCCTACATCCGTTGACTTGTACAGATAGCCGTTGTCACCTGCTGCAAAGGCAGTCGCCGAATCGGGAAAAAACACAGAATAGAAATCATACAGAGGGGCACTGGGGAGTTGGAATGTTGATACCCAGGAGCCCCCTGCATTTGTTGTTTTGTAGACCAGGCCGCCCTGGCCCACGGCGAGTCCAACAGCACCTGAGGCGAAGTGAATCGCCCGGACATAGCCCATCCCGTTGGAGGTGTCCCACGTCTGACCGGCATCGGTCGTCTTGAGGATTCTGCCGTTGGTGCCCACCGTCATGCCGAGATACCCGTGGTCGGAATCAGTGAAGCACAGTGCAGTGCAGCCTGTGTTGGGGCCCTCGTCTTTGATGAGGTTCCAGTTCACTCCCATATCCGTCGTCATGTAGAGCGCGGCTGTGTTCGTCTGTAGACTGTATCCGCAGTCAAACCCGTTCCCGCTCTCGGTGAACAAGAGGATTGAGAACGAGGTCGAGCTATCGATGATTGTTACATCCCACGCATCACCACCGGTTGTCGTCCTGGCCACCAGGCCGTTTCTGCCACAGGCAAAGACGGTGCTTTGGTCGATGCAGAAGAGAGCCTCTATTCTCGTCGTAAAGCCTGTCGGAAGGAGAGACCATCCAGATTCAGCGTGGCAAACGCCAGTCAGGAGAGTGAGTGCCGCGAGAGGAAGTCCTACGGGAAGGGCTTCTGAGTTCATGGTGACCTCCTCGGAGTCGAGTGCTCTTTGAGGGTCCAACGCACCAATACGCGGTGGGTGGGGCCCAGTGGCATGAACACAACGATGTATGGTGGTGCGAGAGTAGAGTGGATTCCGGCTTCTAGCTCATGAAGGATGCTGCGGCCTTCATCCGGACCGCGCCAGAGGTGGGAGTGCAGGAGGGGTGAATGGAAGGCACACGCTCTCAGGTCCCACGCGGCCGCTGGAGGTTGCCGCATTTGACCGATGTCAAGCCGAATGCAAGGTAACGCACGCTGTTGCGTCTGTCAAGAATTCAATGCCGCAAGGACAATCGTCTCACTTAGCGCAGGGGCATGGCGACTCACCGTGGTGCCCTTTCCGTAAGAGCCCGACTTCTGGCTTCTGACGAAAATGATCGCAGCGTCGACGACCGCCCCGAAAAAGGAAGCCGATCAGGGCTCCAGATCTCAACGCGTCCTGAAGGGAAGTCCCATCACATCAATGCGGTCCCCGTGTCATAATCTTTGGCAAGGAGAGGGCATAGAGAGAGAAGGCCCGGACACTTTTACCCGGGCTCTGGTTGCCCTAGTGCGTTACTCTCTCTATTTCATCAAGACGGCCCGTTGTGTCTGGACGTGTTCTCCCGCCGTCAACCGGTAGAAGTATACTCCGCTTGAAAGACCTTCTGCTTCGAACTCGACTTCGTACACTCCCGGTGCTCTCACCTCGTCTACCAGCACCACCACCTCCCGGCCGACCATGTCATAGACTGCCAGACGCGCATGTGCTGAGGCTGGGAGCTGAAAACCGATCCTGGTCGATGGATTGAACGGATTTGGGAAGTTCTGCTTCAGTCTGAATGCCTGGGGCTGGCCTTCATGCTCGTGAACGTCGACCAGCGACGCCGCCAGAAGAATCTGCATTCCACCTGCAACCAAGCCCGAGTCAGGATCAGTCAGGGCAACGCCGCCCACGCCGAGGAACGCGCCCTCGCGTGTGAGGTAGAGAAACTCTTTGTCACCGTATCCCCGATGCTCCTTCCTGACCCGGAGGCATTCATAATCGCCGTTTGCCAGACGGAGCGTACCATACCCGTCTACTATTGTGAATTCCTCGCTTGAAGAAACATCGGCCCACTGCACCTGTGATCCTGCGGTATAGGTTGTCTCTCGCTTCTCGACGGTCTGCGTGATTGCACCGCCATAGAGGATCGGGAATGGTGCAACGATCTCCCAGGGCGCGTAGTGTGAGAAGCTCTCTTCCGGATACAATGTAGCATGGCCCACCACATACATCGTGTCTGTGTTGAACAGAAAGACCGGGTTCTGTTCGATTGTAGACGGTGTCTCTCCCATTGTAACGCAGCCGGCCGGATAGCGGGGGGCAAGCAGGGGGATGGTGCTGACCTCATAGTTGTAAGAAATGCCGGGGTTCGACAGACTGATTGAAGAAAAATCATAGACCTGTGGTCCCCCTGGCTTGCCGATGTCGAACATTCCTGGATCTCCAGGGGTGTAGAAGTGAAGCCCGCCGGGTGTAAAGATCTTCAACACATCTTGCCGTTGGATGGTCACCTGCGACACTCCGGCGTGCGCAAGGAGCGCACTTATGGCCATCAGGCGAAAGGCGTAACCACATGGTTTAGCCACGAACATGATGAACCTCCTTTGTAATTCATCCCCGTCATGAAGTTCACGCTGCGCGAATCGTGACGGTAGCTATTCTGGCAGCACGACACACACTCCCTCCAAATCGGCAAGAAACGATGCAAAGCATGTGCCATCGCAGATCTCCGGGTGAGTCGCTTCGCGCAGTCAGATTATGTCGTTGGGCTGCAAAAGACGTCGGACCGCTCGCCGTTGTGATGAGTGCGCGGCTCGGGGTGAGGAAGAGGGTGTGCTGTGCGGCAACAACGAAGAACCCCGACGGGAATCGCCGGGGGTTCTATTCAGAGGATTCTGCGTCGACGCTAGACACCCACACTACCGCAACAGTACCATATTCCTCGTGTACGTATGCTCACCCGCAGTCAAACGGTAGAAGTAGACACCGCTTGGCAGTCCGGTCGCGTCCCACGCAATCTGATACAACCCCGCTGTGTGCATTCCCTCAGCCGGCCTTGCTAGTTCTTCCCCCTGTACAGTGTAGACGGTGAGGGTAGCGTAGGCAGTGTGCGGCACAGCGTAGGTGATCGTTGTGGTGGGGTTGAACGGATTCGGGTAGTTCTGCAGGAGAGCGAACCGGTCCGGTTGCCGACTCTTCTCCTCCTCCGCAGAAAGCGGACCACCGGGGGAAAATCTCAACACCCTATGATTCCCATCGTCGCACACCCACAGCGTGCTTGTTGTCCTGTCGAAGAAGATTCCCCACGGTAGATTCAGCCCGTTCTGGGTGGCGCTGCCCACTGCAGAAGTGAGGTTTGTTTGTCCGAACACGCCATCGGCACTGGCACCATTCGGCTTGCTCGCGGCATTATTGAACCACAAGACCCGGTTGTTGTAGAAGTCGGCCACGTAGAGCCGTCCCGACGGGTCCATGGTAATCCCGGATGGGCGGTGCATTCCGGTTGCCGATGTTTCCGCCGCGGAGGAGATAAAGCCGGGCTGGCCGAGGACTGCATCGGCGTTGGCACCGTTAGGCTTTGCCGCTGCGTTGTCAAAGCGCATGACGCGGTTAATGAACGTTACTGCCACCCAGAGTCTTCCCGCATCGTCCACCCAGAGGCCGCGGGGCTGGGCCATCCCGCTCTGTGAGGTGTCGCCAAGATTGGAGGTGAAATCTGCCTGCCCAAGCACGCCATCTGCATCGGCCCCATTGGGCTTGCTTGCAGCGTTGTCAAACCGGAGGACGCGGTTGTTTCTCTGGTCGGATACCCACAGGCGACCGGCATCGTCCACGGCAAGGCCGCGGACATATTCCATACCGTTGCGTGTAGCGGCTGCGGTTTTCGATGTGAAATCAGGCTGGCCAAGGACACCGTCGGCATTTGCACCGCTCGGCTTCCAGGATGCACTGTCAAACCTCAGGACTCGGTTGTTCAGGGCATCTGCCACATAGAGGCGGCCCTCCGCATCCACAGCAAGATCAGTGGGGAAGTCCATTCCATCCTGTGTCGTACGCTCCCCGTTGGTGGTGAAATCAGGCTGGCCAACGACCGCTTCAGCCGGATCCCCACTCACCAGCAAGGACACCGAGCCCCATCGCAGAACTCTGTCGTTGCCAATATCAGCGACAAAGAGCTTTCCCGATGTCGGGTCGATTGCCACACCCACGGGGAAGGAGAGCGAATCGGCAGCGAGGCCGGGGGTATTGCCCACAAAATCCTTCTGACCAAGCACAAGATCCGCATTCTGCCCGTTGATCCACTGCGCATGGAGGGTCATGGTGGCCGAGACCAGCAGTACAGGAAGGGCAGCGTGCATGCTCGTTCGAATATTCATGGTGCCTCCAGAGCTGCGGTGTGGGCTTCAGGGAGAAGATACTCGGGACCGTCGAGACAGGCGACCTCGCGTCGTGAGGATACGGTACTCCACGGCACAGGGAGAATCAAGTGATTTCTTCGGATATGATCCTCCCCTGCAGGGCCTGGTGTGCCCGGGCCTCAATCAATGGTGCGGCTGTGAGCTCGGGGGGTCCGCACGTCGTTGATCCTGAGGAGAAGCCGTATGCGATGCCCCATTTGAGGCCCAGGAGCGTTCTGGAGTGGTTTTCGAGGTGAGAGCCTCCTTCGCACCAACGCTTGGGAGAACGTTCCTCGCCTCTAGCGCGTCATGCCCAAGTACATTCCGCCAAAGTACGGAACCAGCCACACGAGCCAGACGAACAGGCTATAGCGGTGAAATCCTCTCCTGGCGTGTTCGCTCCCTTTTCGGGCGACTCGTGTGGCCCAGACAGCGTGAGCGAGCATGAGCCAGAGCGCGATCTGGCCGGTGAGCGTATGAGGCTCCGTAATGTCGAAGGGTCCGGCGGCGATCCGGTGCATTGCAGCAGTGCCGGCAACATCAAATAGGAATCCGGTCCAGAAGCAAACGACGTGCCATGGCCTTAGATAGCGGACGATCCGTTCGGACCAGACGCCGAGGGAGTAGAATACAAGTGCGAGGGTTATGAGAGTAGCGGATACGATCAATGCTGTCATCCTCCGGGCAGCGGTCGAACGGTCGCAACGAAGCAGCGGGAGTGGGACGCTCGGCGCTCCGGCGAGGGTATGGCTGAAAATGTAGGCCCATATCCCTACAATGACAACTCCCGTGCGCAAGTGTTGAAGAAGGACACATTTCGGGTATATTCCCAACACAGTCACTGATCGTGCACCATCGGGCCCGAATACGATGAAATTCACACGCGAGGAGTATCTTGAATTGATGACCTTCGGCGCCGCCGGGCGGCCCATGTTCGTTGAGCTTTTTGGTCTCATGGTCGGACTCGAGCAGGAATGGCTCGCCCAGGGCGCCTCGGCCGAGGAGATCAGTCTCGTGGCATTCGACTGGGACTACGTTCCGGTGGTCCAGTGCGGAGGCACAACCGGCGTGTTCGGGGGCATGGATGCTGTCACGCTCGAGGAGACCCCGCAGTACCTCATTCAGCAGGACGCACTCGGGCGGCGAACGAAGCTTTACAAAGATGTTGCCACAATCTCACTTCCGCTGGATTTCCCCGTTCGCGATATGGAGAGCTGGCTCGAGAAGAAGAGGCTCTTCTCCTTTCACACGGACCGGATCGATAGGACGGCGGTCCAGAAGGCCAGAGCGGAGCAGGCACGGGGAGCGCTTGTTGTCGCGTCGATCCCTGGCGCATTTGATACGCTTCGAGACCTGATGGGGGATGAGCGTGCATGCACCGGGTTCTACGAGCAGCCCGAACTGCTTCGTGACATTATCGAAACCGTACAGGACACATCCCTGCGGGTCCTCGAGCGCATCACAGATGAGCTCGTTATCGACCAGCTTTCGGTGCACGAAGATCTGGCCGGAAAATCAGGCCCCCTGATCGGCCCACGGCAGGTTTCGGAGTTTGTCCGACCCTACTTCCGTGCCGTTTGGGATCTCGTCTCCTCGCGAGGTACGAAGATCTTCGATATGGATAGCGACGGGGATGTCGCCCCCATTCTCGAAGCCTTGCTCGAAAGCGGCCTCAACTCCGTCCACCCGATGGAGCCTGCAGCGGGGATGGATGTCGTCGAGCTGCGCGAGAAGTACGGAGTGCGCCTTGCCATGAGGGGCGGGCTTGACAAGCATGTGTTGCGGGAGGGGAGGGAGGCAATCAGGAAGGAGCTGGAGTACAAGATGCAGCCTTTGATGAGGGAGGGGGGCATCGCCTTCGGGCTCGACCACCGCATTCCCAACGGAACACCGCTGGAGAACTACCGCTACTACGTTGACCTGGGGCGCGAAATCCTCGGTCTCCCGCCGAGGTCAGAGAGAAGGACGGGGTGGCAGCGTATGTCGTTCTGAACCTGGCGCGTTGCCGGGAGCAACCCTCGGTGAGGGAAGGGTCGAGGGCAGTGGTCCCCCCGTTCAGCGATTCTACCAGATGCCCGGAATCAGCCTGAAGCGGGTCTTCGAGGTATACTCGATGTATCCGGAAAGGTCCCTCGCGAGAATTTTCTCTTCGCTGCGGATCCGGGCGATCAATAAGGGGATGAACCAGCCGGAGATCGCCAGCCCCCAGTACGAAGCGAGTGCCAGCGGGCTGAGCGTATAGATGAGGAGCACGGCAACGTACATTGGATGACGCACCAAGGCGTAAGGGCCGGTCGTGATGAGGCGCTGGGCCTGTTCAACCTCGACGATCCGTGAGGCATAGCGGTTCTCCTTCATCACCCGCACAAAGAGCAGATAGCCAAGGAAGATCAAGAGATCTGCGGCTATCACCGCTGGGGGGGGGACGACCGACCAGCCGAAGCGTTGATCCAGTCCTGGGATCACAAAGGCGAGCGGAAAGAGCATCGTACCATACCTCACAATCCGCTGCTGCTCTGGCTCCTTTTCCTTCATCCGCATACGCCGTTCGATGAGCTCGGGGTCGGTCCTCACTCCGACCAGGAGGACCACAAGTGCCGGCAGGAGGAGGATGGCCATATAGACCCAGGCCTCCCAGTAGTCGAAGGTTCCGGCAGGAAGGAACAGCAGGAGTCCGAGGAGAAGGGTGGCACCCACCCATCGGCGGAGGGCGAGGAGGGTCAGACCTCTTGTGTGGGAGGTCCGGCCACCTTGTCTATCGAGATCCTGGCTCACGGAGCTCATCTCTCTGGTGGCTGATCCAGATCAGTATCATCCCTCTCCATTATACGCCTCCCACCCCCGGTCGTTTCGCCATCCTCGCTCTCGGACCGGCGGCCAGCTGGGCAGAGATGCTCTCAGCCTCTCTCTTTCCACTTGGTCAGTTTCGCCAGGTGTCAGCCTGCGAAGGAAGCCGCCGCCTGATCTCACCGGCACATCTCGGCCGGCCCGGGGCCCTCGGTAAACGCTCCTGCCCTGTGATTCAACTCAAAAGGAACCGGTTCGCGGTGTGATCCGGGAACAGACCTGGGTCACACGGCGGTCATTTCAGTGCAAAACCGTCCCTCCTTGGGTTGACAATCCCCCCGTCTCTCGTTAGACTTCCACTACCGCAGTGACACGCGTCCGGTATTCAAGAAAGAAGGGGGATCTCATGAAGGCAATGCGACTGTTGCCGGCTATTGTAATGCTCGCCGCACTCGTTCTCACAGGAGGCGGGCACGCATTTGCCAACGGCACCGAAACGCTCGGCCCGCTCCAGGGCGTCACGCTTGCAGGGGGCACCGGAATCCTGGCGGCGGGTGTTGGACTGGCCACTGCAGAAGGGGATAAGATCATCACCTTCAGCCTCCCCGCCTCTGCCACGGTCGAGCAGGTCTTCTTCTACTGGGAAGGCCAGACGCCGTTCGGTGGCGACGTAGATGTCACGTTTCAGATCAACGGTGTCGACATTGCAGCGACGGACCCGGGCGATGCCAGTGATTCGCCGGATCGCATTGGCGCACCGATTTCCTTCTATGTACACCCCACCGCAGGCGAGCTCTTTGCAATCGCCTATCGTCTGGACATCAGCGCTCTGAACCTTGTCGCTGCGGGATTGAACCAGCTGACCATCAGCAACCTGGACGCGTTTGGGTTTGTGACCGAGGGGGCGGGCGTGATCGTGATCTACCAGGAACCCTCGCTCCCGGCGGCGACGATTGACGCACGCGACGGGATCGATCTTGCCTTCATCGACTTCGAGGGCGACAAGCAGGTGACCGCCCCGCAGACATTCGACTTCCCGGCCGCACCCACGGTCCGCCAGGCGACACTCTCGATGCTCTTCTCCAGCGCCAAGGGGCCTGCCTCAGGCGGCGGCGAGTTCCGGCCGAGCTCCATCGAAGTGACTACTGGTGGGATCGTGACGAAGTACAGCGACCTCCTCTCGAGTTCTGACGGGCCTGAGTGGGACTCCCGCAACCTTCTGGTCGAGATCCCCGCGGGAGCTTCTTCGCTCACTGTTCAGGCCTTTTCGCGCGATGACAATAACACCGATGCGCTGCCGGCATCGTTCTTCTGGATCGCAGCCGGTCTCTCGATTCCGCCTGCGCCTCCCGGAGGCGATCAGGGCTGCACCCCCGGCTACTGGAAGCAGCCGCACCACTTTGGCAACTGGCCCCACCCGTACGCGCCGACGACGCAGTTCAGCGAGGTTTTTGAAGATGCCTTCCCGGGGATGACTCTTCTGGAGGTTCTCAGGCAGGGCGGGGGTGGCATCAAGTCCCTGGGTCGTCATATCGTTGCGTCGCTGCTGAATGCCCAGGCGGACAACGTGCACTATGAGCTTGCCCCGGGCGATGTGATTGCACGATTCAATGATGTGTTCCCCGGTGAGAAACGTGACTACAATGCGCTGAAGGACATGGTGGAACACTTCAACGAGTCGTACTGCCCGCTCGGGCGAGCACTGCTTGCGGACCCGCTTCCCTCCTATGCAGATCATGAGCTTGACGGCGGGGGAGAGCAGGTGGCGTTGCTCCAGAACTTCCCGAATCCCTTCAACCCCGAGACGCAGATCGTCTTCGCGGTGCCCGACCAGCGGTACGTCACCCTTCGCATCTATAGCATGCTCGGTGCCGAAGTCCGCACACTGGTCAATGGCACCGTCCAGGCAGGATTCCACCAGCTGGTCTGGGATGGGAAGGACAGCAATGGCAACCCCGTTGTGAGCGGCATCTACGTTTACCGTCTTGCCGCGGGTGACATTGTCCAGACTATGAGGATGAGCCTCGTCCGCTAGCATCGGGCGAGCGGAGTCATTCGACCGGCGCCACCCTGTCCGCGCAGTGCGTACAGGGTGGCGCCTTGTTTTCATGCTTCCCGATACCTTCCGCTGCTGATAGGATCGTGTGCCCTCCCGAGCCGGATGGGTCAGGTCAGCGCGTCTCTGGCGAAAGCGGCGCAGTTCATCGACCGTCAAGAAGGACTTTAGGCACCAGCAGCTGATATCTCCCGTCGTCGGTCCTGCCGATGGTGATCGCATTTCTCGGGAGCGTGAGGGGCCGCCCCTGCCAGCGAAAAGTCACGGTCGTTGGAGTCTCTGCAATCAACCGGCTCACTTCGACCATAAAGAGCTCTGTGCCCGGCGGAAACCCGGCCGCTTTCGGCTCGGCGCCGTTGGCGACGCTCTCTGGCGAAGGGGGAAACGGAAATTCGTACGTCGTGGGTTCACCTCCCACGATAATGCCCGTTGTGGTGCCTGCAAGTACTCCTGCAATAAGGGCAAAAGCCGGGAGGCTGCTTTGCTCCTTCTTGGGCCCTGAGAGCGATAGTGTCCGACTTGGCGGGTCGGCAGCATAAGCAATGGCGCCCCCGACAAGGGCTCCCGCAGTGAGACCCAGCAGTGCTCCCACCACCGTGCTGCCGACGGGCGCTGGACGTCGGATGCGAGAGATCTGTTCCATCGGAAGCGCCCCCACCGAATCGGGATCGCTCCGCCTGTACCGGAGACTGTCCACGGTGAGCGAGAGAACCGTCACACGTTCCTCTCCAGTCCCGCTCGTGTGGATTTCTGCCCGTCCGCCCGTGATCCGGCGGGCCACCTCCTCAAGCGAAGTGTTGGCATCAGGACCTGTGACCGTGTACGTTCCACCACATCCGAAGATGGCGATTGTAGCGGCGGCAGCAAACAGACGGGCGAGTGTCATAGCCAGCCTCCGTTGTCATTCATGGCATCTCAGCTGTCCTGCGGAGTGAGCCGAGGCACTGGCCCGGATCGAGAGGCCGCGGGGTGCCGGCTAGATCCTGGCTGTTTCCCCTGGCTTGAGCCTCAGAACAGCCTGTTGGTCCATAATACCGCTCACCGCGGGGGGAGTTGTCATAGAACAGTCATTCCTTTGTGGAGATAGGTCTTCGCGAGATGTGGCGCCCCTTCGCCAATGGATTCTGTCTGGCCTGGCCCTTCTCCTCGTGACGGTCGGTCCAGGGTTGGATTGACAACCGGGTTTTGCATCGCTATCTTTCCCTGCGCGCTGCGGTGACCGCATCCTTCGGACGGTGGCACCCATGAGCTCCAAGGTCGACGTCGTACTTATCAGCCGTTTCCTTCCCCCCCCGCATCCCACGAGTTCCCACACCAACCAGGAGGCAGTATGGCTCAACCGCTTGATGTGAAGAAGTGGATCACGGCAGCCATCGCGATGTTCGTGATCCTCTCAGTCCTGGAATACCTGGCAAATCTCTGGATCCTGATGCCGAGCTATCCCCAGATGTTCCCTTCAGAGGGGGTATCGGACAATCCCATGCTCCAGCGGCTCTGGATCTATTTGGGGCGAGCCATATTCAGCATCATGTTCGTCTATATCTACATCAAGGGGCATGAGGGCAAGGGAGCAGTGGGTGAGGGGCTTCGCTACGGGTTCTGGATCGTCTTGTTCATCCCGCTTCCTCGCTTCTTCGGCAGCCTGGTTACCATGACTGCAGGAGCGGGCGTCCCGGCAACGGGGTTCTTTGTAAGTCTTGTGGAGCTCCTCATCTGCGGAGTGGTTGTCGCGCTGATCTATGCCCCCCGGCCGCAGAAAGCAGCGGCCTGAGACACACGGTGGGAGACCCTCCGGCCCAAGAGGGTCTTCTGCAATCGAGAATGCCCCGCGGGTGCTGATCGCCACGTCGAGGGGCTTCAGCGTAGCGACAGGTCTCAAGGGGGAGGACGCCGCACTCGTTCACGATAGCGGTTCTCGACCCGGGCACGAACTGCTTCTGGTGGGGCGGGGAGACCCGGCCAATGGCCGGGCTTCTCTCTTTTTGGCTCTCTACCCAGATGGGGACGCGGTGACCTCGGCTTCTCTCACAGAGAGCGCAGCTGGAGGGGATCACCTCCGCTCATTCCTCCGGAGTCGGGAACAAGGTTCTCCTCCGTGTTGAGGAATCTGTGTGGACCCGTGCTTGGGCGGCAGATTGGAGGGGAGTGACATCCTTCCCGCTGGCGAACGCTCCAGAGGCTGACTGTGTTGACTCGGCATGATCGAATCCGTAGTTTTTTGAGAGGGTTCTCTCCATGGCTCCGCTGCGTCGTGAACTGATACAAGCTCGGAACGCTCCTTCCGGCCATGATGGTCGCGGCAACGTGACGCGATCCTGGCTGCCCCTTCGCGCTTCGACGCGTGCGTACTTTCACGAAGCGCGCTCGCTCCGGTCAATGTCCCTGTGGGAGATACTTCACGGCTACGTCTACCAGCGATGGCCATATCTCTACATCGGGATTGCGAAGGGAGAGCATCCCGTGGGGAGGTTCCTCGATCGCCTCCTCACTTCTGTTCGAGCGCTTGCACCGGATCGCGTCCCGGCGCGCGAGCGGCGATTTACCAGCGCGTTTGCCGACACCTATCACGGAAAGGTCCTCCCTCTCGAGGCGGCATCCCGGCTCGTCAGGCTGGGCAGGGACATCGATCGCGGTGACCTCGAAAAGGTCATCCCCTACAGCCGGGCGCGGGACCTCATCCTCAACCACCCTGACCACATCGTCGTGCTCGAGTGCCCCTGTCGCGCGTCGCGGGAGCACGGGTGCGAGCCCCGCGACGTCTGCCTGATCATCGGAGAACCGTTTGCGAGCTTCATCGAGGAGCACCACCCCCGGGCGTCGCGACGCATCACGGCAGCCGAGGCAGTGGAGATCTTGCGCGAAGAGGACGCACGCGGGCACGCCCACCATGCCTTCTTCAAGGACGCGATGCTTGGCCGCTTCTACGCCATCTGTAACTGCTGCAGCTGCTGTTGCGGGGCGATCGGCGCGCACCGCAGGGGAATTCCGATGCTCGCCTCCTCAGGGTATGTCAGCGCGGTCAACGAGGAGCTCTGCCAGGGGTGTGGCCAGTGCACGGACTTCTGTCAGTTTGGCGCCCTCTCGCTTCTCAACGGTACCAGTGGCATCTCCTACGAGCGCTGCATGGGCTGCGGCGTGTGCGTCACCAAGTGTGAACACGGTGCCCTCACACTCGTCCGGGATCAGCACAAGGGTGTTCCACTTGAAGTGGACGGGTGATCTGCCGGGGGAGGCCCTCGGCGCAACGGCGGCACGATCAGTGTGGTGCGCGTTGAGCGATGCTCGTCCGACATCATCGGAGCTACTGTGCCCGGGAGAGTGAACTGAACGTGTCTGCTGAGAATCGATGAATTCCCTTGAACGCGTCGAGCGCCGTCTGGCTGGAGAGGTGGTCGACAGGCCTCCGAACTTCAACATCTACATGACCTTCGCCGCCCGAAGGATCGGGCAACCTCTTTCCCGTTACTATCGCGAGCACCGCGTCCTGGTCGAAGCGAACCTGCGCATGGTGGAGGAGTTCTCCGTTGACCTCCTCCAGGCGATCTCCGACCCTTACCGGGAGAGCTGCGATCTCGGTGCAGCGGTGGACTTTCCCGCCGACGGTCTCCCGATCCTTGCCCGGCCACTCTTGGATGAGCCCGATCGTATCAGAACGCTTCGGATGATTGAGCCGTCTGAGGGTGTTCGCATGCGCGACC
>WOR8_10002290_pt1 | contig 18948 bp, 16 predicted proteins | sample DeeMarSeWOR38_10_FD_19890 | JGI IMG/M metagenome (IMG submission 19890)
TATCCTTCAGCTAGTATTCTTTCACCAGGAGTGCTACCACCACTTCCTGTATGACTCATAATATCATTGGCAAGTTCCCAAGCAGCATGTGCTGTTGCAGCATCTTGTAAATCTTGATTATGTACAACAGGTGGTTTAGGTGTATTAGTTATAGTACCTGGGTTAAGACCTTCATTAAGGTCTATACTAAGCCTGTATGCTTCAGCACCAGGATTAGCTCTAGCCCTGTTTATACATTCAAGATGTACTTGTTCTGCGATTGATATTGCCATTTATAATCCTGTTGATATACAAGAATTCATCTCAATTGGAAGAATTCTAAATGGTGTAAATTTAGGTTCAGGATCAACTGGAGGATCTGCGTCAGGGTTACCAAGCCATAAATCTGCATCCGCCATTATAGCTCCTGTTATTCCTGTAGAAGCTATATATTTACTAGTTATCATAGCCTCAGGGTCTTCATAAGTATTTCCTACTATACTACGCCTATTAACCTCAGGAGACCATGAACCTTGTTTTTCATTATACTGCATACCATATGGAAAACAATCTGGCGCAGTAGGTCTATAATCGACTAAGGGCATAAGTAGTACTAATACAAGATTTCCTACAGTATGATGAAATCTATCTGTAAAAGGTATATTAATAAGTTCATCAGATATAAAGAAATTCTTTTCATAAACGCTATCAATAACCTCAGACATATCACCGCCAACTTCTTTTATTGTTCGCATTTCAATTCTTTTTGGAGAGCCTATGCCAGTTTGTTGACATATAATAGCGTTAGCAACATAGTCTGTATCTTCATCAAATACTTCAGTAACAGATGTTATTCTTGCTGCAACTAAGCCAAAGGTAGCACAAAAGCATGAATGCTCTTCAAGAGATATTCTACCAGCATAACCTATAATTACCATTGCTGTAGCAACTCCAAATACTACATCACAAACAACTTTTACATTAGGGTCAAGTATACGTTCACGACGATATTGTTTAAGATCAGCATACTCCATATCATAAGCCAGCTCATGTAATACTTTAAGAGCTCTACGTCTATACTTAGCTGCAAAAGCGCTAGATACGCCAAAGTAATCTATTGTTAATATTCTTGCCGGTATCTTAAACTGAAACATTAAACTCATTCCTTATTATCGGTAATGCATCGATAGAATCAATAGCAAAGCGCCCGCCAGAAGGATTAGTAATATTAAAACTCCAATAACGACCATAGATATCACGGCCGATAGGAACGCGCGTGCGCTGCTGTGCAGTTTTGTTAGCTTTGATTGTATATGTTCGTACCGTGCTTTCATTAACAGTTACCTTAAGCAGCAAGTCCTTATCGGTTTCAAAACCTACATATACATACCGTAACCTTTTTGGGTTTTTTATTCCCATATCAGTCATTACTAGCTCTAACTCAGCTAATATTTTTTCAGTATCATCTAGGTCGCCAGTAAGTTCGAAAAGGCCTAAGTTATTAGCTCCTAGGTAGGTTCCATTAAATTTTACCATAGAGTTAAAAGTAAAATTTTTAAACTGGCTAAGTTGCCTACCTTTTATATTAATTGCGAAAGCTATACAATTCATACTTCTTCCTCATATTTCAGGGTTTCATAAGGCTCGCAAGTTTCACCATCTGGAGGAATAACTGCAAATGAATAAGCCGTCATAAGTAGCTCTTCAAGTTCTATTGTAAGGTTATTATAACCAAGGTAAGAACCAGTAAGAGTTCCCGTTATATCCATAAGTTGTGTAGTTAAATGGTCATACTTACTTGTTAACTCAGCGGTCAGTGGTTTAATTGAAGCTTCCATAGAAACCTCATTAACTTCTAACTGTGCAGTTATAAATTCAAGATGAGCTTCAAGACTATATCCTTCTGGAGGTGTAGTCATTTCAGCAAGTAGTTTAGGTAATGTTCCTTCTAGATCACATACTTGACCATTAACACCAGTTATAACTGCTCCCATACTTCTCATAGTAGCAACAAGACTTGCACCTATGCCTTCAGTCTTATAAGAAGTTGCTGTACCAACCATTCTTAAAGCTTGTAGTGAAGTTACAAGGGTATCTATTGATTCTGTTGTTGCTTGCATAGTACAAGATAATGAGCGAGTCTGGATATTTAGGCGGCCTAGGATAGGGACTACGCCTATGCCTGTAAATCCAATAGACTCAAACTCTGCTACAACATATGCACCAGAACTTGCTTGGAAAGTAATATACTGTAGTGCTCCTTGTAATTCACCCTCAATATTTAATGAACCTTGTCCAGACATTGTGGGTTTCTGTAAAGTAATTATCATCTCAACGCCAGAGTGCATTTCGACATCTAGTCTCTGTAATAATGGTTTAAGATCAGCTTTACAGTATTTAGCAACTCCTAGCAATTCCAGTTCGCTAAGACTGCCTTCTATAGACGCGCCGAACATGCTGTCCATAGTACATGATATGTATTCAAATGTGCTTTCTAATCCCATGTTACCCCATCCTTCACAGTATAATTTTTCAAGCTGGCAGTCAATCCAATTTTCAACATATTTACCCTGCATAACGCAGGTAATTTCTTCAAGGGCGCAATCAACAGAACCAATGCTAGGTTCGATAACAGAACCTTGCATATCACAAGTAATATACTCAATAGTACAATCAATGTCAGTATATGCAGGTTCTTCATTAGTGCCTGTACAGCTTGCTGTAAGGTATTCGAATGTGCAGCTAAGGCTACCATAATTACTAAGACCAGAGGAGATTTCACATTCAAGGTTTTCAATTGTACAGTCAATAGTTGTTGGTGTAATACCAACTGTATCAAATCTCCACAGCTTACCTGTAGTATTAAAGTCAGCCCAAGTAGCATTACTAGTATTTTTAAATCTCGTAGACATTTAGTCTTCATAATCCACATTATATGGAGGAGCCACAATTCCTACTAAAGCATTTACAGCAACGTTAGGTTCCATTAAAGAAGTAAACCTAGTTTCAGTATCAGAGATAAATTCTATTTTGATTTTACTATCATCACATAAGAATGTATTATTAGTAGTAGATATGGTTGTTAATGATATATAAGAGTCTGTCCAGTTAAAACCGGGAGTAACTAATGCATCTGAAGTATACATGGCTATTTTTATGTAAACTGTATATTTTCCAGCAGCAAAGTCCCAACCGTCTTGACAACCTGCTACAAATTCAGCATATGTATTACCGTTAGTTACATCTGACTCAGCTGTCCACGATGAACCACCCCATTTATAGTAAGTAACATTATCTTCTGATAATAAAAATTTATAACTAGTATTAGCCGGAGGAGTAGGAAGATAAAAGTCAGATAAACTAACAAGTTCTTTTGTAGTAGTAACTTTTAAAACTCCTAAAGCTGGACTAGTAGTATCATATTCATTTACAATTATTTCTACTACTTTAAAAGTTCCATCACCGCCATTTATAATACTAATATTAGGAGCTATTAAGGGTATTAACCTAGCAGACCATGGTTTATGTGTAGCTGGTACATAGTCATATAGTCTTATAATTTCAGTGTCTTTATAGCAATAATAAACACCAGACCCCATAGTATCATGACTAAATCCTACTAAAAATTTATGATGTGCCCAGTGATTTGTTCCACTAGGAAGATTCATAGTTTTCCCTTCTGGCTCATCGTAGTCTAAATATCCATACCCATAAAAAACTCCGTTATCTAACTCTTGAAATTCTGCACCAAAACCTACATATTCTCTATTAGTAAAATAAATACTTTTAAAGTCATTAGAATATCCTACATAACCAGAGGAAAGATTCCCATAAGTAGGGTAGCTATAGGGTGGTCCACCAGCCCAAGACCATGATTGATCATCCCATACATAACCTCTGCGTACTGATTGAACTGGGTAAAAAGGAGACCATGAAGTATCATAACTATAATAATTAAATGATTCAGCTCTAGTAGAGACGTAGAATCGTGCTGGTATAGTAGAAGTACTAACTACAATAAATTCATCCTCTGAGTGGAATATAATTCTTCCATATCTGTCAAGAGGGTCGTCATATGTATTAATTATAGACCATGTTCCAGATTTTTCAATATATGTTAATTGATCTGTAGAGTGACAAACTATAACTAAACCATTTAGAATATCTGCTCCTAATATTGTACCACCAAATTCATATACAAATGCTTCTTCCCATTCTTCTAGTCCTGCATTATAGTCATATATAGCTATAAAAGGTCCCGCATACATTACTATTGAGTCACTTGAATGATGTACAGTTAAATCATCAAGTAAAAAGTTATTCCAGTATGCTGATGCAGAAGAAGGGAAATCTACTGACTGTATTACTCGTAACTCAACTTGTGGTAACATTGATATCCCATCAGAAGTTACTAAAAAATCTCCTGATAAATAAGATAGAACAAAATCAGCAGAAGGATAATATGTTACCCACGCTTCTGTGTATCTTTTCTTATCTGGGTCAGCAATATGATTTATAATAAAAGAGCTTTGAAATGTAAATTCTAAATCATCATATAAAAAGTATCTATACGCAGATCTAAAAGATAAACCATATCTATTAGATCCAAAGTCTGGTGCCTTATCAACATTAAATATAGGTTTCCAAATTCCAGAAGAATCTAGTGTACCATCTAATTGCATTAAATTAAACAGTCTAGAAGAACAAAAATCAAGGCCTGGATCACATAGTAATACACTGCCTTCCTCAAAAGTCACATTAGCTTCTATTTGAGTTTGTCTATTATCTGAATAAAGAATTAAATTCATTAAAATAAAGGCCTCATATATGTACCAGTAACAACCATTTGTATACCTTCAGCTAAAGGTGGCGAAGAAGTATTTATAGTAAGTATATCGGAAATACTTTTAAATACTTCTTTTACTGTTTCATTTTCACCAAAGTGTAAACAAATAATAGGTTCTGCTAGTGGTGGAATATCTACTGTTAAAAGTATTTGACTAATTTCAGGAGTAGATAAACGATTATATAAATCTAACTCTTTTTTTAGGAATATATAAAATGTTATAGTACTTACAGAAGTTATATCTAATGATGGCATATAATCATCAAGTAGATCTATAGAACAGGCATTATCTCTTGCATCTTCAAAATTTGAGTATTGAGAGAATGAACCAACCCCTGTTGGTACATAATAATCAGTATCTGTATTAATTTCAAAACAAAAAGTTATATCACAAGAGGCATCTGGTATATCAAAAGTTTGGTCAGCTGTAATAATATCTTCTGTGCCTGATACATCAATACTAAATTTAATATAGTAATTTCCAATAGCAGTATGTGCAGCTGAATCAGCTATTACGTGGCATATATCATAATGGATATGTGTTCTATCTGAGCTCATATAAAACATTACTGGATACTGTTCAGTGCTTCCATCATCAAAAACTAATGTATGTAAATATGAATAATAGCTAGTAACAGATGGAGATATAGCAGCATATAGAACTGCTCCAGGATAATAGAAAGAAAAGCTAGTAAGACCAGCATACCATATATTTCCTGTTAAATCATTAAAGTCTCGCCAATAATTTGAACTATTGTTTATAACGTATGACCCTGCAGCCTTAACTAAATAGTAACTATAAAAACCAGGCGGCGTAGCTTGCATTATAACATGAACAGCTGGTAAATAAACTTCAGATGTAGAACTAAATACAGGATGATTATCAATACAAAAATTACATGCATATGTCCAGCCATAAGTACTTCTAGAAGAATAACTACTTCCAGTCCATTGATATAATCTACCATATTTAGCAGCTATGTCCCATACTAAAACAAAACCTTCTTCACCAGCACTAAAGTGCCTACCTGCTAAAGATCCTTTAGATGGTGAAAGTGTAACACCGGCAGAATAAGTACTCCCACTATAAGCTAAAATATCATCTTCTGCGCCAACAAGTATGCGATCATATGTTATATCATAACTTATACAAGATCCTTCATATCCATTGCGAATAGCAGATGTTATATCTGTATTATAAGAAAGAGCCGATCCTGTCCAATCAAATACCATAACTCTACCTTGGTAAGATTTAGAACCAGAATACTCAGGATCACCTACATATAATCTACCATTAGAACCATGAGAAGGCACAAAAAATATTTGTGCGCGGCTTACAGCATAAATTAACGGTGATGATCTTTGCCCTATTGTATACGCTGTTACATAATCAATATCTTCTGTTGAAGTATTAAACTTATACAAAGCTAATTCAATATTATAGCTGCTGTCATAATGAAACATTACAAAATATTCACTAGTTATTCTAACCAGGGATAGACCATACATTGGATAATCCATAGTAACAGGAGGAGTCCAAAGAGCTGGTGGATCTGACCTATCTGCTATAATATTCTCAACTCCTACAGCGTATGCTGTACTTTCATCAATGTGTACACCATTAGTATCAGCGGCCCAGTCAAAACCAGCCTCAGGTATCCAGTAATGAATTGGATCACTTCCAGAGCTCCATTTAGTAGCTAATACTAAATTATAATAATTGTTTACTGCGCCAGTTACACCGTAGTTTATTACATTTTTAGGGCCACTAAGTGCTGTTGTTCCTCCTTCAGATAGATCTACTTCTGTAGTATCTGTATCAAAAGTAAAATCTAAATCTGATCCTTCTAAATATCCTGTGTTAAAAACAGATACTAGAGGATTTGCCATTTGTGTTAATTTATATGTACTATAAAGACCTGAAGAAGGTTCATAGCAAGTAGATTGTATAAAACCATCACCATCTACTAAACACGTTTCATAAGCTGTATCAAAATTCCTTTCTGTCTGAATTAGATAATTAAATGCAGCATAATCATCAAATAAAAAACCATTGCGCCCTGGTTGAGCAGCGTCTATATATCTAAGACCATCCCATTGATTGCAACCTCGTCCTGCCCAAATATACTCAATGTCAGCTACCGGTGCTGAAGCTTCTCCTATGCATGGACCACTTACTAAACCGGTACATGTTATATTATTAGTTTGTGGATCTATAAACCTAAAAATAGGAGAACTTGAATATACTTTTCCATAATAACCTATCCACCATGATTCTATTAAAGAACTATCATCAGATGTATATTTAAAAGAAGGTACTAATTTATTTCCAGGTGTAAAAAGAGGCGTGCTTGGAATGTTATAAATACCACAAGCAGCTTTAACAATTCCAGTTTCATATACTTCTATAGTCAGTAAGCCTTCAGCATAATATGTAGAATCAGAAAAATTATAGGCTGAATTACTAGATGTTACTCTTACGTAAGCAAATGATGTAACATCACCGGGGTTATATACCCCAATTACTACTTTTATCTGAATCCATTCACCAGTAGCAGGTTCATCTACTCTTAATATAGAAAAGTTTTTACCATTATAAGTATAATAAACACCGTCCCAAATACCTTCACGATTTAAACCAACTTTTAAAGGAGCTTCAAGTTCTACTTTCTTTAAAGTATATGTTATAGAAGCTGGGTAAGAAATAACTGGAATTGTGAACTCATCATAATAACTAATATATACATTATCCCAGTCAAGACTTCCTGTATAAGAAGCGTCAAAAATATCTTCAAATGTATATTTTGAACGTGGATACTTGGAAGTACCATAAATACCCATGCTTGGGTTACCCCCAGATTTGGATTGTATATTATATCCAAAATATCCTTCTTCAAGAGCCATTATGGTGTCACAAATACATTAATTTTAAGGTTTTCTATAACTGATGTTTCCACTGTTGAAAGTCTTAATTCAGTATTTGATTTAACAGCTACAGTTATACCGTTAGTTCTTACACGATTATAGTGAAGTAATTGTACAACTGGCGCATAACTTTTTGATCTATTATGTGCTGCATGAGTTACGATAACTTCATTAGTATTTACTAAACCTTGGATATCATATTGCTCAACAATTAATTTAGGTTCCCCTAAATTTACTTCAAGAAGTTCCCAGTATAAAGAATCGGTCATTCTAATATAGTAGGGAAGCTCAGTAATATGATATCCAGTTTTTAATATGTAGTAATAAATTCTATTATGCTTTTCAATTACTATACAAATATCATTCTCTTTTAAAGGTATACCTTCATCACTTGGTTGAGATGGATTCATTCCATATAAAGAATTTACATCACTATAATCTTGTGAATTACGAATACATTGTTTTATATAACACATAACTACTTCAGGTGGTGGTAATGCTAAATTTACATCTAGGTTAAAATCGAAAGCTAGTAACCTAGCTTGAACACCACTTGGTAATAAATCTAAAGAAGTTATATCAAGATGCTGTCTAAAATAAATATAGTCTCCTGTGTTGGTTAATCTTTCTGATCCGATACCTACATATAAAGCTTCATCTTTGTCAAAAAAATCTGTAAAAGGCCCTAAAATTACTGGTTCAAAACCAAATACATGCCCTCTAAGATATACTGTATTATCTTCAGTTACTTTAAAATTAAACATATGATGGTAATCATTATAAGATAAAGCACTGTATTGTGTAGTACCTTTCCAGTATAAAGTACCAGGACTAGTACTAGTTTCTATAAACATATAACGATCCCAGTATAATCCAAACTTTATCCATTTAGATTCATCTTCACTTAATATTACTACTGAACATAATTTATCCCAAAGATGTATATTTCTATATGGACTTCTTATTTTATGTTTTGATTTAAAAGCCCATACATTTCCAGCAGGTAAATTAAGTTGTACATATCCTGCTCCCCAATAATAATTAGTACCATTAGAATTTACTTCCATTAGTGCTAAAAAAGCAGCTTCAGTAGGGCTAGGACTGCCTTGGAAATTACCTGCTAAAGCTCTATCAATACCTACATCAGCATTTGGTGTATTTGTAGCAGAAATTTCACATGTTAATGCATCTAATGAAGGGTGAAAAATAGCAAGGCATTCTCCAACATAAAGATACGTAAGGTCTAGCCTAAGAGTATTTATATAAGAATTTGGATAATGATCTGTACCATTATACCATTCAAAAATTAATTCTTCATCAGTGGCAAAGATTGGATTAGCAAGAGGTTCAGCATTATAAAGATTATCAGTAGCTATACTACAACCAGAGGTATCAGCATTACGTTTTACAACTTCAACATTTACTCTACCTGTAGTAGCTACACTAAGAGTTATTTCAATAGCGAACCCACTAAAATCAGTAGTATATGGACCAATTATTACATCATCTTGATTGTATGATCTTACACGATATTCTGGAGTTATTGCTGCTCCATATTCTGGAGTTATTTTAAACCATTTTGAATTATCAGGATTTCTAACTAATAAATGTGGGTTCCCAGTATTATGGTATTCAAAATCAACTCTAATTTCAGATGGAGCTTTATATCTTACATACTGAGTAGTTAAAGTATAATACTGATAACTAGCTGAAGATATTCGCCATGCGCTACTTACATAACCACAAACAGTATCAGATCTTTGTCCATTATAATAAGGACTGGTAGGAGTTTGAAATATGAATTTTACAAAAGCTGTAGGTAAAGTTAAAGGATCATACGCTGGAAAAGGACCATCCCCAGTATTTTCATAGTACCCTTTGTAGTCTATTGTAAAATCGTATGCCATTAGAAAACCTAGTGCGAGGACCGAAGTCCTCGCACATCAGAGTTTATATTACTGAGTAGGCAGGGTAATTGCCACTGAGTCAATTGTGGTTGTACCTTGGTCAGTGATTGAAGTATTTGACATATTAAGCTGAGCACCTGATGTTGAAATCGCACCATCAAAACGAACAGCTGTAGTAGAAGCCCCTGTAGTCCTGTTGCTATCATAGAATCGGAACCAACCAGCTGTATTTGTTGCAGAAGCTACACCAGACCACACCTCACCTGCAGCTTTACCAAGAACACCTGCTGTTGCATCTCCGAAGTTGATACCATTTACTGAGTCACCGTCAGCGCCAGGTGTAAAAGTTCCACTTCCGAGAGAAATCTCAACAAGCTCAGTTACACCCTCAGTAGTATCAGCATTTGCAGGTTGGGTACCTGGAAAAATTTTCATGACACCATTCCTGAAAAGGTCAGCAAAAGAACCACCGAGACCACCAGCAATAGTTACAGACTGACTTGCACCTTCAGAAGTAAGATCACCATCTTCAACCTCAATATATGAACCATCAGTTGGCGCAGAAAGAACTTTATAGGTGCCATTGTTTGAGGATGAGCCAAATACAGTTACCTTACCGCCAACAATAGCAGCACCAAGACCATTGCCAGAATCAAGAATCTGGTCACCGCCATTTGGTCCTGAACCTGTGTCATCAAAAGAAATTGTTGTTTGAGCTACCACAATAAGAGTTGGGACAGCTTCTTTATCCATAAGTTGATTTCTTAACCCTGTACTTAACCGTAAAGCCATAGTATTGTCCTCCTAATAAAATAGACTGTGAATGAAATTATCTCCCTTCAAAAGCCCTGCGCCTCTGCTTCCAATGGGAGGGTAGATTGCCTTATTTTCTGTTAAATTAATAATTTGCCCTCCAGGAGTACCTAAAAGAGCCCCTTTAGTAGAACCAAAAAGAACGCCAAGACCAGATACTTCAAAACCCATTTTAGCAATCTCTATGCGTTCAATTGCAGCTGACCATTCAAGTGCCGGAAAAGTTGTCTTCTGAGAAATTGTAAATTCCTTTGGATTTTTACCTTCAAGAAACCATATAGCTTTTTTATCAGAGACAAATAAACCATTCTCAACTGGTTCAACCATTATTATTCTTGATGAAAATGGCACGAAACTTCGAGCTTTATCATAAAGCCCATAGGCATATGGTTCGGAGTACCATAGTGTACCACCTTCAGCTATGTACATTCTGCCACTATAAATGGCAATATGTTGACCAACAGGCGCTGGAAAGAATTGACGAGTAGTCTCGGGGCCTACGTACGAATCTTCTGGCCAGGGGTAGGAAAGTCTGTTCTCAATAATGCCATTCTCGACACCATTGCAGTAGTATATGCGAGGACCGACCTGAGCGTAATCAATCCAATTGCCAGACATTCCACTTCTTATTCCGGTAAAAGTATAATCGCTGTTAACAAGGTAGAGAAGGTTACCTTGTCCAACACAACACTCACCACCGTCGCAAAACAAACTGTGGAAGGAGCCAGCTTGTAGTGCAGTATACCCGGGCCGACGGCTAGGGCGACCGGTTTTATCATGAACCACGTTTACAGCGACGGCCAAGTCTGCAATACCTGTTTCCGCATTGAAGGCTATACGTACAGGATCTACCGTGGTATTTAAACCGGATGAGCCTCTAAAAATGGGTACAGTTTCCATTGTTTACTCCCATTGATTTTCGCGTACGGGATCAGAGGTTGATTGCCCTTCATCGACATAATCGTCAATTCTTTCCAAAGCCTCTTGATATTCCTTTTTATAATAATTTGTGTTAACTTTATACCCCTCAATACCATCTTCAATAATTGCAAAAAATTTCCATAGTGCATAACTTTCAAGAATATCATTATGAAGTGGTATAGGAAGACAAGTAGGAATATCAGCATCCTTAACCAGAGGGATGGGGTTAATATAGAAATTACATTTTACAACAGTTGCCGCTGTAGGAGCTGGATAATAAACTACCTTACCGTTTCTTGTTGTAAGATACTCTATATCACCAGGCGTAACTTCTGAATCAATTTCAGGAGCTCTTTTCTTTAGCAGTCCTATTTGGGTAAAAACTTTAATATCACCTTTGTCAGCAACATCAGCATGATAAAGATTTCGTTGAAAATCCCAAAGTACTGGGATATCTACTTCATGTGCAGTAGGAGAGGTGGTGACCTCACCAGAGGACTCGAGCTCCGGAAGAAGAGTATGCCAGGTAGCATCAATAAGCCCCTGGTTTATCTTAGCATCTATTTGCTCATCAGTAAAGCTAGCATCTTGTAGGGCAAGTCGTATGTTAGCCCTCATTTCCTCTAACTTAGCCATTTTAGTCTCCTTAAGAAAAACCTCCACCCACCCTAGGTGGGTGGAGGTTTTAGTTATGTAGCTAAGATGCTACTTAGACTATTGGGGCCATGTAAGAATCAAGGGCGATAACGCCAAAGTCCTTGCTGTTGAAGCGGACTTTCTTGATGCCGAAAATACAGCCGGCTGTAATAGCCAGTGCATTACCACGGTCATCAGATTCTTCATGCCAGTTATAACGATTGGGTGTAGAATTCTGACCATATGCGATTACGCCTGCCTGGGCACCAAGGAACAGTGAACGGGAGGCCGGCTGATCACTACCTGCACCAGCATCATCAAATGTAATAGAGTTACGATGCTTATGGAGGATAACGTCAGCGTACTCGCCGAGGGCATTCTTATACATCATAGCACCCCCGCCGCGGTCAGTTGCCATATGGATATCCAACCAGTCTTTTTCAGTGGTAGAGGTCCGCAGGGCGAATGCCTGGAGAGTATGCATAAGAAGAACATACTTTTTCTCACCATTGATCATGAATGGCTGAATCATGGGATCAGTAATTTCGGCGTAAGCTACAAGCCTTTCAATGTCTGCCAAGGCGATTGTATCATCACTGGCAATCTCATCAAAAGCTGCTGCATCACCGGAATACATCTGATGGGCAGCATCCGGAGGAAGCAGGTCGTTATTTGCGCGAGCATTACCAGCACCTACATCAAATGCATTATGCATGGTACCTATACCACGTGCGCCAGAAAGATAGCAGAAAAATTCTTCGTCCATCTCTTCAGCCCACCAGGTGGCCAGGGCATCGCGACCTTCTTTCCGCATGTTGTAAGGAACACGCTGCTCAGACATCTTACCTTTGGACTTGGTTGATTTCCTGAGCTGGTCAATAAATACAGCATCACTGAAGAATGTCAAAGCTTCCTCACCAGTCGCATGACCTTCGATCACTTCGTCACCTTCAATACCATATTCAACAAGTTTCATGCGCAGGCCGAAGGTAACCTTCTCACCTGCACCTTTATGAAGCTCATTCTTCAGGACGATCAGGCTGTCATTGCCTGTGCCTATGAACTTCGAAAAATAAGATTTCTTGGCAGCTTCAACTGCCAAGGAGGTAGACCAACGTTGTACTGCTAACGGGTCACCTAATGCAAATTCAGTCATTGCCATAGCTGTTCACCATTATTGTTACGTACCAGCTAAGTACAACTCCTGCTCGGTTTCGGGTAGCCTTGCAAGCTCTGCCTCAGTAAGAACCTTACCAGCAAATTCTGGGGTTTCACTTGAAGGCACCGAAGTTAATGAACGAAAAGCTGACTCATCTGATCCAGTTTTAAATTTAGCTAGAAGCTCACCTTCAATAGTTTTGCGAAGATTTGCTTCAACTTCCTTCGTAATTTCCTCTCGGAGTTTGTCTTTATCAACAGTTGTCTCCTTAAGGTCGTTAATCCTTGTACGTGCGGTGGCTAAAGTCTGGATAATAGACGCAGCTTGCTCGCCCAGAAGAAGGGGTTCAGTCTCACCTGGTAAAATGATTTGTGTTTGTGGATTTGTCAGGTAGTACATATCATCTGTAAATCCCAAATCATTCGCAAATGCAGCTAGTTCCTCGCTTGCTTTGGAACCTTCATCAAAAAGTCCAGGAACAAACTCTTCCATCTTTCTTGATGTCTCGTCAAATATAGTCTGCATTTTGGCTTTGTTCTCGCGATCGTCTCGCTCTCGCCATAATTTTTGCTGCTCCTCAAGTTGTGCCTGGCGTTGTTCTTCCTGATAAACTCCAAGGTTCTTCATATAAAGAAGAGCTTCCTTGGGGTCTTCGTCGGCGAGCTCCGCAAATGCTTTATCTGAAAGGACTGTAAAGTCTTCAGGCAATGCGGATGTCTTCTTCGGCTCGCTCTTCGGAGCAGGTTTTTCAGGAGCTTTACTCTCAAGCTCCTTAAGACGCTCTTTCAGGTACTTATTAGTTTCCCGCACTTCATGCAGGGCCTCAAGAGGAACATACCCTTTTGGTGGTTTCTGTGAATCATCAGTATCAGCTTTTTTCGCTTCATCTGCTTTCGACTCGGAGGAAGCCGGTTTACTCTCCGTTACAGGTTTTTCAGCTATTTTAGCTTTTGATTGAGTATCCTTTGAATCAGCCTTGGCCTTGGCTTCATCTGTGGGTTTTGTTGCAGGTTCTTTAGGCTCAGCTTTAGTATCCGCCTTCTTGGCTTCAGCGTCAGCTTCAGGGTCAAACCCCATAAGAGCCTCTTCAGAAATTTCCTCTATACCCTGGGATGCTTCAATTGATATGTTGAAATCACTCTTACTTGTACTTACCTTTGCCTCTGTCGAAGTAGCTTCTCCTGACTCAGAGCCAGAAGAGCCACCAGCTGCGCCGTCGGGCGCAAAACAAATCGCTCCTAATCCTAAATAATTTTTAACCACTTTAGCCTCCTTTTACGTCTCTACGGACGAAAGAAAAGTTTTACGTCTCCAGGACGAAGTTATTTCAAACCTTGATGCTTGAAATATTCAACCTGCCTTAAACGCTTCAAGGCAGATTTCCTAGATTTATATTTACCGAGATTCTTTCCCTTTTTACTTACTACCTGGTAAGGTTTCCCGGCGCCTTTAACCGTTTTAATCATTTTTTCAGTACACTTGACCGGAATTTAGACCATGCTGTTGCCAAAGCACCGCCGACTAAAACAAGCTGTGCATAGAACATATAGCCAGTTGCAATAAGATCAGAACCAGAAGATACAACATTTGCCATATCTGGTGAAGCATCTGGCTGGCCCATACCAATAGCTACAGCCGTTCCTAACTGACCAACTGTAGCCACTATACGTGACCAACCTCCTAGCGATGAATCTTTATCCCATACTGTAATAGCCATTTTTATCTCCTTAGAGTCCTGCACCAGGAGCGTTGGGGAATATGGCGTCGAAGTTCTCGCGATACTTGCGATCTGCTTCGACGTCCTTATCCCTATTCCAACAAGTAAAGTTTCTACCGTTGGGTAGCTCCCGGTGACTTTTAAAATGTTTTTCAGCTTTCTTTTCAAAAGCTGCTTCCTGTGCTGCAGTCATCTTAGTATGAGGATGACTTGGTTTTTTGTTTCCATTTGGCTTAATCAACATATTACTTCTCCCGATAAGTAACCAGCAGGCCAAATTCGAGTTCATCTGTATTTGCAAAGGCAAAGTTAATGCTGTCGCCTTTCTGGAAGTACTCAAGAGCAGCTGAGTAGTCATATACTTTTTCAGTAAGGCCTTGCATGTCATCACTTTCCATAACATACCCGAATTTTGCTCCATTAACTGAAGCAAAAGTGGCCGTAAAATTTTCAGAGGTTGTAACAGTAGTACTAAACTTTATTGCTACTTTCAGCAGCTGAAACTCTCTGTTAGGGGCAAAAGTAAAATCAAGGGCCCCAGGAGGAGTCTCGCCGTCATCAGGTATAGCTACCTGCATGATTTTTAATTCATCTGTTTTCCAAGGTTCCATAATTATCTCCTTCTGAAATAATATTTAATTGTTTCTTGAATTATTCTCTGGATATCCTCTAGTTCTTTGTATACCCAACACTCTTTACATTTATTTGGTAGCTGCAGTTTTAGAGGGAGTTTCAGTTGTTTCTTTTCCACCTTTTAATAACTCCAGACCAATCTTTGAACCGGCCTCAAAACTTTTGGTATCAGCTTCTTGTTTCTTAGTACCGATTTCTGAACGAATTTGCTCAGTCTCAGCTTTGGTTTTCTCAATATCTGCTTGCTTAGCGTCGAGTTCAAGGGTCTTATCCCGTACTTCAAGAGCATAAGCTTCCTCTTGTTTAGCTTTTTGAGCCTCTGCCTCTTCCATTTCAAGCTTCTCTCTTTCCGCAATGGTTAGATCATCGCGCAGGGGATTAACGCCAGTGACGGCACGAATCTGTTTCAACAGTAGATCCTTATTGGGGATGTCTGAGATTTCAAGAGCCAGATTTAGCAGAGGCCCAACCGCTTCAGCAGGTGACTTATTAATTGCGGAGAATATAAGTTCCATATTCTTTTCACGCATTGTATCAGTCATTGGCCTGCTGGCTATCTGAATATCAAAACGGGCTTGAGTAATATTATTACGAACTTCAATAGTCCCGTTGTTGTATACACGTTCATTAATAGCAACAAATTTTTCTGCGCCTGTTACACGGTCAGTTACCCTGAGAATCTTTTCTTCAGTCCACCGATTTTGTATAAGAGCCATAATGCGTTCACCCATCATTCTTTGGGATATACGCGCATTAGTAAGAAGAGATGCTGTGATTGTAGCAGATTGTTGCTGTTTCTTTTCAATAGCTACACCAGATTGACCATGAGTTTCATAACCGAGCATTTCATCATTAGCACCAGCGATCTCTTGAATTTCTTTCTCAGATTGATTCATTAAATCAACTTGAGCGGCTGCCAAGGACCCCATTTCCTGAATCTCAAAAGCTCCTTTCTTTCCTGCTTTAAGCACTATAAATCCATCCTGCCGGTTGGATTCATCATAGACCTTGTTTATGTCCTTGGCAGCCTTCTCTTCAATTATAACTCTACGATTGCTAATAAGGGAGAGCGCCATGGAACGTCGTTTATTAACTTCCATGTCTTGCTCTTTTATCTGACGCGGAATTCCAAAAGGATAATCATAACGATCTAGATAACCTACGAAGGGTACATAGGGATATTCATCATGGATGTATGGAGAAGATGTATCTTGAATGAGTAACGTATCGAGGAAAGTTGCCACCCGCATCTTTTTGACGTTGGCTGAAACGACTTCGCGGGCAGCTTGAATCGCCGCGTACTGATTATGCACGTCTCCGAGGCTATCCAGATCGATTGCTCGTCCGTCTGGCATTAACGCAAACCAAGCCTTTTCTATGTGGGTGTACCACATCTCTATTGGTCGTATACGCTTCCGGTCTTTATTGACCCAATGGCCAGAGGACATGTATCGTTTGTAGTCCTCAATCTCTGTGCCCTGGTCATACACATCAGGAATAAAAGCATCAGAGGCAAGGTACTGAAATTTTTCATGTATATCCTTATTCTTCTCTGGAAACATTGCACAAAAAGTTTCCAGGTCTTTCCAAGCAGCATGAAAGACATATCTGCAATGATCTTTGTCAAACCATGGCGAGGCATAAGGGTCCCACCATATTGAATACCAAGGATACTTATTAAGTTGTACAATCTCACGACGAGGATCGTGATGAAGGTCAACACTCATGCAACCAAAGCCGGCAATTATCTGGTCATGAAAGGCATTACCAACCTTCTGCTGACCACCATTCTGGTCAACAACAAGTTGAATACCTTCACTCATGACTTGTCCCAATTCATTATCTGCTTTGGTACGGCCAAGCGCAACCACGTCGTGCTGGTTATTCAGGAAGTGTCCATGAACGAGATTGATTATCGGAAAAGTCCTATTAATTGTAATAGGTTTAATACCTTTCTTTTCCATGGCTGCATAGGCTGCTTGTGACCATTGCTTTCCATCACGGAATTCCCAATCTTCCCATGAATCTTTACGCCAAACCTGATGAGCAGTTTGGGCCTCATGTACCCAGGAAAGAAGTAGATTTATATCAGCTTTGTATTTCTTCATCATGTACCCCAAGTATCTTCATCAGGTGGTCTCTCAAATTCTTCAGCATCTCCATAATCACCACGATAATACATCATAAGGTATTGCAGAGCATCATGTGGATGGGAGAACTTATTTTTGTCAGCTTTTGACGTATATCGTGCTTCACCAGCGACCTGCAATCTCCGTAGTCTATAACCACCGTTGAACCCCTTACGTAGCATGCTACAGGTCGGCGAGAGAAGAAATGCGGGCTTACCGTCACGCAGCTGCTCAAGGTAGTCTCTAACAGCCTCCCATCTAATCGTTGGATCATTGCTATTTGCTGCTTCACATTCAATACCTAAATCTCTGAGGACTTTGAAAACAGTTTCTTCGTCAGTCTCAGCCCTTCTATTGCCAGCGGGATCACCAATGTAACTGGGTTCACATCCTTTGTAGCGGCTATTAAGAGTAGGTCTAAGGACTTGTTTAACAAACTGTTTAATTCCCATGCCGCTGGAGCATAGTTCTTCAATGATACGGATTTGCCCGAACGAATTCTGTTGGCCAATGACTGCAGCTGGTGTGAGTCCAAAGTCAAGCCCGATTTCAATAGGATGGTCTTTGATAATTCCAAGCGGCTCCGCTGCAAGGTGGATAGCTTCATTCCACTGGTTTTTGTAGATTGGTTGTCCATCCATTACACTCCCATATTCATTAGCAAGATTCACAGCTATCCAGTCGTCCTTCTTACCTTCTTGACCTAAGTAGTAGTATCCCGTCGGAAGATTTGAAAGATTTTCAGCATTAGGATTTTCGATCCATTTACCAGTCCATTTACCATCTGATCCCATTTCCCTGAATAGTCCGCCAGGTTGTTTAAAGAAGGTCCATCCTTCTGGTTTTTCTTCTTCTGCAAGTTCATAGTACCATGAGTCATCATCAGGAGCGTTTGTATCACCAATCATACCATGCCATGAGGGGCCACCTTCCATAGCAGAAGGATACCTACCATGACGAAAATCAGCCATGTCAACCACAGCTTTATCGAGCTCTTTAGTTTCATTTAACCAAAACCCTGTGACCTGTGCGCCACGAAGTTTCTTTATGGATTGTGGCCTGTCCAACGCCAAGAACAGTAGTTCCGCCTGGACGATAGACTTGTCCGCGAGGCGAAACCTTAAGTAGTGGCATGGTGGCTCCATTCCGCCGCCCTTGTAGCGGCCTAGTTCCCCGAATAGTTCCATCCAATCTTTCACCGTAGTGGATAGCAGATCCGGGTATGTGTTTCTTATCGCGTACCATCTTGACTTTCTGACCCCTTGACTATTTGGTTTTTGTTC
>WOR8_10002515_pt1 | contig 18938 bp, 20 predicted proteins | sample DeeMarSeWOR38_10_FD_19890 | JGI IMG/M metagenome (IMG submission 19890)
ATCGTCGGGTCAAAGGTTGTTCGCACCTATCCGACGCTTAACGCAGCCTACCACGCCCTTCATCGCCTCCAGATACCAAGGCATCCACCATGCGCCCTTAGTAACTTGGACCCGTTACCTTCCGCCAAATAAGTTGTCAAAGAACAGAAAGAATCAACACATATTTGTCTGCGCTATATTATAATCATTTTCCGCCCCGTTGTCAAGGGACGGAAAGTGTACAGCCTATGAGTATAGGCATTTTCTGCTTCTTGTCAAGACCCGAGAAGGGTCGATTCTAAAAGTGCTCGGCCGTTACGTGCCCTAAAAATAAAAAAGGAAGCCGAGCCCGCCCTCGAGGTCAAAATCGGTTTCTGGGATGAGGTTTATAACCGGCACAATTTCGAGGAATATCCCAACTCTAGCGAGCATATACTCCATCCCACCACCGATACGCATTCCAAGATGGAACTCGTTGTCACCGTTCCGCTCTTTGAACCGGAAGCGGCCGCCAGCAGCTACATAGGGAGCCAGGCTACTCACCGTGGCGCCCTCAGCGGTTCTGATCACCATATGGAAGAGGTACTGATAATCTCCCGTTATATGTATTCCCTTATCCCCGATAATAGACCACCCCGCATGTGCAGCAAAGGCGGAGGATCTTCCTAGCATATATTTCAGGGCAAGTCCGGTTGGGCTACCCACAACAGCGCCCAAGCCGAGTTGCTGGCTGGAGAGCACGCCAGGGATGAGCAACAAGGCAATAAGAACAACAAGGTGTTTTTTCATTATTCCCACCCTTCGATCCTTAAAGGCATTAATAGATAAAGCGTGTTTTCGTTCGCTTTCGGGCTAAGCAGCGACGCTGTTGATTGGGACGTCAGCTGCATGAGGATGTCGTTCGTGTCTATGTGCCGGAGGATTTCGATAATATAGCCTGCATTATACCATATTCCCAGATTCTCACCTTTAGATACATGGAATTTCCTCTTTCGCCTCACCAATATCCGGGGAAGAAGCAGATAGTATTATGCCGGTGCTGCTATAATCGAACTTCACGTTCTTAATATGCGGACTCGACACCAGCGAGACCCGCTTCAAAGCACCATCGAGGATGTCTTTCTCTATGGTGCAGGTTCCAACAAACGTTTTGGGTATTACGCCTTCATAATTCGGGTAGGGTCCTTCGATAAGACGCGCAATGATCGTCGTGTTTTGAAATTTCAGGCCCATCATTCGTTCTTCTGAGTACACACCGACCATCTCTTCGGGGTTCTCAAAATTTACGAGATCGAAGAGCTTCGGCGCGACAATCAGTTCACCCGGCTTCTCCGCTTTCTCTTTTTTGTGCAGAGCGAGACGCGCCCCGTCGGTCGTGACGAACTTTAACTCGTTCTCTTTAAGTTGTATCAGTACGCCATTCATGGGTCTGCGGCTTATATCTTTGGCAACCATAAAAATCGTTGAATCGACCATTTCTTGAACTTCACCGACCGTCAAATCGAACCATTTCTTCTCTGGGAACTTTGGAACCTCTGGGAATTCTTGATAGTCCAATGAAGGAATATTGAAACGTGCGCTTCCGGCTGAAATTTGAAGGTTCAGTTCCTTTAAATGAAAGCTGATATCTTCGGCGTTCGCTTCGCGTGTGATCTCAAGGATCTTCTTGCCGGGGATAAGAACCTTGCCGCTTTCTTTGATATCTGCAGGCACAACTTTCTTGATGAAGATATCCAAATCGGTTGCTTCGATTGAAAGTTCTTTCTCGCTTGCTTCGAGGACGATATTTTGTAAGACCGTATAGGTACTTTTCGGTGGGATTATTCTGACCACACTGCTTAGCGTTTTCTCAAGCGCGCTTTTTCCGATTTTGAAGTCCATTTTGCCTCCTTATATTAACAACAACAATATATATTTATAAATACTGTTGTTGTTGTTGGGTCGGTGGAAATGTTGAAAAGGCACCTTTGTACCGATAAGTTGCGACAAAAATCTAAAAAATATCCATAATTGAATGTGGAATGACTGTGTATATCCGGTGGTTTTCCAGAAAGAGTATTTTTGCTCCACAGCTTACACACTGCTTATCCTCGTAGTTATCGTCTGAAGTCTTTGGCTGTACTCGAAGTTTGCTTTCTTAAGGTTTTCCACTTTTTCGATTGCGTGCATGACCGTGGTGTGGTCCTTGCCTCCGAAAAAATCACCGATTTCGCTGAGCGAAAGGTTCAAGAGAGTTCGGATAAGGTACATGGATGTCTGGCGCGCCAGCGCAAGCTTCTGAGTTCTTCGTTTCCCGCGCAATTCATGCTCCGTGAAGCCGAATTCGTCAACGACATTACGCAAGATCATCTCCTTGGTCACTCTGCCGCCGTGATTGAGCAGGTCTTTCAACACTGATTCCGTAAGACCCTCTGTCACCTCTTCCCCGGAGAGCGAAGACATCGCCAGCAGCCTGATCAGACAACCCTCCAGCTCGCGGATGTTGGATTTGACGCGCGCGGCGATATAGTAGGCAACATTACTGGGTATCTTGATGTTCTCCATCTCGGCTTTTTTCTGCAAGATTGCGATACGCGTTTCCAGATCAGGGGGTTGGAGGTCGACCACCAGGCCGCCCTGGAACCGGGAAGTGAGCCTTTCTTCAATGGTCGGGATTTCTTTGGGTGGGCGGTCTGAGCTTATCACTATTTGCTTGCCCTGGGTATACAAGTAGTTGAATGTATGAAAAATCTCTTCCTGCAAACGCTCCTTGCCGAAAAGGAACTGAATGTCGTCGATTAACAGCAGATCTTTTGTTCGATATTTCTTCTTGAAAGACATCTGTTGATTCTTCTGGATCGCTTCTATCAACTCGGTCATGATATTTTCCGCCTGCGTATAGTACACGTTAAGCGGGCGATACTGGCGGTGTGCGAAATTACCAATCGCTTGCATGAGGTGAGTCTTGCCTAACCCTACTCCACCATACAGGAAAAGCGGGTTGTATGCCTGGCCTGGAGCCTCGGCAACGGCAAGCGCCGCCGCGTGGGCGAATTCGTTGCTTTTGCCAACAACAAATGTTTCGAAGGTGTACCTTTCCTGCAACTTTGTTGATGCATGAGACAGAATCAGCCGCTTCTTCTTACGGATCGGGCGATCACCCCGCTGTTTTGTTGCCTTGAATGCAAGCCTTAGCTTCTCGCCGTTAACATGACTTACTGCCTCCTCCAAAATGCTGTAATAATGTTCTTCGATCCAGTCAATGAAGAAGCCGTTCGGAAATTCTACTAACAGCACATCATCCTTTAATTCCACGCCGTGACTACTTCCGAACCACGTCGTAAATGACTGAGAATTTATCCTGCCCTTGAGGTAATCAAGTATTTGATTCCAGGTTTTTTTGGCCTGCTCAGTCATCTTGAATTATCCACAACAATCCACAACGTTTTCCACATGGACCCCATGCAAATCTCCTTATATTATGAAGTTTCTCCAGAAAAAAAAAGTATCAATAAAAGGTACTCAAGAAGCGCCTTAAGTGTAATCAAAATAACGGCAAAGTCAAGGAAAAAGTAGAAAGCACGTGAAAAATATCGGCACAAAATTTGCATTGCAGAGGAATTTATCTTGTTGACATAATTTTAAATGGTGTGTATAATCTGTGGATAATGATTTTACTCTTGATAGGAACAATTATTGTTCAAAACGGCGATACGCTGTTCTTTGGTGAAGAAGGTTCATTTAACGATACGCTGATCCTGCACGCCAACGCTGATGATGATACGGGAGTGGTTCGTGTTATTGAAAAAGCAAAAGTTTCGCCGGACGGCGGGTCGTACCTCATCTACTCTACAACCTGCAGAAAAAGTGATCCGGAAAGTCTGCTGAGTTCTAAGATCACTTTCTATGACGCGGAAAAGAAGAAACTCTTTGAAGAGGAGGGAAAAGGCGAAAAGAATGTTTCGTTTGAACTTTCCGATTCATATGATTCGCTTTTCATCGTTGCATCATGGGATCATTTCAACAGCAACCCATCCTTTGATGTGATCAAAGATGGGGCGAGAACGCAAATCGTCAAGGAAGGGGATTGGCGTAATATCGTGAGTTATAAGATCTCGCCGAACCGACGGTACCTTTTGTTTCACACACGAAATCCGTATCACGACAAACTCTGGGACTACATATATTTTTATGATTTGGACACTGGTAGTCATTGGGATTATATTTTCCCAGCCTGTCTTTCCTGTAAAAGATCGAGGATCGACCTGGGGCTGGATGAGAACGGGCGTTCCACAGTGATACACAAGCAGGAGCACCGTGTGTTTTCGCCCGAAGGGATCCTCGAAGACATATATTTGAAACTACAGTAATCCCTTCCCTCGTTGACATAACGACAAATCGTGGTATAATAGCATAAGTGGCAATACTGCTTTGCTTATATTCGTGTTGTTGCTTGTTTGGAGCGCCGGCAAAGAGCATGGAAACCGGTCTTGCCTCCTATTACGGCGCAGAATTCCATGGCAAAAAAACGGCCTCTGGAGAAGTTTTTGACCAATGGAAATTGACATGTGCGCATCGTAAATTGGCCTTCGGGACCCGGGTCAAGGTTACCAATCTGACAAACGGCAAATCGGTCGTGGTCAGGGTTAACGACCGCGGTCCCTGGGTTTCCGGCAGGGTTATTGATCTTTCATATGCAGCAGCAGGGAAGCTCGACATGATCGGAGAGGGCGTTGTGAAAGTAAGAATAGAAATTGTGAAATGATGACAATAAAAGCTTGGGCAAAGGTCAATATCGGTCTTAAGATCCTGGGTAAACGGGATGATGGGTTTCACAACATTGAGACTACCCTGGCGACGATAAATCTTTGTGACCTGATAACCATTGATGAGGCCGTGTCCGGCATAGTTCTTGAAGCCGGGAATATCGGAATAAAAAAGGAAGACAACCTGTGTTTCCGCGCCGCAGAACTGTTCATCAAACGATATGGGGTAACCAAGGGCGTGAAGATAGGGCTGGTAAAGAACATCCCGGTGGGGGCCGGTTTGGGTGGCGGATCCTCTGATGCAGCGGCCGTGTTGCGGGGCATGGCCCAACTTTTCAATATTTATGTTGAGGACAAAGAACTCATGGCCCTGGCATCCGAGATCGGCTCTGATGTGCCGTTCTTTATTAAGGGCGGGGCCGCGTACGCAAAGGGTCGAGGCGAAGAGCTGAGTTTCTTCAAACTGCCCCAGATGAAGCTGGTTATCTTCTATCCGGGTTATCCGATATCGACAAAATGGGCGTACGAGGAATACGATAAGATGATGTTGACACCGGCACCAGACGTGGATAGTATTAGCCAGGACAAGAAGAAGAAGGTCAGAAAAGGCTTCGCGCTCGAGAATCATTTTGAGAAAGTTGTCTTCTCCCGCCATCCAGACCTCTTGGATGTCAAAACGAACCTGCTCGGTACGGGGGTATTCTTCGTATCTTTATCCGGTAGCGGGTCAAGCCTGTTTGCAGTGGTGGATGAGAATACGCGGGCAAAGGTAACAAAATATCTGGCTGGCATTGGTGCAATGTACTTTGAAGTGCACACTCTTTGAAAAAGGCTACGGTGACGTAACTAAAAACACGTGTTGTATAAAAATAAGGTTTTGCGATGAATACGTAACCGTACACCGATTGACGATACGGGCATCGTAACCGACTAACGTCAGACGATCCGTCAATGGGGCGTCGTCTAGTGGCAGGACACAGGATTTTGGATCCTGGCGCGGAGGTTCGACTCCTCCCGCCCCAGGTTAGGCTACAGGAAACAGGCAGTAGGCCATGGGGATGAGACTTAGAGACAGCGGGACTGCGAGACCGGGAGATAGAGCGACAAGGGGACGAGGAGGATGGGAGATCGGGAGACTTAGAGAAGAAGAGATGGAGGTATCAGAAGAGCAGGTCATCAGGAAGTGAAAACCAGAATATCAGATTATCAGATACACAACCTGGTACACTGATACACTTCTTGCGTCTCGGTCTGTTTGAATCCATTCTTGCCTACGGCAAAAAGGAGGTTTGGTGAAAAGCGATATAAAGTTGTTTGCGGGTAGCGCGAGTCAGTCTTTAGCGAAGAAGATTTCATCGGCAATAAATGTACCGATCAGCAAGTCGACCATTACACGTTTTGCTGACGGAGAACTAAAGATAAAACTGGAAGAGAACATAAGGGGTAGGGATGTTTTCATAGTCCAATCAACACATCCCCCCGCTGAACATATCCTCGAGCTCCTGTTATTTCTGGATGCCGCCAAACGTGCATCAGCAGATCGGATCACGGCGGTCATCCCCTATTTCGGATATGCGCGCCAGGACAGAAAAGACGAACCGCGGGTGCCGATCTCTGCTAAACTCATCGCCGATCTTGTCGCCCGCAGCGGCGCCAGCAGAGTCCTGACAATGGACTTGCATGCCGAACAGATTCAGGGCTATTTTGACATACCGGTGGATCATCTCTACGCGGCGCCTGTATTCATTGACTATTATCAGGAATACGACGTTAACAAAATGATCGTCGTTGCTCCTGATACGGGCAGCGTTAAGAGAGCGCGCGCCTTTGCCCGTCGTCTCGGGAAGGATGTCCCTATTGCAATTGTTGACAAAAGGCGCACCGGGCCGAACAGGTCGATGGTGGCAAACATCATCGGCGAGGTCAAGAATAAAATAGCGCTGATCTACGATGACATGTTGGATACGGGCGGAACCATGGTTGACGCAGCTGAGTCAATTCACGACCGCGGGGCAAGAGAGGTCTATACTTGTGTGGTGCACCCGCTGCTTTCCGGTAATGCGCCAGAAAGATTGACCAAATCATGTATCAAAGAGCTCGTGGTGACGGACACGATTGACTTGGCTCCGCAAAAGAGAATAAAGAAGATGAAAATCCTTTCGGTCGCCAACCTGCTGGGCAAAGCGATAATGAGGATTCATCGTTCAGAATCGATAAGTTCATTATTCAAGGAGGTACAAGCATGAAAATCGATTTAGCGGCGGCTACCTTTGACACCGAGAAAAAAGGAGACGTCAAGCGCTTGCGAAAAGAAGGAAAGATCCCCGCCGTTCTCTACGGCCACAAGGAAAAGACTAAGAGAATTTTTGTCGATCATAAAAATTTCAAGCGGGTGTTAGATGCGCTGAAAAAAGAAACGGTTATCGTCAATTTGAAGGTCGGGAGTAAGAATTATCCCTGTGTGATAAAATCTTTGCAGCAAAATCCGCTTAACGAAGAACTCTTGCATGTCGACTTCCAGCACATCCATAAAAAAGAGAGAATAAGGGCGACCGTGCCAATACATGCCGTTGGAAATCCGCCCGGAGTGGAGAAGGGAGGCATTCTGGATATGCATCTGCATGAAGTGGTGGTCCGATGCTTACCCGATGCGCTTCCTTCGCATATTGACGTTGACATCTCTAATTTGGACCTGGGTGAGACAATACATCTTAAAGACCTTACGATAGAGAACCTGGAGTTTGAAAAATCTTTGGATACCACCGTGATTTCGGTCCTTGTGCCACGGGCTCTTGAGGCAGAAGTGAAACCAGCGGTTGAGGCTGAGGTTGTTGAGGGCGAAGAAGGGGTCGAGGAAGGCGAAGAGGCGGCCAAAGAAGAAGGGGAGAAGAGAGAGGTAAAAGAAGAGAAGAGAGGAAAGGAAGAGAAAAAGGCCAAGGAGGCAACTAAAGGCGAGAAATGATAATTTTTGGCCTTGGCAATCCAGGTCGCCGTTATCGTTTCACACGACACAATGCTGGGCAATTATTTCTGGAACAGGTTGCAAGACACTACAGGAAGAGATTCCAGCGCAAAAAGGAGTACGCGGTATCGCATGTCAGGATCAAGGGTAAAAACGTTGTCCTCATAAAACCCAAATGCTGGATGAACCAGTGTGGAGATACAATCCGGGCACTTGTCCGGCCTTCTCATGAAAATTTCATGGTGGTGGTTGACGACATCAATCTTCCTGCCGGACGAATACGCTTGCGCAGCAAGGGGAGCGATGGTGGACACTTGGGCCTGAGGTCAGTGATCAACGTACTACAGACCGATGATTTCCCGCGCCTGCGTATCGGTATTGGACAAGCCAACGTAGATGCAGCAGATTACGTGCTTGGTCGGTTCACCGCTGATGAACGTAAGGTGTTACGCGCGGTGATAAAGGAAGCGATCAGAGGTATTCAGATCATGTTCAGCGAGAATTTTATCAAAGCGCAGAATTACATCAACGCGATTCACGTCGAGTTAGATTCAGCGCCATGATGGTGCACCGAGAGACAAATAAGTGTATCAGGGAACCAGAATATCAGAGTATCAGGATATCAGGATGTTTTCCTGATGATCTGATAATCTGGTCTCCACTTCCTGATATTCAGATCATCGAATACTCTGCTCCATGAAGGTCGGCATAGTCGGTTTACCCAATGTTGGTAAATCGAGTCTGTTCAATCTCCTAACCCATGCTGGCGCGCAAGTGGCAAAATTCCCGTTCACTACTATTGATAGGAATATTGGGATGGTCGCGATCCCGGATGAAAGGATTGAGAAGATCGTCGAAATAACTAAGTCTCCAAAAATGAAATACGCGAGCATCGAATTTCTAGATATCGCAGGACTCATCAAAGATGCACACAAGGGGGAGGGTTTAGGTAATAAGTTTCTCGCGCACATAAGGGATGTGGACCTTGTCGTCCACGTGCTGCGTTGTTTCACGGCGCCGGATGTAGCATATACATCGTGCCAGCTTTCACCGGCCGGGGATCGTGAAATTGTCCTTACCGAGCTTCTGCTTGCCGATCTGGAGATCGTCGAGCGGCGGATCGACAAGATCAAGAAGGCAGCTGAATACCGGGATGAGCTGTTGTTGCTGGAGAAAATCAAGAATGATCTGGCCTGCGGGAAAGTGCCCAGTAGCTCACTCCCCGCTGACTTGCCATTGCTTGCCGTGAAACCCGAAATAGTAGTTTTGAATCTTGATGACGAAGGCCGGTTCTGTAATGACCAGGATGGCTATCGACTTTCGGTGGGACTCGAAGAGGAGATTGCGGATTTCACACAGGAAGAAAAAGAAGAGTTAAGAAAAGACGCCGGGCTAGATCCGGGTGGCGTTGATGGATTGATCAAGCTGTGTTTAAATAGGCTGTCGATCATGATCTTCTATACGATAAAAGGTGAGGAAGCAAGAGCTTGGCCAGTACCCGTGGGCACAAAGGTGTTTGATGCTGCGGGCAAGATACATACTGATATGCAGCGGGGTTTCATAAAAGCGGAAATACTTTCGTATAGTGATTTCATGAAATGCGGAGGTTTTGCCGAAGCGCAGAGTCGCGGGTGTACAAAAATCGAGGGTAAAGAGTATGCTCTACAGGATGGAGATATTGTCCTGATAAAGTTCCGCGCATGATTGCAACAAATATTGCTCACAGTATCACAGTGCGCTTAGCATGTTTTTTCTTGACAATATGCGAATAGTTGATATAATACGTTAATAAGCCGAGACAGAGATCCAAAGGAGGTCTTATGGCGAGTTGGGCCCTTATTGTCTTCCTGATAGGATTGTCCGGACTGGTTTTTTATCTCTTTAATATCTTCGGCTGGTTTGCACCATGGTGGGGAGTGATCATTATGGTAATGGCTTTTGGCATGCTTACACGCATCTGGAACAAGGAGAGGGAAGGCGAAAAAGAAAGGTTAGTTGAAAGAATTCAAGAGCTGGAATCTCAGCTGGAGTCTCGACACCAAGAAAAGGTTTAACTAGAAAAACGTTGTTCTAGAGGATTTCGTCGAAGATAATCAACTTCTCTTCGGTCATTTCCTTGATCGCGAAATCCGGACCCTCACGACCAATACCGCTACCCTTGGTGCCGCCATAAGGCATATTGTCCACCCTGAAGGTGGGCATTTCATTTATGAGTACTCCACCCGCATCGATTGCGCGCGCACATCTCAGCGCCTTAGTGATATCGCGGGTGAAAAGTCCGGCCTGTAGGCCGTACTTTGTATTGTTGACCTTCCCGATTGCCTCATCTAAAGTCTGGAATTTGTTGACCGCAACAATCGGCGCGAAGGCCTCTTCCTGTATTACCAGAGAATCTTCTGATACATTAGAAATGATCGTCGGGACAAAAATCCTGCCTTCGCGTTTTCCTCCGGTGACAATTCTGCCCCCGTGCTTAACGGCATCGTCGCAGAAATTTTGTGCTTTGTCCAGCGCAGCGTGGTCGATCATCGGTCCCATCTCGGTATCCTCTTGGAGCTGATCGCCGTACTTTATCTGTTCCACCTCGTCAACGAGCATTTGCATGAAATCATCCGCAGCGTCGGCCTCAACGTAAACGCGCTGGATCGAGATACAGACCTGTCCAGCAAGAGTGTATCCGCCGCGCCGTACTTTCTTGGCAACCAGGCCCAGAGGTGCGTCCTTGAATGCAATGACCGCGGAGTTTGAACCGAGTTCCATGGTGATGCGCTTTAACCCGCAATTTGCGGTGATCGTTTGGCCCACTTGCAGAGAACCGGTGAAGCTGATCTTCTTCACCGACGGATCCTTGACTAGCGACATGCCGATTATAGACCCGGATCCAACGAGCACGGAGATCCCCTCGGCGGGCATCCCGGCCTCAACCAGCGCTTCCGCAAGCATCACTCCAGAGAATGGTGTCTTGGTCGCTGGTTTGTGAATTATTGAGTTGCCCGCTGCAAGGGCCGGACCTATTTTATGGCATGAGAGGTTGAGGGGGGAATTAAAGGGTGTAATTGCACAAACAACACCGAGCGGCACGCGTGTGTAAAAACCCACCTTTCTCGATTGTCCGTCCAGATCGAAACGCACTGTCTCGCCAGTAAGTTTAAGCGCCGCGTGTGCCGAAAGCTTCATTGTGTTTACGGCCCGGTCGACCTCAGCGCGTGCCTCATTGATCGTCTTGCCGCTCTCCAGAGCAATGGTTCGACTGAAATTCTCCTTCTGTTTTCTTATGAGCTCTGCTGTTTTTTCGAGAATGCCCGCCCGCTGTCCAGCCGGCATTTCCTTCAATATCTTGAAACCCTTTTCTGCAACACCGATAGCATCGTCAACGTCACTTGCTTCACTCATCCCGAGAGTGTCTACTACGTTGTCATCATAGGGGTTGAGGACTTCGATTTTTCTGTCTCTTACAACCCGTTTTCCTTTCAAAAACACGTCGCGTGTCCTTAGCTATCTATAGTCTGTGTAACAGGTATATCGTCAAGAAAACGAATATGACCGTGACCAGCGTGATGTTGATCCCGATGCCGAACGTGATGTTGAAGAACCCGAGATTCAACTCGATGGCAGAGAACCCCACCTTGAGCGCGCTGAAGAACAGGTTCTTCACCGGCCCTTTTGGGAAAATACCGCTTAGGAAATAAGAGAGAGCGGAGCCGATAATACCGCCGATTATGATACCACTGATTATATAGCTGATCTTACGTCTTGCCATGTTCCTCCTTTTTCATAGCTGCATGACAACGGGAATTTCTGCGCCGCACTTGCGGCATTTGTTACCGTCCAGACCTCTAATGATGGCCTGGAAATACATGCGTTCGATCAGCATGTTACCGCATTTCGGGCATACGGTATGCGATCCATCATCGGACGGCAGGTTGCCAATATAAACGTAGTTCAACTTCTCGCGCGCCGTTTCATAAGCGTACCCAAGCAGCCTTTCTGGGGTGGGTGGTTTGGTATATTTATAGTTCGGGTAGTATCTCGAAAAATGAAGCGGAATGTTACGGTCAATGGAAGCAACATAGTCGATCAACCTGTCGATCTCGTCTTTCTTGTCGTTGAGTCCGGTGACGATCAAGTTTGTTATTTCAATGTGGCAGCGCGTGTGGGCCATCTCAATTGTCCTCTGAACTGCACCAAGATCGCCGTGCAGTGTCTTTTTGTATACATCTGGGTCCAAGGTTTTCAGGTCAATGTTCATGGCATCGATCAATGGCAAGATATCTGAGAAAGGGGCTTCGTTTATGAGCCCGTTGGACACCAGGACGTTTTTTCCACCTGCTTCATGTATCATCTTTCCTGCATCGAGAAGGTATTCGAACCACATGAGTGGTTCGGTATATGTGTAGGCGACTCCGATCGATCCATGATCTTTGCACATTCTCTTGAGTATCTCGGGGGCGATGTACTGGGTGTTAACCTCGCCTTGGGATATTTCCCAGTTCTGGCAGAACGGACAGCGCATATTGCAGCTATTGCAGGCAATCGATAGGATCTGAGCTCCGGGGTGGAAATGATAGAGCGGTTTCTTCTCAATGGGGTCAATGGCGATCGATGTTGTCTCCCCGTAATTCGTCGCCCAGAGTTTGCCTGCTTCGTTCTTTCGGCTGTGACAGATCCCTGATTTTCCCGGGAGGATCTTGCAGTAGTGGGGGCACATTGCGCACTCGATGTGGCCCTCATGAGTTGAATAGTATTTGGCCTCGACTTTCATCAATGGGCTACTCGGCGTAATTCGCCGTTTTCCTCATAGAATATTATACCCCGTATTCCCTGCAATTCAAGAAACGCGATGCCTTTTTCTGCACCCATTATGGCGACCGCTGTGGAAAGAGCATCGGCATGTGTGGCATTGTCGGTTATGACCGTTACTGAAGCGAAATCCTGGGCCGGCCAACCGGTTATTGGATTTATAATATGCGGGTAACGTCCTCCATCAATGATGAAGAATTTCTCATAATCTCCAGAAGTCGAAACTCCGCGATCTTCTATTTCAAGAGTTTCGATTATCCCCTTGCCGCGCGGGTTCCTTATGCCGACCCGCCAAGGCCTTCCTTGCGGTGACCTTCCAATGGTCAGTACTTCACCGCCGATGTCGATGATGGCTGATTTGACATGGCGCTGCCTGAGGATCAACGCCGCGCGGTCGGCTGCATAGCCCTGGGCAATGCCTCCAAAATCGACTTTCACGCCCGGCTCGAGCATGATCGTATCTCCTGCCTGGTGGATTCGCTTGTAGCCAACAAACTGCTTGGCACGGGCGATTTCTTCTGGGCTGGGAACTCTGCGCTTGCCTTCATAGAAACCCCATGTCTGAAGGAGTGGCGCCACTGTAATATCAAAAAGACCACCGGTCGACCGTGAAACCGAATCACAGACATTCACAAGGTAGACAATGTCCCCTGGAGCGGTGACTCGGCCGGTACGGTTCAGCTCGGTCACGAGGCTTGTTTCCGAGTAGTAGTTGAGGAGTGAATCAAGGCGGATAAGCTCGAGGTTTATGACATCGATTATCTCCCGAGCACGATCCTCTCCGATATAATAGAATTTGATGCTACACTGCGACCCGAACAGAAAATTGCTGTAAGTAAACTCTTTCTGCGGCGCGCCACATGTAAGCATTAGGAGAGAGGCGGTTATTGAAAGTACGGCCATTCTGCCCGGGCGTGCCGTCATGCTTTTCCCTCGCTGCCAAATACCCTGATGCGATCCAGGACAACTTCAGTAACCCGGTCGCGTGCCGCTCCGACAATAGCCCGCGGGTCGAACTCTGTCGGATTTGAATCAAGAAATTCCCTGATGCCGGCGGTGAAACCGATTCTCAGATCGGTGTCGGTATTTATCTTGGCGATACCATTCCCCACCGCCTTTTCTATCAGCCGATCCGGAACACCGCGCGCGTGCTGGAGTTTCCCGCCGTATTGGTTGACGCGACTTATCCATTTCTGTTTGACTCCGGAAGCACCGTGTAGCACCAGAGGAATTTTGACCATGGTAGCGATCTCTTTGAGAATATCGATGCGCAGTCTCGGTTTAGCCTTGAACTTGTAAGCACCGTGAGAAGTCCCGATGGCAACCGCAAGGGCGTCGCAGAACGATTCCTCTGCAAAACGTACTGCCTCATCAGGGTCGGTGTAGAGCGCCTCGCTCTTGGTGACATTAAGGTCGTCCTCAATTCCAGCGAGCCGGCCGATCTCTGCTTCGACCGTAATTCCACGTTTGTGTGCGTGGCGGACCACTTTTCGCGTCAGCCTGACATTATCGCGGAATGAGAGATGCGACGCATCGATCATGACGGATGTGTAGCCGTGCTTTACGCATTCCGTGCACAGTTCGTATGACTTACCGTGGTCAAGGTGAAGCACGACCGGTATCCTTGCTCTCTTTGACATGCCGATGATCATCTCAGAGATATTTTCGATACCGGCGTATTTGATCGCCTTCTCGCTCGTGGCCACGATCACGGGCGCATCCAGCCTTTGGGCAGCGTTGATGATGGCTTGAGTGAGCTCAAGGTTTGATGTGTTAAAGGCGCCGACCGCATAGCCATTTTTTCGCGCCCGAGGAAGTATGTCGTTTAGATTAACAAGCATTGTTTTCCTCTTGGAGATGAATGATATTCGAAAAAGCGCTCGTGTCAACGGCACAAGACCGGCATTTTGTCATTCTCCAGTTTAACACGAGAATCTATGATCCATGTATCCTTGTTTCCTTTGGGTCGTCCGATTCAACCTGAGGTGGATATGCAAGCCGGACGATGACAGGAGAAGAGGGGTAGTCCAGCTTTGCCGTAAAGCACTTAGCTGTGGTTGTCAAGGTGTTATAGCAGCCACACAGGAATACACTGCCGCCGCGCCCGCTTCTTTCAGCACACGCGCACATTCGTTGATGGTTGCGCCGGTCGTGAGGACGTCGTCGACGAGGATGACCTTCTTACCTTTAATGCCGTTCTTGTTCAGGTTGAATGCTCTGCGTACGTTTTTCTCTCGCTCATGATCTGACAGGCGCGTCTGGGTTCGTGTGTTCCTGACCCTGCGCAGTGTGTTCTTTTCATCGATGCCCGTATTCTGACTTATGATGTGTGCTAGCAAGGAAGACTGGTCGTATCCGCGGCGAAGTTTCTTCCACCAGTACAATGGTACGGGGGTAATTGCGTCTGCCTGTGCCATGGTATGGTCGCTTTTTATAAGGCTTGCCATGGCACGTCCCATAAGGGTGGCGAGCCGGCTTTTCCCGCGATATTTAAAATGATGGATCAGTTTATCTGTCGGTGGGACGAACAGCATCCAGGCACGCCCATGGTCTATTGCCCTTTCTTTCTTGCACTGAGTACATATGTTCCCCTTATGCGTCGGTCTCCCACAGAACGTACATAACGGTGGGTTAGCAACGGGTAGGTAGTCGAGGCAATTATTACAAATCATGCTTTTTTCGGTTTCCGCTTCGCAGAGCAAACACATTTGAGGCAGAACAAAATCCAATCCCGAATGCAGGATCTCAGTGAATAGATTCAAATCTACTGTTTGGTGACTCTGAGAATTATTGCTGCTCCGACAATCACCAGTCCCACGGCAATGATCTGATTGATCCAGAAGTTAGCACTATTCTCATAGTACCTGATGAAATCAATGCCGAACCGGAATACGCCATAAAATATCACGAATTGGGCGAACACTACGCCCTTACCTGCGAAATTTTTCAACCTGTTGTCAAGAAAGAAGAATAGAACCAGGCCGAATATCGATTCGTAGAGCTGGGTTGGATGTAGCGCAAGTCCTCCGACTGGCGATGCTCCAGCGACGCAATTTTCGGGAAATTCTACGGACCAAGGTAATTTGGAAGGCACTCCAAAGCAACAGCCATTCAGAAAACATCCGATGCGTGTGAAGAAAAGCCCGAGGGCCATGGACGGTGCCGCTATATCCGAGATTTTGAGTACGGGAATACGTTGTCTTCGCAGATACAAAGCACCGAGCAGAAAGCCGCCGAGCAGTCCGCCGAAGAACATCATCCCGCCTTCCCAGATCCTGAATATTCCAAGGATATCGTGCTCGTATTGTTGCCAGTGAAATGCAGCGTAGAGCAAGCGACCTCCAATGATGACGCCAAGCATGACATAGAAGGCAAGGTTCTCTATTGCCAGTGGTGAAACGTCGAAACTCGGCGCCTTGCGTCTTACATACCAGAGCGCGGTGAGAAAAGAGATCGCGAGCATCACTCCGTACGCCGGGATCTCGATCCCCCCGAGGTCAATCAATACTGGCCGCATCTATTCCTTCTTTGCTTTCTGTGCTTCATCAACTACCTTCTGGGTGATTTCACGCGGGACTTCCTCATAATGGCTGATCTTGGTTGTGAAATAACCCCGGCCCTGGGTCATGGAGCGAAGGCTTGTCGAATACTTGTACATCTCGGCCTCAGGAACAAGGGCTTTGATCGTCTGTATCTTACCAGCGCTATCCATACCCATGATCTTCCCGCGTCTGCTGTTCAGATCGCCTATCACGTCACCCATGAAGGATTCGGGAACGTATACTTCGACTTCTTGTATTGGTTCCAGGAGCACGACTTTGCCCTTTTCTGCATTTGCCTTCATCGCCATGACCGCGGCGATCTTGAATGCTATATCCGAGGAATCGACCGGATGGTAGGAGCCGTCATAGACCGAGACCTTAATGTCGGTAAGCGGGTAGCCGGCAAGGAATCCATTCTCAAGCGCTTCTTTTACACCTTTCTCCACCGACGGTATGTAGCGCGAAGGAATTGCGCCGCCTACGATCTCATCGACAAATTCGAAGCCTTTTCCGCGATCCTGGGGTTCGATCCGTAGCCAGCAGTCGCCGTACTGACCATGTCCTCCAGTCTGTTTCTTATATTTACCCTGAGCCGACGCTTTGGCCGTAAATGTCTCACGGTATTTGATGCGTGGCTTGATGAGGTCGACGCTGACGCCGTACTTTCTTTTCAGTCGGGAAAGGATGATGTCGAGATGTAGTTCGCCGATTCCGGAAATGATCAGCTGCTTGATCTCCGGGTCAAAGGCGAATGTGAAGGTAGGATCCTCATCGTGGAGTCTTGAGAGCCCGGTGGAGATCTTTTCTTCATCCCCTTTTTCCTTGGGCACAATCGCCATTGCGATTGAGGGAGTAGGGAATGAAATTGGCGGCAGGGAGCCCTTCACGCCTTTTGCCAGCGTGTCTCCGGTATTAGTATTCTTCAGCTTAACCAAACCGACGATCATCCCGCTGCTTAATTCGTCGACCTCTGTTTTCTCCTTGCCTTTGATCAAAAAGATCTGGTTAACCTTTTCTTCGCTCGACCGTGTATTATTGCTGACGACATCCCCACTGTTGACTTTACCGCTGAATACCCTCAAGTAGCACAGTTCCCCGAGATGTGGCTCAACTAGCGTCTTGAATACATAACCAACGAAGGGTGAATCAGCGGTGCGTTTTATCTTCTGATTACCGATTTGTATGTCCATCAGCATATGCGAAGAGGGAAGCATTACTAGCACGTTATCGAGCAGGCTGTTGATTCCTATGAGTTGCAGGGCATCACCGGCAAGGCAAAGCGCGACCTTACCTTCTATGATACCTTGCTTGACCGGCTCTATGCAGTCGGCAAATTCCACTTTTTCGCCTTCAACATATTTATTCATGATCGCTTCATTCAAATCGGCCGCGGCTTCCACGAATTTTTCCCGGTACTTCTGCACTTGATCTTTCATTTCATCGGGCACCGCACCCTCTTTGCCTTTAGCATCGTAGGTCTTGTTCTTGACGACATCAACCACGCCGCTGATTTTACCCGCAGCACCAAGTGGCGCCGACACGGTGACTATGGACTTTTTATAGATGTCACTGAGACCAGCAAAGGTCGTGTGGAAATCAGTATTTTCTTTGCTCAGCTTGTTAATGAAGAAAACCAAGGGAATATTCTTCTTTGATATTTCAGTTAGTAGCCGTTCAGTGCCCACCTCGATCCCTGCGAATGCATCAATGACAACGACGGCACAATCTGTTGCTTCAATACCACTAATTGCTTCACCGATAAAATCTGCGTACCCGGGGGTATCGATCAAATTGATGCTTGTATCACGGTACTTGAATGATGCCAGCCCCAGGTTGAGACTACACTGTTTCTCTTGTTCTTCGGGCTCCGTATCGAACGCGGATGTTTTCTCGCTAACTTTGCCGAATCGAGTGTTGGCGCCGGCAAGGAAGAGCATACCGTCAGCAATAGTTGTTTTCCCGCTCCCGGCGTGTCCGAACAGTCCGATGTTTCTGATACCATTTTCAGCCATGAACATCCTCCTTATGGCAAGAAGGCTCGTGAAGGATAGAGAAGGCAAATGTCCTGCAATGATATACAATTGCGTGGATCGATGAACACCTTCTTATATCCTTTTCCCCTTGCCCTGCTTCTAAAATAGTTCTTTTGACACAGCAATTGCCAGTTCATCACTCAGCAACTCGAGGATTATATCAAGCGAACCTATGTAATTTGTTTTTTCTTTTCGGATAATGACGCCGCCCTTCATGTCCTCGTGTGCTGATATTTCCAGATCTAGGCCTTCTTTGCGTAGGTACTTCTCGAGGTCATCGCGGTGGCGTTTGATGTCGGCATTGCTGATCAATAACTTGCCTTCCTTCTCCGCACTGTTTTTGATCAGCGCTTTCAGAAAGTCTGGGTACTCTTTTTGCCCAACGAGTCGCGTGACGGCTTCTTCAATGATGCGTTTGATGAGCGCCTGCTTATGCTGGGTGGCATTTCTGTTGAGCTCGAGTTTCTTTTGGGAAACCGCGCGCATGATCGCCGTCGTCTTGATCTCTGCGACTTCGTTTTCAATCTGTTTCTTTTTTTGTCCGGTCCGCTGTGCATGGTCATTTTCAATGATCTTCGCCTCTTCTTTGTATTTTGCGAGGATCTGCCTGGCTTCTTCTTTTGCGTCGGCCAGAATCTTGTCGGTTACCTTTTGTGTCGACATATCACAATTTCATTTGCACAACAGCCAGGATCGTGACGATAAGGCCGAGAACCGCGTAGAACTCAACCAGAATGCCATAGATCATTGCCTTTGCGGCTTCGGTCGGCCTTTTCGCGACCATTTCGACACCGGCCGTGCATACCTTACCCTGCCAGATCGCTGAGGCCAGCGCCGCGATAGCAACGGGCATGGCGGCAAAGAATACTTGCAGCCC
>WOR8_10002403_pt1 | contig 18934 bp, 17 predicted proteins | sample DeeMarSeWOR38_10_FD_19890 | JGI IMG/M metagenome (IMG submission 19890)
CCCGTTGCTGATTGTCAGGTTGGGAGAGCAGCCGTCTTCGAGCAGCAGTTCTTCGATGTCCGCGCCCTGATTGGTCACATCCACCGTTACGACAACATCTTCTCCCGGCGCAGCGCGTTCGGCTGAAAGCGTGCGATGCACGTCCAGCTTGATCTCATCCGGCGCGCGCCAAAAGCCCGCCAGTAGGTAGACGACGAAGGGCAAAGCCAGGCCGACAAATTCGCCGTGCAGCGTGGCCAGACCTGCCAGCAGGAACGCGTAAATGATGAGGATGAGGAAGAAGGTGCGAGACATAGATACACCGATGTTCGAGTAGCTCTGAGAGGAGTGTAACGAAGTCGAAGGCCGTATCGAGACCCTATTGCCGCTGGTTTCAATACGGCCTAGCGGCCTACTCAACCAGCTAGTTGATTACCGGAACCGGAACCTTGCTCAACACATCACGGATAACTTCGCCTGTAACCTGATGCGACATCCAGTATTCAGGTTGCAAGATGATGCGATGGCTGAGCACAGACTCGGCGAAGCGTTTAACATCATCTGGGATGATGTATTCGCGGCCATCCAGTGCGGCATGCGCGCGCGCCATCTTGAGGAAGGACAGCGAGCCGCGCGGGCTGGAGCCGACTGCCACGCGCCGGTCGATACGGGTGGCATGCACAAGCTCTGCGATGTAGCCTTCGAGGTCGCTATCTACATGCACACTTTCAACGATAGTGCGCATCTCGAGCAGTTGTTCGGCACTGGTCACTTTGCTGAGACTCACTTCATCCTGGCGGCGTTCATGGCGGCGATGCAGGATTTCCTTTTCTTCGTCCACGTTGGGATAGCCAACCGTCAGCTTGAGCATGAAGCGGTCAAGCTGCGCTTCAGGGAGCGGGAAGGTACCTTCGTATTCAATGGGGTTCTGGGTCGCCAGGGCAAGAAACGGCTCCGGAAGGCGCATGCTCTCGCCCTCCAATGTGACCTGTCCCTCCTGCATGGCTTCCAGCAGCGCGGACTGGGTTTTGGGCGAGGCACGGTTGATCTCGTCTGCCAGGATGATGTTGGCGAAAACCGGGCCTTTGCGCAGCTCGAACTTGTTGCCCGCGCGGTTATAGACGTACCCGCCGGTGATGTCACCGGGCAGCAGGTCGGGCGTGAACTGGATGCGCTTGAAGTCCAGCCCCAGTACGGTGGCAAAGCTGCGCGCGATCAGCGTTTTGCCCAGGCCGGGATAGTCTTCGAGCAGCACGTGCCCGCCAGCCAGCGCAGCAGCCATGATCATTTCAAGCAGGTCGCGTTTGCCAACAATGGCACGTTCCACTTCGGATATGACTTTTTTACTCAGATTGGATACTTCTTGGATATTGGTCACTTAGTTCTCCGTTGAATTTTTACTTGCTTGCCGTTGGTTGAGTAGGCGGCGGTTTCGATACTCCGCTTCGCGGTACTCGACCAACGCCGCCTCACACTTGCACCGCACTGCGTTCCCCGTACCGCGCCGCTTAGCAGGGCAGGTGTGGTACAGTGCAGGTGTCGAAACCAACAATGCAATTCTAGACAACTTGTCAAACGGTTAGTTTATGATCCATTTACCTTTATCTGCCCTTCCAAAAACTCCACAACTTCATTCACATCAATATCAAGCGGCGTCGGTTGAGGGCGGGTAAACCACCAACGCGAATTAGGGAAATCTGCAAACGAACCCCGTAATCCTGTATCGAGATAGGCATCAACAGGTTGGGATGGATGCCAGTCATGTCCGGTCAGCGGCCCCCGATCTTTGGTATCGGCTCGCTCCCCACGCAGGATAAGAAAATCACGCGCCAGACGGCCTAGCCGGTTGGCGATTTGCCATTTGTAATACGTACCCCTGCGCATCTTGCCTAGGCCTTCAGCCAATCCTTCTACCTGCCCCAAAGATGGTTTGACTTTTAGTTCCTCGCGCGGCGTGCGCTTCCTGTCCGTAGACAGGCTGCCCAGCAGCATGAATGAAATCAGGATAATCAGCAAAATCCAAACCACAATTTGCGGAAAGGATTGGTATAGCACCCCCAGCGCCCACCACAGGTATGCCAACGGGACGATCACGGTCTTGCGGATCATATCCTGTAAAGGAAAAGCCATGATAACGGCAATGATGATCACGCCGCCCAAAGTGAACCAGCGTCTGCGCGTCACGCTGCTTCCCCGCAGTAGTGCAGGATGGCCGTCAGGCATGAGACGGCCTCGTTGATCTCGTTCTGGCTGGAAGTCCGCCCGCCGTAGCGCACGGCTTCGAACAGACGCGTGAGACGTCGCACCGGGTCACCGGGTAAACCGGCCTGTTCCAGCCGCCGGGCAAACTCAGCAGGCGTAACTGCTTGGGTGCGGAACAGTCCGCGCTTGCGGCTGACAGCCTCGCTCATGCGCGCATAACACCCGACAATGACATCATCCCAATCACGGCCTGCATGCAAATCGTCCAGCGAGGAGCGTGCAATGGCGGCCAGGTCGTCGAGCGAGTCTGAGCCGGGGCGTGGACGATTGAGTCTCTTCCACCAACGTGACAGTTTCCAGGTCAGGAACGTAAGCGCCAGGATCACGACGATGCTGATGAGATAGGTCACCCAGGGTGAAATTTCCGGCGGGGAGAACGGCGTAATCGGCAGAGGGTCTTCAACAGCAGCCGCGGAATCGCCTCCCAGATCCCCGGCGAGGTTGAAGAGGTTCAATCTCCCTTCTTTAGCCAGGTAATAAACCATCAAGACGGTCGAGACCATCCCAATAATAGAGCGGAACAGCCACTTGCGCATTTCGGGGGAAAGCAGGGAAGCGACCAGTACGATCATCGAAGCGAGCAATATCCAGAACATGGCTTGCTTCCAGAACGGCACTTCAACGATATCTTGTACGAGGTTCTCTATCGAAGTTTCAAAGGTTTCAGATTCTTTCGGCTGAAGAGAACGGCCTGGCTCAAACTGCACATCGTGTAACCCGGTTGCGAGCAAGATCATCATCGCGGTAGCAACCAGCGATAGGACCAGTATCATCCACTTTTGAGCAAATAAACGGCGCAGCATAGCGACATTTTACCATTCTGCCCCCTGCCCTTTCGACCCTTCTACAGAAGGGTATTTGGTGATGTAGTCAGCAAGTGCGTCGCACCTGGTTTGACAGAAGCAATCCGAGATGAAGCCAAATCCCGTTAAACAGACTTCTCCTGGCAGGCAGGTGCGACGCACTTTAGGATGGGTGTTCCCCCCCATGTTATACTCGCCAACGATGCATCCCCTAACCGTCAAATCGTCCGATTGTACCGGAGCCATCCACCCGGCTGCCATCAAAGGCATGCAACTGTTCAAGGCTGGGGAATACTGGCTGGCACATGAGGCGTTGGAAGAGGCCTGGAAGGATGAGAATGGCCCGGTGCGAGAACTGTATCGCGCCATCTTGCAGACTGCGGTTGCATACCTGCACATCACACGCAACAATTACAATAGCGCGATTAAGATGCATCAGCGGGTACAGAAATGGATCCAGCCCTGGCCGGATGTGTGCCGCGGCATCGAAATCGGACAGCTGCGCCGTGATTTGGATGCTGCCATCGAGGAAGTCAAGCGCCTCAGGCCGGACCGATTGGCAGGCTTCGACCGCTCCCTGCTTAAACCGGTGCGATGGACATGAACTCATCAACGCCCCAACCTGATCCCAAACAGGAAACAACTCAATCGCCCGAACAGAAATACATCTGCGACCGCTGCGGACACGCGATGTACGACCGAAACTGTAAGATCACCTGTCCCAATTGTGGGAACCGTTTCGATTGCTCGGATCTAAATATCTATTTTGATTAGGTGAGGGGGGAAGCACCCGATTCTGCCGCGACAGCATCTCTTTCAGGCAAGCGTAATGTTTCCGTTAGCGATTTCATCCGTGATGGCTTTAATGAGATTTTCTTTCATTGCATCATGTCCAGAAAGCCACTGGCTGCGAAATTCCTCTGCCGTGGGTTCTGAAGGTTTGGTTTGAATGTATTGAAGCTTCGTGCCTGTATCCGTTGGCGTAAAGATGCGGGTTTGGATAAACTTTACAAATCCTAGATCTTCTTCAAGACTCATGTAATCGAAAGGCTTCCAGTCGAGGATCTTCAAGGTTGCGTTGAAGTCATCGCCATGGGCACAATGATATGTAGCTCCAGCTCGGGTGCGACCTCCAAGTGAGTCGACTCTCTCATATGTGTCAAATAGCCCATACGTAACCGCAAGCCGCGGGACCGAAAGAAATTCCCAGACAACCGGAACAGGGTAGGGTATATCCCATTCGAAGGTGAAAAAAGCAGATTCGGGTGATATGAAGACGCGCTTTTTTTCCTGCTCACGTTCCCAGGCTTTGTGCAAGTCAAGCACCTGCATTTTTACTTCGCCGATGTGTTCGTATGTCTCTGCGTGCAGGATAAGGGGCTCGGCAAGTTCAGTGAGATGGAGCGCTTCTGCAGCGGCTTTGCTAAACAGGGCATAGCAGGAAATGCCAGTTTGCTCGATAACAGTATTTTTCAACATGCGGTGCGGAACGATCACATCCGCGCCCATAAGTTCCTCATGGTCACCAAGTTTCTGAATGACATATTCCCCGTGATGGATGACCATTTTCAAGTCAAGATTTTTCATGTTCTTGCAGGCGCGACAGGTACAGGTGGTGTTGAATTGCATTTGCCGCAAGGTGTCTGCAAAGACGAAATATAAATTTTCGAGCGATTCCAAAACGGTTTGCGGCGCTTCATAATGGGTGTCCGGCAGGTACAAGAGTATGGCGTCGCCACGGAAACCTGAGATGACGAAGGGGTGTTTGATGCTATTGATCTGTACGTCGAAAAGGGATTGGATTGCGTCCTGCGCGTGGTCGATTTCCGATTTGGTCAGGAACTCGGTGTAGCCTGAAATATCGGTAATGATGAAAAAACCTGTATTTGCCATGACACCTCCAAGGCATCGGTTGTATTATTCCCCCAAGTTTACTCCAAAATGGATGGTTATCCCTATCAGAAGTGCATCGCACCTTCTATAATCTTGATTTCTTCTTCCGTCAATCGAACGAGGGTGCGTCGCACCTGGTTTGACAGGATTAGCTTATCGTTGGGTTAATTCCGTCTAAACGGATTTTCTTTCCGGGCAGGTGCGACGCACTTCAACTTACCCCGCTCCTCCACAATCCTGATCTCTTCTTCCGTTTTCATCCCCGTTCCACTATCTCAATTTCTTCAGCGGACAACCCATACATCGTCCCCGAAGGGGGCAACTCATAAACCAGACGATCGATCGCCCTATCCGTTGACTCGGTTTGCTGTGACAGCATCTCTTTATCTTGCGGTGTTTTTGCAGATGCTAACTGTTTGTGTACAACAAAAGAATTGTGTCAGGTGCAGTCATGGGCAAACCCCTTCCAAAGAAGGTTGGATTATAGCAAACATTCCACTATAATCTTCTTTTCTACACCAAGGAATATCAACCATGAACGATAAATCAACGAACATTCTGCCCTATTCCAACAAAATCGCCTTAGTCACAGGTTCCGGCCGGGGAATCGGGCGCGCCATTGCGTTGTACTTCGCCGAAAACGGCGCGGACGTGGTAGTCAACTTCTTCCGCAACCGAAAGCCTGCCAAAGAAACCGTGCAAGCAATCGAAAAACTGGACCGCCGGGCACTGCTCGTCAAGGCGGATATTGGGAATTTGGATGATTTGAAACGCCTATTCGATGAGACAGAAAAGGAATTCGGCGGGCTGGACATTTTCGTCCATAACGCGGCTTCGGGCTATAACCGTCCGGTCATGGAGCAGAAGCCAAAGGGCTGGGATTGGACGATGAATATCAACGCCAGGAGTCTGCTGTTCGGGGCGCAGCAGGCCGTCCCGTTGATGGAGAAGCGCGGCGGCGGACACATCGTCAGCGTTTCGAGCGCGGGCGCGACACGCGTCCTGCCCGATTATGTGGTTGTCGGCGCCAGCAAGGCCGCCCTCGAAGCCCTGACGCGTTACCTGGCCGTTGAACTAGCCCCCAAAAATATCGTCGTCAATGCTGTCTCACCCGGCGTGGTCGAAACAGGCGCGCTGCACCACTTTGCATCCATGGGCGGGCAGGAAAACATCCTGAAGAAATTCATCGAAATGGTCCCGGTAGGCAGGCTGGTGCAGCCCGAAGAAGTGGCGCAGGTGGTGGGTTTTCTGTGTACGCCGGCTGCGGCCATGATCTGCGGGCAAACGATTGTGGTGGATGGGGGCTATACGCTGCCGATCAAATGAATCAAAATTAGTTTTTTGTAGATTTAGAAGTTCCCCTCACCTTCCGCCCTCTCCCGATGGGAGAGGGGACTTATTATTAACGGAACATCAATTGACCAGACGGAACGAGCGCGCAACCCTGTCAAACACAGGCAGCCAGGTATAAAACTCATCGAGGGTCGACCCGCCCCGGATGACCCACAGGTTGACGCCATCGGTGATGACATAGTCAGCTATACCAATGGAAAAATCATTTAGTGTGGAAGTCAGCAGAATGCGCCGAGCTTCAAAGTCTGCGAAATCAACTACCTCGCGTCCAGCGAATTCGAAAACCTGCATTCCTTCTCCATAGGCCTGGTCAACGTACTCATCCAGTGTTTCGGTGGGTAGAATATCGGTTTTCACTGTAATACTGGTTTTATACGGGACGGTATCCGGTTGGGGATAATTGAACCAGAATCGGTAATCAAAAGTATTATCTTCAAGATCGTCTGCAAGGAAATCATAGCCCTGCTGCCTGTAAAATGCGATGCGTTCCTGGCGTTGGGGTTCAACAAAAACGGATTCAAATTGAGGCGGCAACCAAAGTTCAATCCTTGAGGTGGAGTATTGCTTCCAATCAGGTGGCAGCGGCGCATCATCTGGGGTGAAGATTGCTTCCGGAGGCAGGTCCGACGTTTCCGCCGGTTCAGATGAAATCTCGGGTTGAGTTTGGTCAGGCGGTGCCGAGGTAGGGAAAAAAGAGGTATTCTGCGGCTGCCCGGCACTGCTGATATAGATAAAGCTCCCAAAGATTACAGTTACGGCCATAAACGAAAGTATCCCTAAAACCGCCAGTTGAAATGTTGTCATGCCGAAAATACGTCTATCTTGTTTATTGCTCATATTATCTCTCTTCTATTTTCCAAATCCGGGTTACTTCTGGATCAAAATAGCGCGCGCTGGAGCGCCATCTGCGCCAAGCAATTTGAGCGGCAGGCAGTACAGGTCATAGAAACCGCGCGGCACAGCAGATAAATCCAGGCCTTCAACCACAATCACTCCGGCCTCGAGAAGGATCCTGTGGGTCGGGGTTGAGTCGCCGTAGGGGGCAACTGACAGGTAGTCCACACCCACGAGTTGAATACCATGCTCCACCAGCCATTGCGCGCCGTCCTCAAGAACAGCTACAAAATCTTCCTGGAACTCGGTCTCGCCACGCGACCAGAAACGGGAGTTGCTCGTTCCAAACAGGATTCGTTTTGCATCTGCGGGCAGTGACATACCTTCCAATGCTTCGACGGTGATGGCTTCTACACCATCAGGTAACTGAGTCACATAGCATGGACCGGTCAGCACTTCCAATGACAATTGTTCAATGGTACGGCCATCGTTCATGAAATGATGTGGCGCGTCCACATGAGTGCCGATATGAACACCTGCGCTCAGATGAGAGACATTGGCATGAGCGCCTGCATCCATCGACTCGATCTGTTCAAATTCAATGGATGGATCACCCGGCCAGACAGGCAGATCGGGGGAGATCATAACGGAAATGTCAAAAATCTTCACAACGTACTCCTGATGACTAACTCACTTTACTCTTCTGGTGGAGCAACAGGCCATCCACTGATATCAAACATTTTTTCCAAAAATTCCTTGCGCTCATCTGTTCGCATCGGGCGCGGGCGGGCAAAATCTTCCAGCATGGCAGTGACCAGTTCGGTGCTGATGTAACGTCCTTCGTAGAAGACATGCCGGTCCAGGAACTCGCGGCGCGAAGGGCCGTCCATCTGGTCAAAGAACAGATTGCCCAACCCATAGTGGATAAAAGAATTCTCGTAAAATTCCATCGCCTGCGGGATGTGCGCCTGGCTACCGCTCACGATGGTCGCACCGGCATCCGCAATGGCGCGGAAGTCATCAACATGTTGTTGCGTGGGCACCGGTTCGTAATACTCAATATACTGGAAAGTGGCAATTACGATATAGCCCTTTTCGGTTAAACTGGCGATTTCCGCTTTCATCCACTCGTAATCATCACAGGGTGTAGCCCCCGGTTCTGTCTCGGTTGCCCAGGCAAATTGCGGCCCAATCGGGTTACAGCCGATAAAGGCAAAACGATTGCCATTATGCGTGAGCAGTGCCGGTTTGCGAGCATCTTCCAAATTCTCGCCGCCGCCGAAGTAAGGCCATTGTCGTTCTTTGTACATTTCCAGAGTTTGCAATGTCGCTTCAGAACCATAGTCCTGAAAATGATTGCCGGTTAGTTCAATCACATCCGTACCAACCAATTCCAGCAACTCGATGTATTTCGGGTTGCTGCAAAACACTAGATCTTTCTGGCGCGGGTCGGGATATGGACACCCCGTGTAAAACGGAACCTCATTGCTGATGTGTGTGATGTCGGCAGCCTTGAGGGTCTCACCAATATCCCAGGCCGGGTAATCCAGGCCTACGATTTCCAGGCGGGTTGCCGTAGCACGCACCAGCGCCGTGACGCCAGTCATCAGCACAACGGTCAATTTGGACGGATCGCGGTTGCTGGCTGGTAATTCGAAGGATGCGGCGTTGCTCCCGGTCAGCGCAAAGTCAATTTTTAACGGATAGACTTCTTCGTCAAAATCATTGCGCACTGGGGATTGTTTGTCTATGCTCAACACCTTCAATTTTGGATCAAGCGACTCAAATGGGACGATACCCCAGGCGGGCTGGTTCTCCCAAAGAGTATCTACCAGCTTGTCAGCAGATACGGTCGCCACCGCCCCTGCACCTGCTTCCCCGAAAATAGCGGTCATCGCGCTGAGGGTGGATTCCGTCATCCATAACGGCGACTCAGGCATGGGTCCTGATGATGAAGCGTTCCAGGCAGTTTCCAATTCGACCAGCACCACTCCATCCTTCGCCGTCGAGAAAGGCGCCACAAGGGCATAGATCCAGGTAGACAAATTAGCATCCGTTGGTTCAGCCAGACCCAATTGCAATCTGGCTGCGGATGCGTTCTCAGCTGCGGGTAAGGTCCAATCGAGTGTTGTTTCGCGCAAACCATCCGGCACAGACGGCTCTATCCACAGCGGATATGGCAAGGGCGTAACCGTGGCCGTTGTTGTGGGAGGCTGGGAGACTGACTGCATAGCAGTGACAGTTGGCATGGGCGGCTGGGTAACAGTAGGTAATATGGCGACCACAGGTTCAGGGTCGGAAAATTCCCGCAATGGGATTTCCAGCGAGGGCAGTTGAAACCCATCCGGCGCAACTTCCCCTGAAGCCGGCAGGCACGAAGCCAACAGCGTAGTCAGGAAAAGCAGCGAAAGAAATTTATGAAAAGGATGGCGCATAATTTAGGGCTCAAAGGGCACGAATGGCACAGGCGTGATGGTTGTGAACGGTTGGGGCAACATCATCGGTGTCAGTGTGACGGTCGGCTGCGGAACGGGTGTTGGAATAAGCTCACCCCAGCCACTGTGATAAAAGTATTCGTTCAAAAAACTGGCGCGCTCTACGGGCGTCATCAAGCGCGGACGGGAGTAGTCCACCAGCATGGTGGTTAGCAATTCGATGCTGATGACTTTTCCATTATAGATGATATAACGGTCGATGAACTCGCGCCGGATGCCGGGGTAATAGGGGATATCGCCCATCTGGTCGAAGAACAGATTGCCCAGCCCATAGTGAATGAACGAACCGTTGTAGAACTCCATCATCTGCGCGAAGTGCGCCTGGCTGCCGCTGACGATGGAAGCGCCCGCATCCGCTACAAGGTGGAAATCAGCCAACTGGTCGGGGCGGGCTTCCGGCGAGTAGTATTCCTGGTGCTGGAAAGTAGCGATGACAACATAGCCCAGTTCATGCAAATCTTCGATTGTGTTCACCAGATAGCTATGACTGCAAGGGGCTGCACCAGGCTTGATCTCAGTCGCAACAGGCGGTTTGCCAATATCTACCGGATTGCAGCCTATAAAGGCAATCAAGTTTCCGTTATGTTCCGTCAACAGTGGCTTACTCGCATCATCCAGGTCTGCGCCACCGCCATAGTAGAGGATGCCATTTTGTCTGTAGATTTCCAGTGTTTCCAACATCGCGCCCGGGCCGTAATCAGCAAAGTGATTGCCGGTCAGTTCAACCACGTCGGTGCCTACATCCTTGAGCAAGTCAATGTATTTCGGGTCACTGCAAAAGACCAGTTTCGATCGACTGGGATTTGGAAAGTCACAGCCTGTGAAAAACGGAATCTCGTTGCTGATATGTGTAATATCAGCCGCGCGCATAAAATCGCGGATGTCACGAGCAGGGTAGGTCACGCCTTTGGTTTCCATCGTGTAAGCTGTAGCACGGACAAGTGCGGTCACACCGGTCAGGATGAGGGTGGTCATGCGGTCAGGATCGCGGTTGGTTTCTTGCAGGGCCAAACTGAGCGTAGCCGGTTCCCGATCAAAGACGCGTAGGGCGAATTCAGCTTTCAGGGGATACTCGTCAACGTTGAAATCTTTATGGATAGGAGATTGTCCATCGATAGATAAAACTTTTAGTTTTGGTACCAACTCTTCGAACGGGACGATGCCCCAGGAGGGCTGGTTATCCCAGAGCGCATTCACAAGTTCATCTGCATGCACTTTCTGCACGGATCCAGGGGCCGGTTCACCCCACAAAGCGCTGAACACCGCAAGTGTGGAGTCTGCCATCCATAACGGCGACTCAGCAAAGGGTCCGGTTGGTGAGGCGCTCCAGACGGCTTTGAGTTCTTCCAAAGTGACCTCATCCGTGACTGTTGGAAATGGCGCAACCAGCGCATAGATCCAGGTCGTTCTTGAGGCGATTGTGGATTCATCTCCAGTGGAGGTCAGTTCCAGATGCAGGCTCGCCCTGCCAGGGTCAGACATAAAAGGTATGCCCCAGTATTCCGATGTAGAAACAAGCATATCTGGCAGTTCAGGCGCAAGATATAGCGACAAGGGCGCGGGACTTGGAAGCTGGGGTGGAGCAGGTTGTTGCACGATCAGCGGTTGGGAAACAGGCTTTGGTTCCGGTGTATTGGGCGCGCAGGAAGCAATGATGGCTGCCAGCAAAAGGTAGACAAGGATGCGAGCGCATTTAGTCATGGGGTGGTTTTCTCATATAAATGGGAAAAGGACAAGAGGTTCTCTCATCCTATGATTAGTTGTTGGTGGATGAAACTAAGAATTCTTTTCAACGCAAGTTTCACGAGAGGAACAAATTACACGAATTTATATAGAATCACTTGCGTAATTCGCTTGATTTGCCCTATTCGCGTTAGAACTGTTCAATCAACATATCTTTGAACATCAGTTTCATTGAACCCTTAATTCCAATTTCGCCAAGGTGAACTTTTGCAGGGCTTCTTCGTCAATCGTCACACCCAAACCTGGAGCAGTAGGCACGTCGATAGTGCTATCAGGGTTCAGCGTAAAACGTTCGTGCGTAATATCGCGTGGAAAATAGCGGTCGGAGGCCGAAATATCTCCGGGCAGTGTGAAGCCGGGCAAAGTAGCTATCGCCAGGTTTGAGGCACGTCCTACGCCGGTTTCCAGCATCCCGCCACACCAGACCGGCACACCCTTCACGCGGCACATCGCGTGGATTTCAAGTCCCTGGCTCAAACCGCCCACGCGTCCGGGCTTAATGTTGATAATGCCACAGGCTTCCATTTCGAGCGCATAACGGGCATGCCGCGGTGAGACGATGCTTTCATCCAGGCATATGGGCGTCTTGAACTGCGCTTGCAGCACCCGATGATCCCAGATGTCATCTTCATAAAGCGGCTGTTCGATCAATAACAAGTCTAACTCGTCTAAGGGTTGTAAGGTCTTACTGGTGTCCAGTGTGTAAGCGGAGTTTGCATCGACCTGTAATCGGATTCTTGGAAAGGCTTTGCGAACTGCGGATGTATCTTCAACATCCCGCCCAGGCTTGATTTTTATCTTAAGGCGATTGTATCCCTGTTTGACATATCCTTCCGCGCTTCGGACTAAGCTGGAAGCTGTTTCCTGAATCCCAATCGATACGCCAACTTCGACTTTTTCCCGCTCGCCCCCGAACATCTGCTTGAGCGACTTTCCGCCGCGTTTGCCGAGCAGATCCCAGAGCGCCATCTCGACGCCTGCCTTGGCCAGAAAATGCCCACGGATGCCCGCCACGCGGTGCTGAAAATCAGCCGCATCGGTCACATCCTGCCCCAGAATCAAGGGGGCCACGAATTCTTTCAGGATGTGCCAGGCCGTGCCGGTAGTCTCGTAATTGTAGCCGGGGTCGCGTTCCACGGCGGATTCGCCGTAGCCAACCAGCCCTTCAGCATGTAATTCAATCAGGATGCATTCTTTGTGGTCTATGCTGCCAAAGGAAGTAGCAAAGGGCGTGACAAGGGGTAAACGGATATGGAAGAGTGTAAGCGAATCAATCTTCATTCTTCAATTTTTACTTCCCCATCCTCATCGCTGATGCCCAGTTCCTTCAACGCCTCCTCCATGCTGACCGCAGTTTCACGGCGCATGCCAGGCGCAGGTGTGCCACAATATGGACACAAGTTCCAGGGCAGTTCCATCAGCTTGCCACATTCGTTGCAAGATTTTTTCAGTTTGGTGTGGCAGTTCGGGCAAGCCTGCCAGTCATCTTTGACACGGCGTTCACAACCCGGGCACAGCGGCAAATCTTCTAACGCCTGTAACAAAGCTTCTTCTTCGAGCGTGCGCTGGTACTCTTCTTCCAGTGTGCGTTGTGGGCGCAAAATGAGATAGACCAGTACGCCCGGCAAATTCAATACTGCCACCAATAGCGCCGACAGGATCTGCACCAACGGGTCACGTACGCGTGAGCGGATGTCGCGATAGGTCCAGATGACCAGCGCGATCCATAAGGCGACGATAAATGCCCCACCAAAACCAGTCAATATCAAGAGAAGATTGCTTAAGAATGTTGGGTCGAAAGTCATAAGTCCTCCAGCCTTGCAAATAGACAGGCTCAGGTTATACCTTGATTATAGTCCATCGTTCCCCCCCTTACGGATAATGCCAGAGAAAATGCCAGTCTGTGCCTTCCTTCCAGGATTCGGAAGATTGCCCGATAACCTGGTAAAACGTCACACCAGGTTTCAAGTAGATGGGCGCGCCCAGAGATGATTTCAGCAAGATGGGTTGATCGAGTTCGGCGCGATCCCAAGTGGCCTCGACTGCAATCCCGTCTCGGAAAACATAAGCATCACCCGATCCATACAGGTCAACATGATAAACTTCGTCTTCTTCATTGAACTGATTGGCAAAACGGTGCTGGACGAAGAGAACAACCACATTGTCTGCCATGACAGGTTGGCCCGTGAGATCATCGGTTAAAGGAGCATAGGCAGCAGTCTGGTAATTTTTCAGACTGTTGATTTCCTGATAACGCTGATAACGGTTCTCTTCTGGTTTGTATTGCCAGTAATTGTAATCGTCCAGTGAGTATTGTGTATATATGCGGTCGGCAAATTTATCAGATTGGGGCGGCAGATTGCTGAAAAAACTGCTACGCAACGGCGGACGGTCATTATCCACACTTTTGCGTCTGGCAATACAATCCCTGAACTTAACGGTGTTGAAGAAAATATTATTGTAAGTATCCCGCTTCTCTGGGCCAATCAAAAAAGGTGGACAGGAACCATTTCCTGGCACTACCAAATAATTGTTCAAATCGCTTTCTTTGTAATAATCGTACACGCGCGGGTCTGCATATTTGAAAACAAAGAAAGCTTGATACATGCGGGCGATATGCTCATCAAAGAAGCGCCCAGAGCGTACCGGGCCGACCATTTTGGCATCGTTGCCGTAAAAAACAGCGATGAAACGTGTAACACCATCTTCAATGTAATACTCGTAGACCACATCCGCCAGCGTGAGCCCGGACTGTGGGCGGACATAGCGCGGAAAGAGTGTGATTTTGACTGCCATGGGCCGGCGTTCCAGCAGTTCGGGATTGCTGGCTGTCAAACCGGTCAGCGGGTTGGTGTTTGTAGAGAGAACAAAAACCGGCATGCCCTGATAACCCGAAGGAAAGGGCGTGGGCAGCAGGTTCACTTCAACAATCGGCGTGCCCGGTGTCACAATAACGGGCTTTAGTGTAGCGGTCGGTGCTGTAGATGTGTAAGGGGAATCGTATGGAGATTCGTTCCAGCCGTTCCCCGGCTGGAACGGAGTGGCCGTCGGATGGTTCATGTCTGGGGTCAGGAGCAGGTTCTCGTCCACAACAGGTGCGGGGCTGCTGCATCCCCCAGATAAGATGAGAAATGAGATAAAAATCAGCGTCCATTGGTGAAGACTTCGAAAGATTCCATATTGGGGTTGCGACGCATGCATGTAGGTGATTGTACAATAAAATAAGCGGGGCATGTTCAAACCTGATAAAATTGCCGAGACACTGCAATGTTAATCATCCTGACGGTTTTTTTCCTTTTCCTTGTCGCGCTCACACTGGTAGTTATCTACTTGGTGCGCCCTGAGTTTCGTTACACCTGGTTGATCGCCGCGGGAGGCGCTCTGGTTGGCTGGGTCAGCGTATTGATCTGGCAATTCCGTTTACCGCTCATCTTTCAATTGCCGCGCTGGGAACCAGCCAGTTTATTTCTGGAATCCCTATCCTTCACCGCGGATACGCTCACATGGCCGTTCGCAATCAGCATTGCTACTCTTATACTGGCTGTCATCCTAACCGCTGCTGCGCGCGCGAACTTCCCCGCTCCAATCCCATGGGCTGCCGTGCTGGTACTCGGCGGATTGGGTTTGCTGGCGGTATTGGCTGATAATCCTCTTTCGCTGCTCATGGTATGGTCTGCAATTGACCTGACCGAGGTGGTCACTCAATTACGGTCTGTAGATGGACCGGAACCCAGCGAGAGAGTGGTGATCGCCTTTGCAACCCGTGTGGCTGGTATCAGTGTTTTGTTGTGGGCCAATATGGTCAGTATCTCGGCTGGCACGCCAATGAACTTTCAAGATGCGCCACCACAAGCCGGATTATATCTACTACTCGCTGCGGGACTACGCCTGGGCGTGCTACCCTTACACTTGCCGTACGCATCTGAATCCGCTATCCGGCGTGGTTTTGGCAGTGCATTACGTCTGATCTCTGCAGCCTCCAGCCTTATCCTGCTGGCGCGCATCCCGACTGCCAGTGTTATCTCAATTTATACGCCTTTTCTGCTGTCACTGGCGGCATTGGCTGCCATCTATAGTGGCTGGATGTGGCTGCGCGCCCCCGATGAACTTACAGCCCGTCCGTTCTGGTTGATCGGGTTGGCATCCCTGGCAATGGCATCGGCATTACGAGGCAACCCGGTCGGGGCGGTTGCCTGGGGGTGCGCTTTGCTCCTTTCGGGAGGAGCTTTGTTTCTTTCATCTGCACATAGCATGTGGCTTAGTCGTGCTCTATGGATCAGTATGTGGGGAATTAGTGCCCTGCCACTCTCGATCACAGCTACAGGCTGGGAGAGTGACATGCCATCATTCTGGCCCGTCTGGCCGTTTTTACTTTTTGCTCAAGCCTTGTTGTTGGCCGGATACTGGCGACACGCCATGCGCCCAACCCTACGTGTAAACTTTGAAACGCTCGATCGTGCCGCCCAATATCTTTATCCATTCGGAATTGGTATTTTATTGACAACCATGGTTTTCCTGGGCATATGGGGCTGGGAAGGCGCCTTACAAATCGGCGCATGGTTACCTGCCTTGATTGGCGTCCTGTTGGGCGGGTTGGTTATCTGGTTGGCACCGCGTTTACGTGTACTGACGCCGATCCGCGCGCACTGGGTACGTCCCACGACAACTTCTGGGACAGATTGGTTCTACCGCAGCCTGTGGGGGCTATACCGCTTAATTGGTCGCCTTAGCAATTCTTTCTCCACCATATTGGAAGGTGATGGTGGCTTCATGTGGACTATGTTGTTTATGGTTGTATTAATCTCCCTGATTGTGCAGGGGAGGCCAAACCCATGACAATCATTGCCTGGATCGTTGTTGGTTCTGTCCTTTTTACATCCGCTGGGTTGCTCATCAGTCGTGACTGGCGCCTGGAACTGGGTTTGCTGGGCCTGCAATATGTGGGCGTCTTTTGGTTGACCAATCAGCACTGGCCGATCAGTATGGCGGCCATCAAACTGGTGACTGGTTGGATGGCAATTGCTACTTTAGGCATCACTCGCCTTAACTTGAAAGAAGCACCGGATGCCAATGAACAATTCTGGCCGCAAGGACGTCTTTTCCGTCTGTTTTCTGCCGGGATTGTGACAGTGATTGTTATCACTGTCGTTCCCCGTGTGGAGGAAATTATTCCTGGTATTGGATTGCCAGTCATATCCGGGAGCCTGATTCTGATGGGGTTGGGTATGCTTCACTTAGGTATGACTGCCCAGCCCTTCCGCGTCATTCTTGGATTATTGACTGTCTTATCCGGATTCGAGGCGCTGTACGCCGCCCTGGAGAGTTCCATCCTTGTTGCAGCCATGTTGTCGGTAGTCAACTTGGGGCTGGCGCTGGTTGGTGCTTATTTGCTGACCGTTCCCAAGCCGGAGGAGAGCGTATGAGTGCCCCGTTCCTGTGGATCATTCTCCCGGCTGCCATTGCCATTGTTGCCATGCTTATTAAAAATCAGCGCATCTTATCCATTGCGGGTGGCAGCCTGGCAATACTGCTGGCACTCGTTGCCCTGATTGTTCCCATCGATCAAGCACTCCAGATTGGGGGGGGTTCCTTCAAAATTGCCCCGGCTATACAGATACTAGGCCGCAGGCTTATCCTGGTTCCTGCAGATGGGTCTCTGTTGGCAATTTTATATGGCCTGATTGCTATGTGGTTCCTGGGCGGTGAGGTAACAGACACAGCCCGGCGTCTAGTACCCTTTGGGCTCATCGTCGCGGCCTTGCTGGTCGCTTCGATTGCGGTAGAGCCTTTTTTATATGCGGCTATTCTGATCGAGTTGGCAGTATTGTTAGCAATACCCCTTTTGTTACCACCAAAGCAGCTACCAGGCCCGGGTGTAATGCGCTTCCTAGTCTATCAAACGCTGGGCATGCCTTTCATCCTGTTCGCCGGGTGGTTACTGGCGGGCGTAGAAGCCAGCCCCGGGGAGCTGGCACTGGCTGTCCAGTCTGCGACTACTTTGGGGTTAGGGTTTGCCTTCTTGTTAGCGTTATTTCCGCTTTATACCTGGCTACCGATGCTTGCTGATGAAGTTTCTCCGTATGTGCTCGGATTCCTGTTCTGGGTGTTGCCAACCATCACTATCATCTTCGGCATGGGCTTTCTGGATCGCTACTCCTGGTTGCGCACATCCGAGCAACTATCCCAGATATTGTCTGTTGGTGGCTTATTGATGGTGGTTACAGGTGGTTTATGGTCGGCATTTCAGCGACATCTCAGCAGACAAATGGCTTATGCCGTAATCGCCGAAACCGGGTTCAGTTTGTTAGCACTTAGCCTTACACCAGAAAAAGCAGTAGATACTGTTTTTTTGCTTATTATTCCCCGTTCATTAGCGCTGCTGGTCTGGGCAATATCGCTTACTCGATTAAAAGAACAGGTTGAGCCATTACTATATAGAAATGTGCAAGGGATGGCACGTTCCTATCCAATCACTGCTGCGGGATTGATACTGGCACACCTGTCAGTGGCAGGGTTTCCTCTGCTGGCAGGGTTCCCCATTCGGCTAGCCCTGTGGGAGGGGCTGGCAAGTCAATCGTTAACGGTGGCATTCTGGTTCCTGGTCGGTATTTTGGGATTATTGATCGGCGCAATCCGTACGCTGGCTGTGTTGGTAATGGCCCCAGATGGAACTGACTGGGAAGTACAGGAACGTTGGGGGTCCGGAATCATGATTGGGCTTGGCGTGATCGGTTTATTCATCCTGGGTATTTTTCCGCAGACCTTTCGTTTCATTCTTGTAAATTTGCCAACCATGTTTGAACATCTTGGCAAGTAGACTATAAATACAGCCGGTTACACCCCTGCCCTGCCGTCTTCGCGTAGCATCTTCGTCGCTCGCGACGAACGGCGCACCGGCGTGCTCGCTGGCACGTGCCCCATCAACACGGGGTACACGAACGGTGGCTAGCGGTGCCAGGGAATTGCGCTTCCGGTATCGGCATAAGGCGCAATTTGTAACCGTGAAGGGTATAATCGCAAAATATGCTCACTATCCCCTCTTCTGGAGGCTTTTATGGAATTTGAACAAATCGTCAAGCGCCTGGAATGGTTGGATGACGAACATCGTAAAGACAAAGCAGCACTCAGGACGCTCGAAGAGCGTATTGCGTTGTTCGATAACAGAAGTTATATTGAAACAGCGTGTAGATGCAAAAAAAGCGCTTGAGAATTTAGAAAAGCAGCAACAACTTCGCGAGAAAGATTTGGTGAAGCGGCACCAAGAGGATTTGGAGGAACTCAAAAAATCGCTCCCCAAGCTGGATCAATCTAAAGATATTTTAGAACTCAAAAAGCTGATCAAACAACGTGCGGATGAATATATCAAACTGAATGTTGCAGTTACCGAACTCAAGCCCAAAATTGATGATGCTGTTCGCAAAAGTGAAGATGTTGCCACATCCAACAAGCTCATCGACGAAAGTCGCCGGCAGGATATTAAACGCGTAGCAGATATTCAAGGAGAGATCACCTCCGTTCGTAAACGCGTGGATGAGTTCCGTCAGAAAACAGAACTGCAAAATGATAGTGTGC